>ERZ779885.1829-NODE-1829-length-20669-cov-4.454254_pt1 | contig 20669 bp, 22 predicted proteins | sample MGYA00511554_ERZ779885 | MGnify/ENA primary metagenome ERZ779885 (study PRJEB29588, sample SAMEA2160998) | human gut metagenome | biome: human gut; feature: human-associated habitat; material: faeces | place: Denmark | collected 2008/2010 ... | reverse complement strand
GCTACCTCGCCGGTGTCGCTGCCGGTCTCAAGCTCAACGAGATGATCGAAAACGGCGACATCACCGCCGAGGAAGCCAAGATGGGCTATGTCGGTGCGTTCCCCTATGCCGAAGTCAAGTCCGGCTACACCTCCTTCTTCCTCGGCGCCCGCAGCGTCTGCCCCAGCGTCACGATGGAAGTGACCTTCACCAGCTCCTGGTATGACGAGGCTCTCGAGAAGGAAGCCGCCAACAAGCTCATCAACAACGGCTGCGTCCTTATCAGCCAGCACGCCGACTCCATGGGCGCTCCCACGGCCTGCGAGACCGCCGGTGTCCCCAACGTTTCCTACAACGGCAGCACCGTTGCCGCCTGCCCCAACACCTTCATCGTTTCCTCCCGCATTGACTGGACTCCGTTCTTTGTCTACGCCATCAACTGCGTCGCTTCCGGTGAGGACATCGGCTACGATTGGACCGGCACTCTTGCTACCGGCTCCGTCGTTCTGACTGACGTCAACGAGCAGGCCGCTGCTGCCGGCACTGCCGAGAAGATCGCCGAAGTCACGAAGGCTCTGGAAGACGGCTCCGTCAAGGTGTTCGACACCGCCACCTTCACCGTCAACGGCGAGACCGTTACGACTTACCTCGCCGACGTTGACGATCTCGGCGACTACGTCGGTGAGACCGAGGCCATTTCCGACGGTGTGTTCCTCGAGTCCTTCTACCGCTCCGCTCCGTACTTCGATCTCGACATCGACGGCATCACCAACCTCGACGCCTGATTTTTATCTGATCCTGCTTAGGGGAAGGCCCGATTTCCGGGCCTTCCCCATATGTACTGTAAAGGGCAGCACAGCAGCTCTCGGCCGCCGCGCCGCCCTTTACAGTACAGTCTGCCGAAATCCATACAATCTGTCAGGGAGTGAAAGAATGGAAACAAAGACCGCAGCAATTGAAATGCGCAACATTACCAAGCGCTTTGGCCCGGTTTTAGCCAACGATAAGGTATGGCTGAATATTTACCGCGGAGAGATCCTCGCGCTGCTCGGCGAAAACGGCAGCGGCAAGACGACCCTTATGAATATGCTCTCCGGCATCTATTTCCCGGATGAGGGCGAGATCAAGATCGACGGAAAGGAAGTCGTCATCCGCTCCCCCAAGGACGCCTTTGACAACGGCATCGGCATGATCCATCAGCATTTTAAGCTCGTGGATGTGCTGACGGCGGCGGAAAATATCGTTCTCGGTCTGCCCGGCAAGCTCGATCTCAAAGCAGCCTCGGCAAAGATCCGCGAGATCTGCGACAAATACGGCTTCAGCGTCGATCCTGCGCAGAAGATCTACGATATGTCCGTCTCCCAGAAACAGACGGTCGAGATCGTAAAGGTTCTCTACCGCGGCGCGGACATTCTCATCCTTGACGAGCCGACCGCCGTTCTCACGCCGCAGGAGACCGACAAGCTCTTCGCCGTACTGCGCAACATGCGCAACGACGGAAAGGCGATCGTCATCATCACGCACAAGATGCATGAGGTCGAGGCGCTCTCCGACCGCGTGGCGATCCTCCGCCACGGCCAGTTCATCGGCGATATGCTCACGGCGCACACGAACGCGCAGGAAATGACGAACATGATGGTCGGCCATGCGGTATCGCTGAACATTGAGCGTCCGGATCCGGTCGATCCCAAGCCCCGCATTGAGGTCAAGGGACTCACGGTACGCAGCGTGGACGGCATTGTCAAGCTGGACGACGTTTCCTTCACCGCCAACAGCGGCGAGATTCTCGGTATCGCCGGTATCTCCGGCTGCGGCCAGAAGGAGCTTCTCGAGGCGATCGCCGGTTTGCAGACCGTTGAATCCGGCAGTATTTCCTATATTGAAGATGACGGTTCCCGCGAAGAGCTCATCGGAAAAGATCCCCTGAGCATTGCCGAGCTCGGCGTCTCCCTTTCTTTTGTTCCGGAGGACCGCCTCGGCATGGGACTCGTCGGCAACATGAATCTTGCCGACAATATGATGCTCCGTTCCTTCCGCCGCGGCAAATCGATCTTTACCGACCGCCGCTCGCCCCGCGCACTGGCAGAATCCGTGGTGCAGGAGCTGAGCGTTAGCACGCCGAGCGTGGATACGCCCGTGCGCCGTCTCTCCGGCGGCAACGTGCAGAAGGTGCTTGTCGGCCGCGAGATCGCAAGCGCGCCGACCGTACTGCTCACGGCGTATGCCGTGCGGGGTCTGGATATCCATTCGTCGTATACGATCTATGACCTTATCAACCGCCAGAAGAAAGCCGGTGTCGCCGTTATCTTCGTCGGCGAGGATCTGGACGTGCTGCTGGAGCTGTGCGACCGTATCCTTGTTCTGTGCGGCGGCAAGGTCAGCGGCATTGTCTCCGGCCGCGGCGCAGAAAAGCGCGAGGTCGGCATGATGATGACTAAGCTGGGAGGACAGAGCCATGAATAAGAAAACAAGATCGCCTCTCTTCCACATTACGAAGCGGGACGCTCTCCCCTGGTACAAGTCCTGGGGCATCCGCGCGGCGGCGATCCTGCTCGCGCTCATCGTATGCTCCATTATTACAACGACGATGACCGGCGAAAATCCGCTGCAGGTGTATGCGACCATCTTTAACGGCTCGTTCGGCTCGCCCCGCAAGGTCTGGGTGCTGCTGCAGAATATCGCGATGCTTCTCTGTATCGCGCTCGCCGTGACGCCGGCTTTTAAGATGCGTTTCTGGAACATCGGCGGCGAAGGTCAGGTGCTTGCCGGTGCGCTCGCAGCGGCGGCGTGCATGATCTGCCTGCGCAACACGCTGCCGAACGTCCTTGTTATCGTGTGCATGTGCGTGAGCAGCATCCTGGCCGGTGCGCTCTGGGGCTTCATTCCGGCGTATTTCAAGGCAAAATACAATACGAATGAAACACTTTTCACGCTGATGATGAACTATGTTGCAACGCAGCTCGTGGCCTATTTCGTCATCGTCTGGGAAAACCCCAAGGGCTCCGGCCAGATCGGCATCATCAACCAGTCCACGGAGATCGGCTGGTTCCCGCAGATCGGCAGCTACAAATACCTTTTGAATATTCTCATCGTCGCTGTTGTCACGATTTTGATGTATTTCTATCTGAATTACACCAAGCACGGCTACGAGATCACCGTTGTCGGCGAGAGTGAACGCACCGCGCGCTACGTCGGTATCAAGGTGGACAAGGTCATCATCCGCACCATGATCCTCTCCGGCGCGGTATGCGGCCTCTGCGGACTGCTGCTCGTCGGCAGCACCAACCACACTCTCACCACCTCCATCGCCGGCGGGCGCGGTTTTACTGCCGTTATGGTCTCGTGGCTCGCCAAATTCAACCCCATCTGGATGATCTTTACGAGCTTCCTGCTCGTGTTCCTCAGCCGCGGCGCGGGTGAGATCTCCACAGCGTTCGGTCTGAATCAGTCGTTCTCCGATATTCTCACCGGCATCATTCTCTTCTTCATTATCGGATCGGAGTTCTTTATCACCTATAAGATCAACTTCCGCAAGAGCGCCGGAAAGGAGGACGCCAGCCATGTTTGATTTTGTTTCGTTCATTCCCCGTGCCATTGTGCAGGGCATTCCTCTCCTTTTCGGCAGCACCGGCGAAACGCTCACGGAAAAATCCGGCAACCTCAATCTCGGCATTCCCGGCATCATGTACGTTGGCGGTATCTGCGGCGTCATCGGCGCATTTCTGTATGAGCATGCCGTTCCCGCGCCGGGCGCGCTCAACCCGTTCCTTGCCATTCTCATTCCTCTGCTGAGCTCGCTTCTCGGGTCGCTGCTGATGGGGCTGCTCTACTGCTTCCTCACGGTAACGCTCCGGGCAAACCAGAACGTCACCGGCCTTGCCATGACGACGTTCGGCGTCGGCTTCGGCAACTTCTTCGGCGGCTCGCTCATCAAGCTCTCCGGCGCGGATGTCCCCTCCATTGCCCTTTCGCGTACGAGCGCCTTTTTCAGCGCATCGCTCCCGTTTTCCGGTAAGCTCGGCTGGTTCGGCAAGATTTTCCTCTCCTACGGTTTCCTTGCCTACGCCGCCGTTATTATTGCGTTTATCTGCGCGTATATCCTGCGCCGCACGCGCATCGGCCTCCAGCTTCGTGCCGTGGGTGAAAACCCCAACACGGCGGACGCGGCGGGCATCAACGTCACAAAATATAAGTATGTCGCCACCTGCGCCGGCAGCATGATCGCCGGTCTCGGCGGACTCTATTACGTGATGGACTATGCCTGCGGCGTATGGTCCAATAACGGCTTCGGTGACCGCGGGTGGCTCGCTATTGCGCTCGTTATCTTCACCGTGTGGCGTCCGAACATCGGCGTTTTCGCCTCGTTCCTCTTCGGCGGACTGTACATTCTCCATATGTTCATCCCGTCCGGCATGAATCTCGCGGTGAAGGAGCTTTACAAAATGCTCCCCTACGTGATCACGATCCTTGTTCTTGTCATCGTTTCCATGCAGAAAAAACGGGAGAACGATCCCCCGGCAAGTCTCGGCCTTTCGTACTTCCGGGAGGAGCGCTGAATGAAGTACTCCACCGTGCTCTTCGATCTGGACGGAACGCTGACCGATCCGGTGCAGGGCATCTGCGGCAGCGTCCGCTATGCGCTGGAAAAGGCCGGCCGCTCGGTCGGCCCGATCGAGAACTACCATAAGTACATCGGCCCTCCCCTGCTCCGCTCGTTTGAGGTTTATGCGAACGCGACACCGGAGGAGGCGCAGGAGCTTCTCGGCTATTACCGTGAGCGCTTTTCGACCGTCGGTCTTTTTGAAAACGAGGTATATCCGGGCATTCCGGAGCTGCTGCGCGATCTAAAGGCGTCCGGCGTCCGCATTGCCGTTGCAACCGGGAAGCCGACGGTTTTCTCCGAGCAGATCCTTGAACACTTTGGTCTCCGCCAGTATATCGACGTTGTTTCCGGCATTCCGCTCGACCGCGAGCCGCCGGATAAGTGCGAGGTGATCCTGCATGCGCTGTACGAAATGGGCATTTCCGGTCGCTCCGGCTGCGTCATGGTCGGCGACCGGTCACACGACGCCATCGGCGCAAAAATGGCGCGGATCGATTTCATCGGCGGGCTTTACGGCTACGGCAGCCGCGAAGAGCTGGAAGCCGAAGGAACCGACGCCATCGCAGACAGCGTTGCAGCGCTGCGAAGCCTCCTGTTTTCATAAAATAATTCAACACCCCGCCTGTCCGACGGCATCGACCGTTCGGCAGGCGGGGTGTGTGTTTATCGGAGTCTGCTTTTTTATTCTATGGTCACTTCCGCGTTTGGAAACCAGCTGACGGCTTCCTTGATTGCGCGCTGTGCCGGAAGCCCGTTGCCGAAGAGGACGACAAGCGTATTCTCCTCCCCGGCCGGAGCATTTTCAAATTCCCTGAGCTCGACCATGGGGCCGACGCAGTCAACCACAAACCGTCCCTCCGGCGTACTTGCAAAGCCCTTGATCCGATACGTTTCCTCGGCAAACATCCGAAGGAAGGATGTCAGGTCTTTTTTGCTGAAGCCCGAAACGTGCAGCAGGAGCTTGCGGAGCGTGATATCTCTCGTGTGGACCTGTCCGTCTGCAGGATCCTCGGCGGGCTGTTCTTCCATCGCCGTCAGCCATTCCGGTCGGATCCGGCCAAACGTTGTCTCAAAGGTCGGGCGGTTCGGCTTCTGCGCGCGGACGATGGTATTGATCTCATCCAGCTGCTCGCGGGAGGCAATGTCGCACTTGTTGATGATGATCATATCGCTGATGGCAAGCTGCATACGGCAGACGCGAGCGGTCTTATAAACGGTCATAAACCGTGCGCCGTCCACAAGGCAGATCGCTCCCGCGTATTCCAAATCGGGAAATTTATCCCGCTGCCGTAGGATGGTACCGACGGCGGTCGGGTCGGATAGACCGGAGGCTTCCACAAAGATGACGTCAAAATTCTCCTGCTGCAGACGGAGAAGCGCGTCCTCAAACTGTTCGATCTTACAGGCGCAGAAAATGGAACCGTTGTTGATCTCTTCCATCTTGATATCGAGATCCTCCAGCAGCGTTCCGTCTACGCCCTGCTTGCCAAACTCGTTGACGACGATGGCTGTGCGCCGGTCCGGAAACAGACGTACAAACTGGTGCAGGAACGTCGTCTTCCCCGCCCCGAGAAATCCGGTGATAAGATACAGCTTTGTCATGATAACAGTCCCCTTTTCAGTGCCACCGCACAAGACGTGTTTCAAGCGCCGTTACCGCGCGGTTGAGCAGCGTGATGACCAGCGCCACGAGCAGGATGCCCGCAAGAACGTTGGTATAATTAGCGTAATCGGCAAAGTTACGGATGAAATAGCCGAGACCGCTGTGCGCACCCATCATTTCAGCGAGCGTCAGCAGCATAAAGGCCGAGGAGAGCGAGCCGCGCAGACCGGTGAGTATGCCGGGCATGACCCACGGCAGGAGCACCTCCCATAACAGCTCTCGCTGTTTCAGCCCCAATACTCTGGCGCTGTCGAGAATGCGCTGATCCAGCGCGCCGACGCGCGCTGCCATCTGCAGAAACGTCGGCCAGAAAATACATTGATGTTTCTGTTTCATTTTCGGACAAAGTATAACATATGCAGTAATTGATAAAATAGAAAGATTTTGGACAATATTAGGAAAAATCCGCAAAGATTCTCTAGCCGGGCCAACCCGCAGTGCAGCACACGAGCGAGGCATATTGACTTTCCTGCGTTGTATGCGCTATGATTTTAACGGAACAAATACATGCGGAAAAGGGGCGTCATTTTATGGATGCGTGTTTGGAAAAGTGTGCCTGTCGGGGCTCCTATCTCGATAAATTTCTTCAGCCTGCCATACTGGTCGTTCTGCAGCGCGGCAGCAGCCACGGGTTTCAAATGATCAGCGATCTGGAAAAAAGCAGTATGGTCTCCGGCAACGGACTTGACCCGGCCGGACTGTACCGCACGCTTAAACGGATGGAGACGGCCGGACTTGTCACATCTTACTGGGACACCGAATCTGCCAGCAAGCCGAGACGCGTTTACTCCATCACGGACGATGGGCGGCACTGTCTTTCCGCATGGGAGAAAACCCTTCTCGAATATCGGAGCAACATTGATGCTATTCTCCGCGGCATATTATCCGCCGAAGAGCTTTGAGACTGTCAAATATTACATTTCTTTCTTTCGCATAACCGCGCCTGTCAAGGCCAAAATAGGCTCGGACACAGCAAAAACGTGTTCGATTCGAGAGAAAGGAGTTGCAATCAGATGTCTACCAACAAGAGCAATCATCTTGTCAATCCTCAGGCCCGCGAAGCGATGGATCGCTTTAAGATGGAGGCTGCCAGCCAGGTCGGTGTGAACCTTACGAATGGCTATAACGGCGAGCTTACCTCCCGCCAGGCCGGCAGCATCGGCGGCCAGATGGTCAAGAAAATGATCGAGGCCTACGAAAACGGCATGAAGTAATCATTCCCCATAGAAAAAGCGCGAAGGGATCTTCCCTCCGCGCTTTTTTCAGTTCCTCACCTCGATCACATTGATCGCAGCGGCCGTCATCTCGGTGTTGGAGAGAACGGCATCGGTGATCTGGGCGACCTGCGTTTCGGTCAGGCCGTCCGCACCGGACGGGACTGCGACCGTGCAGCCCTGCGAGGAGAGATACACCACACAGTCGGCAAAATCTTTGGCAAGAAGCTCGTTTTCGATCTTGCTTTCCAGCAGAGACCAGTTGGCCATAACGGTGATCTCGTTCATGGCGCTGTCGATGACATCCTGCGAAGCGGACTCGGCACAGGCCGCCGTTTCAAGCAGCGAAAGCGCCTGATCTCTTGACTGCTGGCGCGTGAGCCGCGCTTCCGAGAAATACCCGGACACGGACGCGGGGAGCGCTGCGGATACGGTTTCCTCCGGCGCACCGTCCGCGGCGTTTACGGCAGTCGTCATTTCGTCCTCCGCGTCGGCCATGGCGCTGTTGCCGTCGCCCCAGCGCTGGTTGTACGACCAGTTGAGGAATGCCGCCGCGCACACGAGCAGCAGCACCGCTGCAATGAGAATGTTTCGCTTGAGATGGGGACGCAGATTTACCGTCTTCATATAATCATCCTCCTAAGATATCAATTCTTCCACAATGATCCGGTTGCTGCCGAGACCGGTGAAGGCGCTCACGGCCTGTATGACGCGGAGCCGTATATCCGGTGACCTTGCGCCGGAACAGACGACCACCGCCCCGGTATACTCGCCTCGGCGGTTTGGCTCTTCGGAGAGCAGCGCGTACACCTCTCCGACGCCGTCGATTTTTGAGAGCACCGCACAGAGCCGCTTTTCCTCTGTAGTTGACACATCCTCGTTCTTTCCTGCCGAGCCGCTGCCGGACGATCTGGGCCAGAGCAGAAGCAGCAGCCCCGCGGCAAGCAGAACGATCAGCACGCTTTTCTTTTGCAGCATAGCACTTAACAAAGATTTCCGCTCACTCATCGGTCCAGTGCTGCCTTTCCGCCGGAATACCCAGCTCCGCGGCAAGATAAGCGCTCAGGCGGTATCGCTGTTCGGCGGTAATCTCTCCGCGTATCGTAACTTCACAGGGCACCCAGCTCTCATCCCCCCATTTCACCTTCACCGAAACCGACGGTTCCGGCATCCCTATGGATCGTGCCTCGTCCAATATGTATGCCGCGGTCTTCTGTTCTATGTATGTTCGCAGCAGTTGATTTTCCTGCTCCTCCAGATCATCCGTCAGCTCGGCAACGGTCCGCCGGTAGTCGTTTAGCGCGAGCGAGAACGATGTCTCGTCCGTCCGCAGCACAGGCGACAGGAGCGTACACGCAAGGAGAATGCCGCAGGTAAAGCGTGTTACACGCTTTACGCTCCCCTCCGGCGTGAGCTGGAGAGCCAGCGCGGAGAGAAGCGACGCCGCGACCAGCGAACGGATCCATGAAAACAGCCATTCCGTCATGCGTTTACACCACCGTCTGTATCAGAGAATAAAGGGAGAGGAAGAGCATCATCGCCCCTGCGCCGTTTATCGCAAGCAGCAGCGCAAACGCCGTGCCAAGATTCGATATTAGCTCCGAAAACCGCTTGTCCGCCACACACTCGCACACAGCGGCCGTCAGCTTATAAACGAAAAACCGCACGCCGAGCATCAAAACGGGCGGCAGGCAGATCGCCGCCACCGCGAGAAGCCCGAAGATCCCGATCGTTGCCTTGAGCGTCCCGGCCGCGGCTGCGAGCGTTGAGGCTGCGTCCGACAGAATGCTCCCGACGACCGGAAGCGCCGCGGAAACCGCCGTTTTCGTCACCCGCGCGGCGAGCGCGTCCGCCGTACCGGTAACGACACCGGTGAGCGATAGCCACGCGGTAAACGCCACGCATACGGCGCTCAAAAGAGCGGTGCAGACCGTTTTCATGATCTTCTTTGCGGTTTTCAATATTTCATTTCCTACAGCGGCGTCGGCAACGGACAGAGCGGCATACCCGCATACGCACGGGACGAGAACGCTCCGCGCAACGGACAGAAGCACGTCCATACATACCGCCGTTGCGGCGTACTTTGCCGCTGCGCTCCCCGCCGCCCCGGACGCTGCGGCGGCGGACGAGAGCACCGGCAGAAGGACGTGGGAATAGTCCGAGAGTGTCTGGAGCGTCTCCGTTCCCAGCGAGAGGTACGAGCGGAGATCCGAGATCGTCGCCGTACCGATCACCGCGACGGCGGCAAATGTGATATACGGCGGGGCCCGGCTGCCGAGATCAAGCGTATCCGTGAGCGATACAAGCACGCACACGCAAAGGAGTATCCCTCCCGTGCGGCAGATATCCGCGGCGGAAGAGCGTACTTTTTCCCATGCCGTTCGCAGGAGCGTTCGCCATACGCTCTCCTGCGGCAGTTCCTCCGGCGAAACGCCGGAAAGAATAGGCGCCGCTTCCTCCGGGAGAGCTTCGGTCAGCTCGTCCATCCCGGGGAGCGGAACATCTGAAGCAGCAAGCGCCCTCCCTGGGCAGATGGCGAGCGCCAGTACGAGCAGCGTCAAAGCAGCTGCTCCACAATGGCGAGGAGCGAGCGGATGAGCGGCAGGGATATATATAAGGCGCAAAGCGTTCCGCAAAGCTCCACAGCTGAGGCAATGCTCCCCTGCTGTGCGTCCCGGCAGACCTGCGCCGCCAGATGCGTGATCATTCCAATCCCGATGCATTTGAGCACCGGGGAGAGATACACCGCGTCGATGCCGCCCTTCTCGGCGATCTCGCGCAGAAGATCGGAAATACGCGAAGCCACCGCAGCCGCGAGCCATACGATGATCACCCCTGCGAGGATCGTCACCGTGAGCGACAGCTCCGGCGTATATTTGCGAAGCAGCAGCGCCAGAATGCTGCCGATCACCGCCGCAGCCGCGGCGCGAATCACAATTTCCATTCATTCCCTAAAACCCGAATAGATCGCGGATCAGATCAAAAAGCTCACTAATCTCCTGCACCACGATCACCAGAACGACCACGAGACCGGTGATGCTTGTCATAAGCGCCTGATCTTCCCTGCCCGACCGCGTGAGCAGAATGTTCAGCACAGCAACAAGGATTCCGACGGCTGCAATTTTAAATATCAGATCCACATCCATAGGGCGCTCTCCTTTGCGGGGTTGTCCACTGTCAAGGTATGAGCGCGTACGGCCGTATATGCGAAAACCTCCGGGACTATGTCCCAGAGGTTTACATAACTATATAGCAGCCTGCCGTATCAAATGAGTCCGAAATGCTCCAGCGCCAGAGCGAGTCCGTCTTTCGTGATAGGTGCGGTCACATAGTCCGCCTCTTTCCAAAGAAATTGCGGAGCGTTGCCCATGAGAACGCTCGTCCCCGCCTCGCGCAGCATGGGGAGATCGTTCGGTCCGTCGCCGAAGGCAAAGGAATCCTTGAGAGCAACGCCGAGGTACTGCATCACGGTTTTCATGCCGCCTGCTTTGGATAGGCCTTTCAAAATAACCTCGCGCATGGAATGCTCGCGGCGAATGAAATCGAGCCGGTCGGAAAATGTGCGCTCAAAACGCTCGGGATCGGCGCACTCCTGTGGCCAGCAGACAAACTTGTCAAAAGCAAAGTCCGGCACAGCAGTGTCGGTAAAGGCGGGCACTCCAATGCTCTTAAGCCACGCAAATTCGCGCCGCGCGATGGCGGATGTGCATCGCTCATCCATCCATACCCCCTGCTCGGATTCAAACAGCATATCCATACCGCATGCATACCCTGCGTCACGGATCTGCGCAGCCTCTGTGTGCGGGATCGTTCGGTACAGCAGGTCTTTCCCATCCAGAAGGATGTGTCCGCCGATGGAGCAGATGTATCCGTCAAAGCCGAGAGCGCGGATCTGCGGCTCAATGTGCCGGAACGGGCGGCCGGTGTTGATTATGAGGATGTGTCCTGCGCTCTGCGCTTTTTTCAGCGCGGCACGCGCGCTTTCGGGAACGACGTGGTCCGATGTCACGATCGTCCCGTCCACATCAAAAAAGAGGATCTTTCTATTCATATTTCTATTATCACCCGCCGACAGTTTGCCACAAAGCCGCCGAAATGTAAAGACTAAAGAAGCAGAACGGCAAGAAGACAACCCGCAGCAAGGCCCAGCGAGGGATAAAGCCGAACAGCGGCACGGTCCTTTTCGCGCAGCGCATCGCGCACGAGCCGGACCGAAGCGTCCAACGCATCGAGCGCCTGCTCCGGCTCCGTGCCGGAGCAGAGCTGCGCCCCCAACCGAAGAAGCGGCTCTTCCAGCGGTTTGGGCAGCGCGGCACAGCGAATGCTCGCCGTCCAGACCGAGAGAAACGAGAACTCCCGAACGAGCATGCATGCGTTTTCTGCATCCGGGAAAAGACGCGGATACCGCGCCCCCAGCCGCTCCAGCAGCTGCGGAAGGGGTGTCCGGTGACAGAGTATTTCCGTTCGCATATCGCGTGATGCGTCGAGGATCGTTTCGGCACTTCGGAGGGCCGTCCGCAGGTGTTCCAGTGCGGAGAAACCGGCGTAACCACCCGCTGCGATGAGCAGGATCGCCCCAAATGCGGATATCACAGCATAACCTCCTCATAGCTCCGGCAGCCATCGGCACAGCGGATAACGATAGCGCGGAAAAACACCTTGTCGCGCAGCAGTCTCTGATAAACGTCTCGGCGGGATAGCTCTTCGGCGTCCGCGGCATGCGCCGTGGCGAGGAGCGATACGCCGCAGTATGCCGCGCTGCGGCAGGCGCCGGCGTCCTCCGGCTCGGATATCTCATCCATTGCGATGAGCTCCGGCGACATGCAGCGCAGAAGGATCATGGCCGCGCGCGCCTTCGGGCAGTCAGACAGCACGTCCGTCCGCTCTCCGATATCAAATCCGCAGCTGCCGGCAGACAGCGCTGCGATCTCTTCGCGCTCGTCGCAAAGACCGACGCGCATTCCCCCATCGGAGAGCGTCCGCACCATATCACGCAGCAGCGTTGTTTTCCCGCCGCCCGGCGGGGAGAGGATCAATGTGGAGGGAAACGGACGTGCGCAGAATCTCTTCCCGATTCCTTTTACTTCTCGCGGAATACGGATACACACGGAAAAGAGATCGTCCCGATTCCAAAGGCCGCGCTCGCCGCCCGGAAACCGCCCGCAGAATCCAACACGGACACCGCCCTCCGCCGTAATGAAACCGCGGCGCAGACAATCCGACGCCGCATAGGGGGATGCGCCGCTCGCAAGCTCCAGAACGCGGGCGAGATCGGCCGCCGTTACAGCGGACGCATCAAGAAGCCGATGTTCTCCGTCCGGCAGAGTTATCGCCGGAAGCCTTCCGCGGCGGAGCCGAATTTCACGAACTTCTGAGGCTGAATTCTCCGGCAGATGACGCAGCGTATTCCGAAGCTCCCCCGGCAGCAGCCACAAGGAATTATCCAAGGCAGAGATGGTTACCGCCTCCCTTCCCTGCATGACTATGCGGCCATGGTGCGAATTATTTTGAATTGTTCTTCTCGCCGCCGCAGGGCAAAGCGGCGGGATTTTTCAAAACCGGGTTTGACTTACCCGCCGCCGTATGCTATCATCAAAAAGCTATAAGCGGGTATGATGGAATTGGCAGACATGCGAGATTTAGGTTCTCGTGTCGTGAGACGTGCAGGTTCGACCCCTGTTACCCGCACCAAAAAACCAGCACCTCCGTCAGGAGGTGCTGGTTTTTGCATATTTGAAACGCTCAAGACGGGCAGACACTGCTTGTGCCTGCCCGCCTGTATGGATTTTGAAATATCGCTTACGGCTTGGTGAGAATGGCGCTCACGTCGGTCATTTTTTCGCCGAGCGTGAACGTGACGGTCTTGCCGTCGTGGGTGAGCCGGTAGGCTTCGCCGCTCTCGCCCTTGCCCAGCAGATCGGAGAGCAGGAACGCTGACGCTGCGCCCTTGGTGACAAAGACGATCTTCTCCACGCCCTGCGCCTTGAGAGTGCGGATGCCGCTGAGCCTGCCCGTGAGAATGGCGAGGTCCTCGTCAACGGTGACGGTCAGCACGCTGCCCTTTTGCTCTGCCGTGTAGGTAATGTCCTTGCCGTCCTTGGCGGTCACGCGGTAGAGGGGTGCATCCATGCCGCGCTCCGCCTCAGGCTGCTCAGGCTCGGCGGGCTCGATGGGCTCGATTGGCTTCTCCTGCGGGGAAAGGGTGCCGACCGTGGTTTTTTCCGGCTTATCCTTTTCCATGTCCGCGCCGGGGGCGTAATACTCTATGCTTCCGTTCGTCGTCAGGCCGGAGGTGTCCGGCTCGACCTCTGCGCCGGTTACCGGGATTGCGCGTTCGTCGCTGCTGCCGCCGTTGCCTATGCCTGCGCCCGCTCCGTCAATATTATCTTCAACGCCGCCCTGCACCTTCAGCTTCGCATCGCCGGAAACGGTGATGTTATTTCCATATCCATAACAGCCGCCGCCGATGCCCGCGCCGTAATCGCCGCCCTTTGCTGTCAGCTTGCCGTTTTTGTTCTCGTCCGCGATGGTCAGGCTGCCGCCGTTGTTCTTTTCAAGGCCGGCATGATTGGTGGCGCTCTTGAGCGTGTTGTCGCCGTTCAGCTCGATGCTGACATTGCCCTCGCCGGTGGTGGTAACGGCGGCCTTGCCCTCACTGCTCACGTCGATGTTCACATCGGAGAGGGTGACATTTGCGGTCTGATCCTTCTCCGCGTTGATGGTGAGGGTGTTTTCCGTGGAGCTTCCCGTAATGACGGGGGCGCTGTCCGGAACATCGACCTGCGACCCCTGGGTGACCGTCTGCCCGCCGCTTCCGGCGTTTACGGTGATGTCGCCCTTGCCGATGTCCCACTCCGCCGCCAGCGCCGACACGGGCAGACTGGCGAGAAGCAGCAGCGCAAGGAGCGTTGATACGATTTTCTTTCCCTTCATGTGTAAAAGCCTCCTTCTTTGTTCTGATTGATCGCCTCAATTCCGTTTTAATGCTCAGACACGGTAATTTTACCAGACGATGCGGAGAATTTCAAGTGCGCATTTGTACAAATTCCTGTTTTTTGATGCGCCGCCCATAACGTTCGCGGCGGAGCAGCCGCTCCTTGCCCTGATGTACTTTGCAAAGCAGACCCAAAAAATCCTTCGGAACAGATGCTCCGAAGGATTTTTTTCGCCAATATCATTTTTCCGAAAAACTCCGGCCGGTAGAAATCGGGCGCTGCCGTTTCCGCGGCGTTGTGATGTATGCCTTATGCGCGGGAGAAAACGATCGCAGTACCGGCAATGTCCTCGTCAACGACGGAGAGCGTACCGGCGGCCTCGTCATAGACGGCGGAGCTCTGCGTCTTGCCGATGGTCAGAACGATCTCACCGTTTTTCACGGCATACACGCCGTTGACGGTGCCGCTGTCGAGAAGCTCCTTCAAAGTCTCCTTGGGAAGCAGGCTGGCCATAAAGTCTTCCAGAGGCATTTCCAGCATGGCATCAATGAGTTCGCGCGTCGTTGTGCAGCCGTAAGTCTGCATAAGTCCTTCCACGGTATAGCCGTTGTTCGCAGCGTCCTGCTCGATCTCTTTTTCCAGATAGGCGGTGAGACCGTCCGTAAAAGCTGTATAGAACGTGTCGATCATCGCGGCGGCAGATTCGCTGTCAGCCGCCAGAAGGAATGTACCCTCGCCGGTGAACTCGATGGTGTACTTCAGGGGAAGAGCGCCGAGCTCCATGCAGTCCAGAAGCGCTTTGGAGGATTCGTCGTCATCAATGGCATCGTATAGGGAGTCGATGAAGATCGACGATACATCCATTTCGTTCGATACCCAGCTTCCGAGCAGCTTTTCGGCAAACACTCTGTCGCCGGCCTGCGCGGCGAGAGCGGCGCTGTTTTTATAATCGCCGAGGGCAGTGAAGAGCTCCGCGGCGTGCGCGTACTCTCCGGCGTCATAGGTGTTCTGCGCGATCGCATAGTCGGATGCGGTGACGAGCGAAGCGCTCTCTTTATAGTCGCCGAGCGCGGCGAAAAGCGCGCGGGCCTGCTCGTAGTCTTCGGCAAGGTAGGCGTCCGTCGCGATCGAGTAGTCGCACGCCGAGGCGAGCGCCGCACTGTCCTTGTAATCGCCGAGCGCTTTGAACGCCGCGGAGGCCGCGGCCGCGTCGCCGCTGCCCATGAGCTGCACGGCTGTCTGGTAGTCATTGGCGCCGCAGCCGGTCACAGTCAGCATAAGAGCGGCGATGAGAAGTATCAGAGCCAGTTTTTTGATCGTCTTTTTCATTCTTTCTTCCTTCTTCCGATACGTTTTTGCCGGAGATCGTATAAACTCAATATAGCATCAAATTTATTTGTTTGTAAAGAAAAAACGCCCGCCGCGCGGCGCATTTCGCCGTGAGAAGATAGGATTCTACTTTCAGGGGGTGTTCTTTTCGCCGCGGTTCTGCTATAAAGAAACCGATCAACACAAAGGAGAACGGTTTTATGGATCTCATCAGGATCGGACAATACATCGCGGGTAAGAGAAAGGCGCTCGGCCTCACGCAGAAGCAGCTCGCCGAAAAGCTCGGCGTGAGCGATAAATCGGTCTCCAAGTGGGAGCGCGGGGTATGTCTGCCGGACGTGTCGCTCTATACGGAGCTGTGCGCGGCGCTGGGCATCGGCATCAACGAATTCCTTTCGGGCGATGATATCGCGGAAAACGATCTGCCGCGCCGGGCAGAGGAGAATATCCTTCAGACGGCGGCGGACGGAAAGCGGCGGCAAAAGCGGCTCAAATGCATGGTCGCTGCGCTGCTCATCGTTTCCGCTGCGGCGCTCTCCATCATCGGGGCGTACCTGATCCGGACGAACCGGCCGGAGAACGTGATCCGCCCCGTGGAAAAAGAAAGCACGGAGATGCAGACGCTCAAGCTCCTCGCCGGTCTGGACGGAGCCTATATGTACCGCTATACAGCCTCGGACGATTTTCTCTCCCTGCGTATCTATCTGACGGTGTATCATTTCGGCAAACAGGTCAGCAAAGAGAACTGGGAGCTCAGTTACCGGGACATCGGTTCGCCGAAGGAGGGGACGATCCTCATCGTCCCGGATTTTGAAAACTTTCAGGTGAAGCTCATCCTCGCCGACGGTGGGTCAAAACTTTCGACGAGCTTTCCCATACTGGAGGGAGAGGAAAATCGAAAGTATTTCGCCAGGGCCGGGGCGTCCATTGAGGACGAAACGCCCATAACGTTTGAGTCGGAGCAGCCGCTCCTTGCCCTGATGTACAGTGAAAATGACCTTCAGGTCAGAGCCGTTCAGGAGTTCGCAGACGGCAGCGTGTCGCCGGTAAACGACTATGCCTACTATATTTCTCTCGAATTTTGCAAAACAGAGCAAAAAAAAAATCCTTCGGGGCAGACGCTCCGAAGGTTTTTTGTTACGCCAGGATCATTTTTCCGAAAAAATCCGGCCGGTGGAAATCGGGCGCTGCCGTTTCCACGGCGTTCCACGCGAGAAAGTGCGGATGCACGGTTTTGTCGCCGCATTTATAGCAGTTGGCACGGAAGGAAACGCCCGAGCGCAGGGAAAACTCCGGATAGAGGATGCGCAGGAACGAGAGCGGGATGCGGTATTCTGCCGTCCAGCCGTCCGGCGTCCGGGTACAGACGGGACGGAACGTTTCCTGTTCGGACTTGTGGCAGAGCCGGACGCGCTCGCGCCGGTTCGGGCCGAAACCCAGCTCCATGCAGGCGTTGGGGTTGATCTCAAAGTTTACATAACGCCCATCGTCAGTGAGAGAGAAGAAAAATTCCATGCAGCTGTCCTCATGGACGGGGCTGAGCGGGGCGCTGCACTCCGCTCGGATGTCCGATTCCCACGCGCGCTGGAAAACATAGAGCGCGGTATCGTCGTAGCAGAGCTTCTGCTCCATGCGGACGCCGCAGTCCGGCTCCCACAGCACGCAGTCCGCGCGCACCGGCTCGATCGCGTCCCAGCCGGGCGCGCCGGATGTTTTTGCTATCGTATAGCTTTTCATATCGCCTGTCCGCCGAGATATACGGCGCTCCGGTTCAGCGCGGCGTCGCACACAACAAAGTCGGCGAGCTTTCCGACGGCGATGGAGCCGATCTCCGCATCCTGACCGGTCTCACGCGCCGGGATGATCGTTGCGCTCAGGATCGCCTGTTCCGCCGGGATACCGAAGGATACGGCGCGCTGCATGCATTCATAAAGGTTGGCGGCGGACCCGGCGATCGTTCCGTCGGCGAGCTTTGCAACGCCGCCCTTGAGGAAAACGTCCTGCCCGCCGAGCGTATACTGCCCGTCCGGCATGCCGCAGCAGCGCAGCGCGTCGGAAATGAGGCAGATGCGGCCGGGGAAGAGCCTGAACGCCATCCGCACGGCGCTGGGGTGGATGTGGTATCCGTCGCTGATGAGCTCCGCAACGACGTTTCCGCGCTCGGATCCCGCCCCGATGGGGCCGGGCTTGCGGTGGTGGATGCTGGGCATGGCGTTATAAAGATGCGTCAGATGGGAAGCGCCGGCATCGAAGACGGCGCTGGCTTCCTCATAGGTGCAGTCCGTGTGCGCGATGGACACGGTGCAGAGCTTCGAGGCCTTTTCCGTGAATTCGACCGCGCCGGGCAGCTCCGCGGCAATGTCCGCAATACGGAGCAGACCTTCGGAGGCATTATACAGGCGTTCAAACGCGGCGTAGTCCGGCAGACGGAGATAGCTTGCGTTCTGCGCGCCCTTTTTCTTCTCGGAGAAGAACGGCCCCTCCATGTTGATGCCCATGAGCCGTGCGCAGCCCTCGGGCGCGGCTTTTTTGAGCGCAGCGGCAGTTTTGTACGCGGCTTCAAGCACGTCGTAGGGCAGCGTCATGGACGCGGGGGCGAAGCTCGTGACGCCGTTCGCAGCGAGATACTTTGCCATTTTTACAAGACCGTCGTAGTCGCCGTCGGAAAAGTCCGCGCCGGAATTGCCGTGGTTGTGGATATCCACCAGACCGGGGATCACATACTGCCCATGCAGGTCGATCCCGTCTCCGGCGGCATCGGTGAGAATTTCCGCAAAACGCCCGTTTTCCACGCGGAACGCGCCGCGCTGAAAGCACCCGTCAAGAAATAGATTGGCATTGGTAAAAAGCATGATGTCATCCTCCTGTGAACGTTGATCTCCGGTGGTATGTTTGAATTTACGCCTTCGTTTCCTCGGCGACGATACGCCGCATATCGTCCCATTTCTTTTCCATGTCCGCCGCGAGCTCGAACTGCGCCCGCGCACGGTCAAGATTCTGCCCTTCGCGGTGGACGGCAAAGTACAGATCGCCGTCGATATGGTCGGTCAGAAACCGCATGCCGCACTCCAACGTTATTGTTTTCGCCCCCAGCGGAAGGAGCTCCAGCTCCCTGGCGGTCAGATTCGGGCAGGCGCGGACATATCCGCGCGTGAAAACGCGGAAGCGCTCCAGACTCATCTCCACCTTGGAGAGATCGCGCTCGTCTTCCGCCGCGGTCGAAGCGCCGTAGCGGATGGCGTCGCCGAAATCAAAGAGGCTTGAGCCGGGCATCACGGTGTCCAGATCTACAACGCAGAGCGCCTTTCGTGTCTTCGCGTCCAGAAGGACGTTGTTGAGCTTTGTGTCGTTGTGCGCAACGCGGAGCGGGATCTCTCCGGCAGAAAGAAGGTTCTGGAGAATGGACATCTCCGCTTCCCTTGCAAAAGCAAAATCGATCTCCGGCTGAACGGCCGCGGCGCGGCCCACCGCGTCGCGCTCGATCGCCTCGCGGAAAAGGCGGCAGCGATCGGGCGTGTTGTGAAAATTCGGGATGGTCTCGTGCAGCTTTTCTGCCGGGAAGTCGGAGAGCAGCTGCGCAAACGTACCGAAACCGACGGCGGCCTGATAGAAATCCTCGTCCGTCTCCGGCTGCTGGAGGCAGATCGTCCCGTCCACATAATCGTATACGCGCCAGTATTCGTCCCCATACCGGGTGTGGGGCGCGCCGTCCTTCGTCCGGATGAGGGACATGACGCTGCGCGGATCGCTGGACTTGGAGCGCAGAAAATCCGTCACCGCCGCAATGTTTTCCGAAAGCGCCTGTACATTGCGAAAGGCGTGGTGATTGATTTTTTGCAGAATATACCGGCGTCCGGTGTCGGTCACAACGAGAAATGTGACGTTCACATGCCCGCTGCCGTAGTCTTCGCAGGAGACAGGCGTTCCGTCCAGCTGAAAGATGCGCAGAATATTTATCTTATCCTGATCCATGGTAAATGCTCCCTTTGCAGTGTTCCCGTCTATTTTAGTCAGTCCGACGGAAGATAGCAATCCTTTTGTAAGATTTGGGCAGGATTTTTCAAAAAAAGCCAAAGCGCGGGCATCCGGCCCGCGCTTTCGGTTTATTGCAAAAAAATCGAGTGTTCTCAAGGAAAGATTCCTTAAGAACACTCGATATGGTCCGAGTGACTGGACTTGAACCAGCGGCCTCCTGAACCCCATTCAGGCGCGATACCAAACTTCGCCACACCCGGATTTCTAACAGCTTTGTTATACTACCACAAGGTGTGAGCAAATGCAAGTCTTTTTTTACGATTCCTGCGGATTTTCCGCGGTGCCGATGTCACGGTAGAGCGAAACGAAGGTTTCAAAGCAGATATTGTTCTCTGTAATATACTTCGCGGCCTCTACGCCGACATAGCGGAAATGGAACGGCTCATACATTACGCCCGTGATCGGCTCCATGCCGTCGGGGAAGCGCAGGATGAAGCCAAACTCCTGACAATGCGCGTTCATGTACTGGAACATGGCGGTATTCTCGATGGAGCGGTTTTTCGTCGGATAATAGATATCCGTGATATCGCAGCAAAGGCCGGTCTGGTGCTCGCTGTGACCGGCGGGCATGGTGATATAGTAGCCCTGACTGTCCTTGCCGTCGGATACGCCGTTGTTCCGGCAGACGCGGAGGAAGTTCGCGGCCTGATCTGCATAGCTCCGGTAGCCGGAGGAGAGATAGACGGAAAGCCCCTGCGCGCGGGTGTCCGCTGCCATCGCGGCGAGCGCATCGGCAATGCGGCTGTCCACGAGCTGCCCTTCGAGCGTCACAAGCTCCGGCGGGGCGTACTCGGCGATGGAGTTATCGGCGTTTGCGAGGATATACTCCCAGCTGTTGATATCAATGTCCGGCGGCTCGGGCAGACCGAGCGCCGCGCCGCACGCGCCCACTTCGTCCTTAAAGAGCATTT
>ERZ779885.1806-NODE-1806-length-20834-cov-7.325088_pt1 | contig 20834 bp, 19 predicted proteins | sample MGYA00511554_ERZ779885 | MGnify/ENA primary metagenome ERZ779885 (study PRJEB29588, sample SAMEA2160998) | human gut metagenome | biome: human gut; feature: human-associated habitat; material: faeces | place: Denmark | collected 2008/2010 ... | reverse complement strand
GAATATTATAACAACCCCAACCCCGCTATGGAACAATCCATGAATGCCCTGCGCCCGTATCTGGAATAGAAGGCGCCAATTCTTCCGTTGCTATGCCTGGTTCCGGTTTCCGTCAAAAACGGCGCTCCGTCTGATTTTGCAAAAACAGAAGCGATATTCTTTTTTCTTTGCACCCGCCGGGGTGGGACAAATGCCGCTGTTATGGAACTTTTTCCCAATTCAGGTTAGTATTATCGTTTTCTTTGAAAAAGCGAACCGGAATATCCCGGTTCGCCTTTTTTCCGTCACCGAATCTTTCGGCACTCCAAATAAAATCGCTTATCTGGTGCGCTTCCCACGGAAAAACTCTTCCGGCACTCCGTCGGTATAGGGATCGCGGTAGGCGCGCGGAAGCCCCAGCAGATCGCCGTCGGGATCCACGCAGGCGAAATCGACGCCCCACGTATCGATGCCGATCGAGTCGATCCGTTCGCCGCGGCCGCCCGCGACGCTCAATCCCCTCAGAATCTCCTCGTAGAGGGCGTGAATGTCCCAATAGAAGCGGCCGTCGATCTCCCGCATACGGTTCGGAAAACGGTGCAGCTCCTCCATTCGGAGCCGGTCGTCCCCCGCACGGGCCAGAATCACCCGGCCGCTGGTAGCGCCCAGGTCGACACCGATTATATTTTTTTGCATAACGTGAAAAAACGGTTTGAGGTTAGAGTCTTTATTTGATACAAAAATACCGAAGAAAGTATTATCTTTGTTATAACATTTGACAAATTACTTTTCAAATCTGACACGTTATGGGCTCTTTCCCGCAAAGCATCGTCCACTACCTGCCCGTCACCGACCACGACGAGCGGTGGGGCATCGTCTGCACCACGGCGGGGGACCAGAACGTTCCGCCCGGCACCCCCTATCCCCGGACGCAGCATCCCGACAGCTACTCGTTCACCCGCTCGCGGGGGCGCGTGCTCGGCGAATACCAACTGCTCTACATCGTCTCGGGACAGGGCGAATTCCGCTCGGCCTCCTCGCCCGCCGCGCCCGTGAAAGCCGGCACGGTGGTGATGCTCTTCCCCGACGAATGGCACACCTACGCACCCGACCCCGAAACGGGCTGGGAGGAGTGGTGGGTGGGATTCCGCGGCGAGAACATCGACCGCCGCGTGGCGGAAGGCTTCTTTTCGCCGAAGACGCCGCTGCTGCATATCGGCCACAGCGCCGGCATCGTGAGCTGTTATCAGGAGATCATCCGCTCGGCCGAGGAGGAGCGCAAAGGCTTCCAGCAGCTCGTCACGGGCATCGTGCTTCACCTGCTGGGTTCGGTGCTCTTCAAACGCGACAACCTGCAATACCTCGACAACCCGATCGTCGAGAAGATCAACCGCGCCCGCGAAATGATGCGCCGCCACATCGGCGACAACCTCCCGCCCGAAGAGATCGCGCGGCGGCTCAACATCGGCTACACGTGGTTCCGCCGTACGTTCCGCGCCTACGTGGGCATCGCCCCGGCGCAATACCAGTTGCAACTGCGCCACAACAAGGCCCGGGAGCTGCTCACCACGACCGACCGCACCGTTTCGGAGATCGCCGCCGAGCTGGGATTCGAGAACGTCAGCCAGTTTTCGGCCTTCTTCCGGCAGCGCGAAAAGATCACCGCCACGCAGTACCGCAGCAAATACGGATTCTGACCGCAGCAGGCGACCGCTTTTCGGAAAGGACACCTCAGCTCTTTCCGTCGAAAAGGGGCACCGAAGACCGCGAGGCGAAAATGCGCGGGAATTCGCCGCGCACCTCGCAGAACGATCACGAAAGACTGCGCCGTTGCGGCGCAAAGGATTGCGCAGCTTCGACTGCGACGGCTCGGAAAAGTCCGCGAACGGCCTCCGCGCTCGCCTGCTGAACGTCGTTTTGCACACCCGCTCCGGATGCTCGCTCTGCTGTCGTCACCGCTTCCGCTATTTTCGCAGTGCGATCCCGCAGGCCGAAGGCCTGCTAAATGAGAAGAGAGGAATTCAAATCGCAATAAATCATCGTTGCGCGCAGCGCACAACAGACTTCGCCTCGCAAAATTCAGATCTTCAACCTCCGCCACCGTCCGCTGCGGATGTAGGCATAGGAGAGCGCCAGCGAGATCAGATAATAGACGTGGTCGGCCGTCCAGCAAAGCGCCACGTCGGCCCGGAGGACATAGACGAGCCACAGCGTATAGAGCGTATAGGCCGTGACGCAGACCAGCGTAATTCCGAGCGCCGTACGCGTATTGCCCGTGCCCGAAACGCTGAACTGATAGATGAAGGCCGGCACGCACGGCACGATCGTCGTGAGCATGACCCAAAGCGACGGCACGGCGGCGGCAATCAACTCCGCATTGCCCGTATAGGCACCCAGCACCACGCGGGGCAAAAGCGCGAAGAGCAGCGATACCGACAGTACGAAGGCGAAGCAGAGGCGCACCATACGCCGGCACAGCCCCCATACCCGATCCGCCTCGCCAGCTCCGATCAGGTTGCCGACCAGCGAGCTGGCCGTCGAAGCGAAGGCGTTGATGAAGAGGAAGACCACCGACGAGATGCTGCGCACCATATTCGTAACGGCGAGCGGCCGCTCGCCCAGGTTTTCGATCGCCACGAAGAAGATGAACCAACTGATAAAGGCGATCGCCTCCTGCAACATGATCCAGACCGAAACCCCGAACACCTGCCGGAGAATCTTCCACTCGATTCCCCTGAACCGGAACAGGCCGTAGGCCCGCCACGCGACACGACGATAGGTGTAGACGACGAAAAAGACGAGCGACACGGCCTCCGAAATGACCGAAGCGATGGCCGCGCCTGCGATTCCGAGCGGCGGAATCCCCCACCCTCCGAAAATCAGCAGGTAGTTCAGCACCACGTTCGTCAGGACCATGACCACCGAGTTGGCCGTCAGGATACGGGTATGGGTCGTCCCGACGTAGAAGGCGCGGAACATCGCCGCGGCGAACGAGAAGAAGAACCCGAACGTACGGTAGCCGAGATACGACTCGGCGGCGGCGCAGATCGCCCGCGACTCGATCAGATGTCCCAGCAGCCACGGCGCCAAGGCCCGCGACACCCCGAAAAAGAGAACGGCCATGCCCAGCAGAAACCACATTCCCTGCATGAAGATCGGCCCGATTCCTGCGAGATTGCCTTCGCCGTTGCGGCGCGCGATAAGCACTTGCGCACCGATGCTGAACCCGAACCCCACCATGAAGATCGTCAGGTAGAAGATGCCCGCAATGGCCGACGCACCCAACTCGACCTCGCCCACATGGCCCAGGTAGATCGTGTCGGTCAGCCCGATGAGCTGCTCCATCATCAGACTCAGCAGCACGGGGAAGGTTATTTTCAGAATTTGTCGATTGGTAAAACGCATCGTCGTCTAAATTTCGGGGATACAAAGATAGGAATAAAGCCGGGAGCGAAAGCAAATTTCGGTTGCATTTTACCGAAACGGAGTATCCGAAGCGAGGCCAAAGATACGAAAATCGGGAAGAAAAGCCCGGCTTTTCCTCCCGACGGGGTGACGTCCGTCGCGGAACGTCAATACCGGTAATGCTCCGCCTTGTAGGGACCGTCGGGACTCACGCCGATATAATCCGCCTGTTTTTCGGTCAGGCGGGTCAGCTCCACGCCCAGATTGTCCAGATGCAGGCGCGCCACCTCTTCGTCGAGATGCTTGGGCAGGCGGTAAACGCCCACTTCGAGCTTCTCCTGCCAAAGTTCCATCTGCGCCAGACACTGGTTCGTGAAGGAGTTCGACATGACGAACGACGGGTGACCCGTGGCGCAGCCGAGGTTCACCAGACGCCCTTCGGCCAGAACGAAGATCGAATGCCCGTCGGGGAAGGTGAACTTATCGACCTGCGGCTTGATGTTGGTCTTCACGGCCGCCGACTTCTCGAGGCGCGCCATCTGGATTTCGTTGTCGAAGTGGCCGATATTGCAGACGATGGCCTGGTCGCGCATCCGCTCCATATGTTCGAGCGTGATGATGTCGCAGTTGCCCGTACACGTGACGAAGATATTGCCCTCGGGGAGCGCGCTCTCGACGGTCTTCACCTCGAAGCCCTCCATGGCGGCCTGTAAGGCGCAGATCGGGTCGATCTCCGTGACGATCACCCGCGCGCCGTACGAGCGCATCGAGCGGGCGCAGCCCTTGCCCACGTCTCCGTAGCCGCACACGACGACGACTTTGCCCGCGATCATCACGTCCGTGGCGCGCTTGATGCCGTCGGCCAGCGACTCGCGGCAGCCGTAGAGGTTGTCGAACTTCGACTTGGTGCACGAGTCATTGACATTGATGGCCGGCACGAGCAGCTCGCCGGCCTCCTGCATCTGGTAGAGCCGGTGTACGCCCGTGGTGGTCTCCTCGCTCACGCCCCGCCACTCGTCCACGGTGCGGTGCCACTTCCGTCCGTCCTCCGCGAGAATCGTCCGAAGCGTCGAGAGAATCACCTCCTCCTCGTAGGACGAAGGGGTGCAGTCGAGCGTCGAGGCGTCGTTCTCGGCCCTGTATCCCTTGTGGATCAGCAGGGTGGCGTCGCCGCCGTCGTCCACGACGAGCTGCGGTCCCTTGCCGCCCGGAAACGAGAGGGCCATGGCCGTACACCACCAGTACTCGGGCAGCGTCTCGCCCTTCCAGGCGAAGACCGGAACGCCCGCGGCGGCGATGGCGGCCGCGGCGTGGTCCTGCGTCGAGAAGATGTTGCACGAGCACCAGCGCACGTCGGCGCCCAGCTCCACGAGCGTCTCGATCAGCACGGCCGTCTGTATGGTCATGTGCAGCGATCCCATCACGCGCACGCCCTTGAGCGGCTTGAGCGGCCCGTATTCCCGCCGCACGGCCATCAGGCCCGGCATTTCGTGTTCGGAGATCTCGATCTCCTTGCGGCCCCATTCGGCCAGCGACATGTCGGCGACCTTGTAGGGAAGCGTAGAATCCAAATACATAGCTTATCTGTTTTTTTAACGAAGTTACTGCGATTCCGTTCCGGCAATCCGGCGTCACTCCCGCTCGCCGGCGATCTGCGCCAGCACCGTCTCCCGGTCCCGGGCGATCTGGGCGCGAAGCTCCCCGACCGAAGCGAAACGGCGCTCGTCGCGGATCTTTCCGAGCAGCTCGACCCGCAGCCGCAGGCCGTACAGTTCGCCGCCGAAACCGAAAATATGCGTCTCCAGCCGCCGCTCGACGCCTCCGACCGAAGGGTTGCTGCCGAGGTTCGACATGGCGTCGAAAGTCCGTCCCCCGACCGTCGCACGCGTCCGGTAGACGCCGTCCGAAGCCCCGAAATGCTCCGGCACGGGCAGGTTGGCCGTCGGAAAACCCAGCTCGCGGCCGAGCCGGCGGCCGTGCTCCACCACCCCTTCGACGATCATGCCTGCGGCGTCCCGACCCGGAACATACTGCTCCGGAGAGCCCTCTTCCGGGGCGCTCTGTCCCGGAACCGTCCGTTCCGCCTCCCTGCGCTCCGGGGCGGAAACCGCCGCCCGCACCCGCTCTTCCGACCGCTCCGCCATCAGATTTTCTCAGTCAGTTTACGCACCAGCCGGAACTGGGAGAAGAACTCCTTGGCAAAGACGCGGAGGACCGTATAGGAGGGAATCGCCAGCAGCATGCCGAGGATGCCGGCCAGCGAGCCGGCGATCAGGATCACGAGAAAGATTTCGAGCGGATGGGCCTTCACGCGCTCCGAATAGAGCGTCGGTTGCAGCACGAAGTCGTCCAGTCCCTTGAGGATCAGCAACGCCCCGGCGATCACGAAGGCCGTATGTCCCACGGTCATCCCCTCAATGGGGGTCACGATGCCCACGAAGACCGAAAAGACGCCGCCGATGAGCGGGCCGGCATAGGGCACGACGTTCATCACGCCCATCACAAGACCGATGAACGCCGCGTCGGCCGCCTTCATCCCGAAGGCCATCATCGTAAGCGACACGGCGATCATGAGCAGCAGGCTCTCGGTGAGAATGCCCGTGAAGTAGCGCGCCAGCAGCACCGTGACCGAATCCAGCGCGCGCGTCAGATTTTCGCGGTAACGGTCGGGAAAAAGCGTGGTCACCATCGCGTAGAACAGCCCCTCGTCCTTGAGGAAGAAAAAGGTGATGAACGAAACGGAGAAGACGGAGATGACCGACGAGATAACGATGCCGACGATCGACGAGAAGACGCTGTTGAGCGACTCGAAGTCCACGACCTGCCGCAGCGTCCGCGTCAGCGCGTCGGGCAGCGAGAAGGAGCTGGAGGGCTGGGCGAAGAGCGACTGCAAGTAGTTCTGCGCCCGGGCGATCGGCTCCTCGATCGAAGCGACGACGGTGGCGAAATCGACGTGCGCCAACTGGTTGATCTTGTTGAAGACCAGCGGCACGAACAGCGAGCACAGCGTGGCGATCACCACCCAGATGACCACCAGCGCCGCAAAGGCCGCCAGCCAGCGGGGAATCCGCCAGCCCCGCACGTGCACGGCCGAAAGGCGCCGCACCAGCGGATTGCCCATGACGGCCAGCACGGCCGAAATGAGAATGTAAACGACGATCGACGAGAAGTACCAGACCAGGAAGAGCACGGCCGCAGCGGCGGCAGCGCCGGCAATGAACCGCAGGAAGGTCTGGGGAGTCGTTTTCATGGTCCGGGGCATTTATTCGGCCGGCTGCTTGCGCAGACGCGCGATGGGCGTCTGCGAGCCGACGACGGGATCGCCGATCTCGACGAGCAGTTCGCTGTCTTTCGGCACGAGCACATCGACGCGCGAACCGAACTTGATGAAACCGCAGACGCTGTTCTGTTCGACGGCATGGCCCACCTTCATATAGGAGATGATCCGGCGCGCGATCAGTCCGGCGATCTGCCGGAAAAGCACCTGCTGGCCCGAAGGCATCCGCACCACGGTCGTCGTGCGCTCGTTCTCGGTGGAGGATTTGGGATGCCACGCCACCAGAAACCGGCCCGGATGGTACTTGAAGTACTCCACCTCGCCGCCTACGGGAACCCAGTTCATGTGGATATTGGTGATGGACATGAAAATCGAAATCTGCAACATCTCGCGGCCCAGATACTCGGTCTCCCGCACGTTCTCCGTGACGACCACGCGGCCGTCGCAGGGGGCGAAGACCAGATCGGCATCGTGGATGCGCACGCGCCGCGGCTCGCGGAAGAACGCCACGATGAAGAACCAGAAGAGCAGCAGGAACGCCGTGCCGACCCACAGGAGCACTTCGCTCGCATCGCTCTCGAGCAAATGGTAAAAGAGCCACCAGATCAGCACGCACACGACGCCCGAGATTCCGATGATTTTGTAGCCTTCCTTATTTATTCTCATATCCGAAATCGGTTTGCAGTTACATTACGATAAGCATATACACCAGCACGAAAGGCGCCGAAAGCAGCATGGCGTCGAAACGGTCCAGCACGCCGCCGTGGCCGGGAATGAGCCGTCCCGAATCCTTGACGCCCGCGGCCCGCTTGAACATCGACTCGGCCAGATCGCCCAACACGGCCGTCGAGGCGGCGACGAGCGCCAGCCCGACCCAAGCGGCGTAGCCGCCGCCCGACACGTGCGCCGCGGCGAGTCCCAGCGCGACGGCCCCGGCCAGTCCGCCGAAGAACCCTTCCCACGACTTCTTGGGCGAGAGGCGTTCGCAGAGGCGGTGCCGCCCGCAGGTCATCCCCACCAGGTAGGCGAAGACGTCGTTGGCCCAGACGATGAAAATGTAGAAGAGCACGGGCCGGGGACACCACCCCTCGCCTGCCAGCACCGGAATATAGCACATCAGCGAGAAGGGCAACGCCACATAGACGACGCCCAACAGCGTCACGCCGATGTCGGCGGCCGGATTCTCCCGCCCGCGGAACAGTTCGCAGACAAGCGTCACGGGCAGCAGCAGGAGCACGAACGCGAGGCCCCACTCCAGCCACGGGCTGTCGCCGAGCACGACATAGCCCCGCCCGAAGGCGATGCACCAGGCGAAATAGAAATTGAGCGCGAAGAGCGCGAGTCCCGTGACCGTACCGATCACGCGCTGGGGCGCTCCGCCCCGCTTTTCGGCCAAACCGTAAAACTCCGCCATGCCGGCCACGAGCAGCAGTGCCAGCAACGCGCCGAAACTCCACACCGACCAGATCACCGCGCCGAGCACCACCGCGCCGAGCACGATACCGCTCAACGTGCGCACTCCGAGGTTCTTCATCTTGTCACTCATCCGTCTGTCGAGGTTATTTGGATTCGCAGATTCGCAGCTATTTCCCGCCGGATTTCCCCGCAGCGGCGGTTTCGGACACCTTCTCCGAAGCGGCTCCGGACGCCGCCGGACCGGCCGGTTCCGAAACCGCGGATCCGGTTCCCGGGACCGCAGCGCCTGACGTCTCCTCCGCGGCCGGCTGCGGGACATTCCCGGCGGCATTGCGTTCCGCCGCGGCCTTCGCCTCGGCTTCGCGGCGCTCCCGCTCGATGTCCTTCTTGCGTTTGCCGAAGATGCGCTCGACGTCCTCGGTGAAGACCACCTCGCGCGAAAGGAGCAGTTCGGCCAGCTCCTTCACGCCGTCGGCGTGTTCCCGCAGCACCTTCTCGGCCATGGCATAGGCCTGTTCGATCACGCGCCTGGCCTCGGCGTCGATCTGCTGGGCCGTCAGTTCCGAATAGGGTTTGGTGAAGGCCATGTCGCTCTGCCCCGTCGAATCGTAATAGGAGAGCGTGCCCACGTTCTCGCTCATGCCGTAGTAGGCCACCATGGCGTAAGCCTGCTTGGTGACGCGCTCCAGATCGTTCAGCGCCCCGGTCGAGCCCTCGCCGAAGGTGAGCTGCTCCGACACGCGGCCGCCGAGCGTGGCGGCCAGCTCGTCCATGAGCTGCTCGCGCGTGGTGATCTGCCGCTCCTCGGGCAGATACCACGCCGCCCCGAGGGCCTTGCCGCGCGGAATGATCGTCACCTTGATCAGCGGGCTGGCGTTCTCGAGAATCCAGCTCACGGTGGCGTGTCCCGCCTCGTGGTAGGCGATCACGCGCTTCTCCTCGTCGGTGATGATCTTGTTCTTGCGCTCCAGACCGCCCACGATGCGGTCGATGGCGGCCAGGAAATCCTCCTTGGCGATGAATTTCTTGTTATGCCGCGCGGCGATGAGCGCCGCCTCGTTGCAGACGTTGGCGATGTCGGCGCCCGAGAAGCCGGGAGTCTGGCGCGCCAGGAACGAACGGTCGAGGTCCGGATCGAGCTTGAGCGGCCGCAGGTGCACCTCGAAAATCTCCTCGCGCTCCTTGACGTCGGGAAGCCCGACTTCGATCTGGCGGTCGAAACGGCCGGCACGCATGAGCGCCTTGTCCAAAATGTCGGCGCGGTTCGTGGCCGCGAGGACGATGACGCCCGTATTGGTCTGGAAGCCGTCCATCTCGGTCAGCAACTGGTTGAGCGTGTTCTCGCGCTCGTCGTTGCCGGAGAATCCGGCGTTCTTGCCGCGGGCGCGGCCGATGGCGTCGATCTCGTCGATGAAGACGATGCACGGCGCCTTCTGCTTGGCCTGCTCGAAAAGGTCGCGGACACGCGAGGCGCCCACGCCGACGAACATCTCCACGAAGTCGGAACCCGAAATCGAGAGGAACGGCACGTTGGCTTCGCCTGCGACGGCCTTCGCCAACAGGGTCTTACCCGTCCCCGGAGGGCCTACGAGCAGCGCTCCCTTGGGAATTTTGGCTCCCAACTCCTTATATTTGTCGGACTTCTTGAGGAAATCCACGATCTCCATGATCTCGACCTTGGCCTCCTCCAGCCCGGCCACATCCTTGAACGTGACGCGTTTGGAGTTATCCTTGTCGAACACCTGCGCCTTGGCCTTGCCCACGTTCATGATGCCGCCGCCCGCACCGCCTCCGGCACCGCGCGACATCGAACGCATGACGAAAATCCACACGCCGATAATCAGCACCCACGGCAGCAGGTTGATCAGCACGTTCGTCCAGTCGTTGGCCTTGTTTTCATAGACCACGGGAACGACTTGCCCGGACTGCTGCTCGGCGGCTTTCAGGTCTTCACGGAACGAATCGACCGACCCGATCGTGAAGAGGAGCTGCACACCCGTCTCGGGAAGCCGGCGAAAGCGTTTGTCTACCGTATCCCTGCGGTACTGCTCGACCGCTTCTTTTTTCAGGAATACCTGCGCCTGGTCGCGGTTGACGACCTGGATCTTCTCCACCTCGCCCTTTTCGACCATCCGTTCGACGGTAGCCCAGTCGCTGGGCACGGGCGTGTCGTTGACATCCCCGAAGACGTAGTAGCCGATAATGAACGCGCCGATCAGACCGTAGAGCCACAGCATCGACGGTCGCGACATGTTCATATTCATCTTATTATTGTTCTTGCGTTGATTTGCCATATTTAAAATTACTCTTCGTATTCATATTTGGTCATCGGCGCATCGGCCCACAACTCTTCAAGCCGGTAAAACCCGCGCAGTTCGGTCTGGAAAATGTGCACCACCACGTCCACATAGTCCATGGCGATCCACACGGCATTCTGCTGCCCCTCGATACGCCAGACCTTTTCGCCCAGCACTTCGAGCACCTTCTCTTCGATGCCCGCGGCGATGGCCCCTACCTGCGTCGTGGAATCGGCGTTGCACACAATGAAACGGGAACATATCGCCCCGTCGAACCCCGAAAGGTCGAGCGATACAATATTCTTACCCTTTTTATCTTCAATCGCACCAACGATAGTTTCGATCAGTTTATCCATAAATAGTCAATAGGTGTCTATAACCTTGCAAAGGTACGAAAAGAGAATGATATTTGAAAATTAAGCCCCGTAAAAAAAGCAGCCGGACGGGCGACAATCGCAGAAGTCCGCACTTTTATCCGCCACAGCGCCGTTACAGCGGATTAATTCTTAATTATATGCCCGAGCCCCTCCCCTGTAAACGGCGGGTGCCCGGCAATCGTATCGCCGGGCACCCTGCCGTTTACAGGCATCCGCCTACCCCTTTACTTCGGGTATATTGGCCATGATCGTGTCGGTCAGGGCCTTGATGATCGAACTCTTGACGTACGTGCGGCGTACCGCCACGGCGATCTTACGCGACGTGGCACCTTTGGCGAGCATCTTCAGCCGGTCGTGGTGATCCGCGGGGATGTACTCGATGGCCATTTCGGGGATGATCGTCAGGCACGACGTGCAGTCGACAATGCGCATCAGCGTATCGAGCGACCCCGACTCGAAGGAGTAGTGCGACGGCATGTCGCGCTTGGCCTGGCACAGCTCGATGATCTGGTCGCGCATACAGTTTCCGGCGCTCAGGATCACCAGGTCTTTCAGGTCGATGTCCTCGATGCGGATGTTTTGCCGTTCGTACAACGGGTTTTCGGGCGAAACATAGGCGAAAAACCGGTCGTTGAAAAGCTCCTGTTCGAGAATGCCGTCACCACACGTGCCGCTGGCGACCAGCGCCGCGTCGATCCGGTCGCGCTTGAGCGCCTCGACGATGTCCGAAGTGACCATCTCCGAGATTTCCAGCTCCACCTTCGGATAATCGCGCACGAAATCCGGGATGAACTTGTGCAACAGGTAGGGCGCAATGGTCGGGATGACGCCCAGACGCAGTTTACCCGAAGTTTCGCCCTTCAGTTCGGCGACCGACTCGCGGATATTGTTGTAGGCTCGCAGCGTTTCCCGGGCGCGATCCAGCACCACTTCGCCAGCCTCGGTCGGGATCACGGGTTTCTTCGAACGGTCGAGCAGCACGACGCCCAGCTCCTCTTCGAGCGCCTTCACCTGCATGCTCAGCGACGGCTGGGTCACGAAACAATGCTCTGCGGCCAGCGAAAAACTACCGCAGTTCGCCACCGCCAGGAGGTATTCAAGTTGAATTATAGTCATAGTAGCCGATTATTTCAATACACAAAAATATAAAATAAATCTATAACAGACAACTTTATTAGGTCACCCGCGCGGTTTTTCGTAAGTTTGTCCACAAAATATATATAAAGTTTTATGGGAAAGATCATTCTTACCGGCGACCGTCCTACGGGCCGGCTCCACTTGGGACACTACGTCGGTTCCCTGCGCCGCCGCGTCGAACTGCAGGAATCGGGCGAATTCGAACGCATATTCATCATGATAGCCGACGCGCAGGCCCTGACGGACAACGCCGACAACCCCGAGAAGGTGCGCCAGAACATCATTGAAGTGGCACTCGACTACCTTTCGGTCGGCCTCGACCCGCAAAGGTCTACCCTTTTCATCCAGTCGCAAATCCCGGAGCTCTGCGAGCTCTCGTTCTACTATATGAACCTGGTCACCGTACAGCGCCTGCAACGCAACCCGACCGTGAAGGCCGAGATCCAGTTGCGGGGCTTCGCCGAGAATGCCGCCGAAGGCGACACGCAGCAGAAGCAGGGCATCCCCGTAGGCTTCTTCACCTACCCCATCAGCCAGGCAGCCGACATCACGGCATTCAAGGCCACGACCGTCCCTGCGGGCGAAGACCAGGAGCCGATGATCGAACAGACCCGCGAGATCGTCCACAAGTTCAACACGGTATACGGCCCGGCACTCGTCGAGCCCGAGATCCTGCTGCCGGAGAATGCGGTCTGCATGCGTCTGCCGGGCACCGACGGCAAGGCTAAGATGTCGAAATCGCTCTGCAACTGCATCTACCTCTCGGACAGCGCCGACGAGGTGAAGAAGAAAGTCATGGGAATGTATACCGATCCCGACCACCTGCGCGTCGAAGACCCGGGCAAGGTGGAGGGCAACACGGTGTTCACCTACCTCGATGCCTTCAGCCGCCCCGAGCATTTCCCGAAATATCTGCCCGACTACCCGTCGCTGGACGAGCTGAAGGCGCATTACCGCCGCGGCGGCCTGGGCGACGTGAAGGTCAAGAAATTCCTGATCGCCGTGCTCAACGAGACGCTGGAGCCGTTCCGCGAACGCCGCAAATACTACGAAGGCCGCATCGAAGAGGTCTACGAGATTCTCCGCACCGGTTCGGAGGCAGCCCGGCAAATGGCCTCGCAGACACTCGACGACGTGAAGCGCGCCATGAAAATCAACTATTTCGACGACAAACGGCTCATCGCCGAACAAGCCGAGCATTTCGCTCGCAAACAATAGGATGCAGTTACGCACCGAGCATATCTACCGCGAGTTCCTCCGCCTGACCCGGCGGTTGAGCAACAGCCAGATCATGATGCTGCTGGCTGTCGTGGTCGGTATACTCGCCGGACTGGGCACCTACCTGTTCGAAATACTGCTGCACGGCATCAAGAGCGGACTGATACGCTGGTTCCCGGTGGACAGTGCGCATGTCCTGTTCCTGATCTACCCCGCCATCGGCATCATACTCGCCACGCTGTTCGTAAAATACATCGTGCGCGACAATATTTCGGAGGGCGTAACACGCGTGCTCTATGCCATGTCGAGCCGCAATTCACGCATCCCGGGGCACAATTGCTGGACGTCGATCGTAGGCGGCGCCACGACCATCGGGTTCGGCGGTTCGGTGGGCCCCGAGGCACCGATCGTACTGACGGGCGCGGCTATCGGCTCGAACGTCGGGCGGCTGGCGCGCCTCAATTACAAACACACCACGCTGCTGCTCTGCTGCGGTGCCGGTGCGGCGCTGGCGGCCATCTTCAAGGCTCCGATCACGGGCGTGGTCTTCGTGCTGGAGATCCTGATGCTCGACATCACGGCCGGGTCGGTGATCCCGCTGCTGATCGCCTCGATCACGGCCACGACGATGGCCTTCATGCTGCGCGGCTTCGACCCCATACTGGCCGTGACGCTCCAGCCGCAGGACGCCTTCGAGCTGTGGCAGATACCGCTTTTCATCCTGCTAGGCGTATGCTGCGGGCTGATGTCCTGGTATTTCACCTCGACCAACCTGCGCGTGGGCAACTTCTTCCGTAAGATCGACAGCCAATATAAGAAATGGCTCGTCGGCGGCGCCGTGCTGGGCATCCTGATCTTCATCTTCCCGCCGCTCTACGGCGAGGGCTACGAAGGGTTCATGTCGCTGATGCACGGCCGCGCACAGGAGTTGTTCGACAATTCGCTCTTCTACCGGTTCCGGGAGATCGATTGGGTGGTCATCCTCTTCGTCATCGCCACGATGTTCTTCAAGGTCATTGCCATGGCCTCGACCAACGCCGCAGGCGGCGTGGGCGGAACCTTCGCGCCGTCGCTGTTCGTGGGGGCGTTCACGGGGGCTTCGATCGCCCTGCTGTGCAATGCATTTTTCGACTGGGACGTCTCGGTCGTCTCGTTCACGCTGGTGGGCATGGCCGGCGTGATGTCGGGCGTGATGAAGGCGCCGCTGACCTCGATCTTCCTCATCGCGGAGCTTTCGAACGGCTACGGGCTGTTCATCCCGCTGATGATCACGGCCTGCATCTCGTTCGCCGTGGACTACTACCTCGACCCCGACTCGATCTACACCAAGCAACTGCGCCAGCGGGGCGAACTGCTCACGCACGACAAAGACCAGTCGGTATTCGTCTTCCTGAAGCTCGACGATCTGATGGAGACCGATTTCCTGCGCATCAAGGAGAATTTCACACTGGGCGACATCGTGCACATCATCTCGACGGCACGCCGCAACATCTTCCCCGTGATCGACAACTTCGGACACCTGCTGGGCGTCGTCCAGCTGGACGACCTGCGCGAGGACATGTTCAAACACGAAAAATACGGGCACCCGATCTCCGACTACATGATCCAGCCCCCGGACAAAATCCTCGAACACGAGTCGATACAGGGTGTCATGGAGAAATTCGAGGACAAGCATACCTGGATGCTGCCCGTGGTCGACAAACAAAACCGCTACCTGGGCTTCATTTCCAAATCGCGCATCTTGAACGCCTACCGCGAACAATTGGTGAAGATACAACAGTAAACCGGGGTTTAGCGCCGTATCTTCGCTACAATGCCCATAATCACTCCGAACCTCCCGTTGAAAAGGGAGGCTTTCCCCGACGATAAACCTACGGCAATATGACGACAGAAAATCCCTACCCCTGGGCCGACGGCATGGACTGCGCGGTTACGGTATGCGACACCGGGGGCACGATCCTCTACATGAACGACAAGGCGCGCACGACCTTCGCACGGCACGGCGACATGGTCGGCAAAAACCTCTTCGACTGCCACGGCGAGCGGTCGCGCGAAATCATCCGCCGCCTGCTCGCCGACGGGGGCACGAATGTCTATACGATCGAGAAAAACGGCGTCCGCAAAATGATCTACCAGACAGCCTGGCGCGTGGACGGCGTCGTGGGCGGACTGGCAGAAATCTCGATGGAGATTCCCGCCGAAATGCCGCATTACATCCGCAACTGATCCCGGAAAGGAGAAGCACCAGGGGTGCAGGGGTTCCCCGAGCCGTGTTACGACTCCGGGATTCCAAATCTTGGATTTCGATTTCCGGATTACGCCTCCGTATCCGGAATTCCGCATGCAGCCTCCATCCCATACCCGATTCCCGGGGTTCAGGGTGTGCGTGCCCGGGAATTCGGGATACGTACGGAGCCGCCCTGCGCAATTCCGCCCCGGTAAATCATACCGCCGAACAAAATTTTTAGAGGGTCTAAAAGACCCTCTAATTTTTATGCCGCAAAAATTTTGTCGTGTTTATTTGCTAAAATGTAAAATATACTTTACATTTGTCCTGTCTCAAACCTTTAAACAACCACGTTATGACAAAGGAATTACTACTTCCCCACAGTTTTAAGAAAATCGGCTGGGTCATCCTGATCCCGACGTTGCTGTTGGGCGTACTGATGCTCATCGACGGCTTCAACGGCTACCCGACCTACCTGATGCCGGCCCAAGGAACGGCCTGCTACGAAACGCTCTGCTCGGCAACGACAGGCCGTGCGCTGAACAACATCGCTCTGGTGGGCATCTGCATCGGCGGGATATTCGTAGCCTGCTCCCGCGAACGGATCGAGGATGAAATGATCTCCCGCATACGGCTGAACGCCCTGCTGACGGCACTTTACGTCAACTATGCCCTGCTTATCGCCACGGCGCTATGCACCTACGACCTCAGTTTCCTCTACGTCATGATCTACAACCTGCTCACCATGCTGCTGATATTCCTCGCGGTATTCCGCTGGAAACTGTGGCGCCTGAAACACGCGGTCGCAGATGAAGAATAGGATCCGGGTCGAACGCGCCGAAGTGCGCATGACCCAGCAGCAGTTGGCCGATGCCATCGGCGTAAGCCGCCAGACCGTAAACGCCATCGAGGCCGGGCGCTTCGTCCCCTCGACGGTACTGGCACTGAAGATCGCCCGGATCTTCGGCAAACCCGTCGAACAGGTTTTCCAGCTCGAAGAGGGGGACTGACCGCGGAGACATACCGGCAGACAAGACACGAGGGGACGGTACCGCATGGTACCGTCCCCTTTGTTTTCACGGCAGGCGCTCCGTTCCGAACAGACCGTCCCCGTCTATGCGGCGTGACGCAGTTGCGAAAGCCCTATAACTTGATGTCGTAAATCTGGATCACGCCCTGCAACTTCCCTGCATCGTCGGTGACGAGCAGCGACGTGACCTTGTTACGGGTCATCATCTTCTCGGCCTCGATCAGTTTCTTATCCGCGGAGATGGTTTTCGGGTTGGGCGTGGCGATATCGGCGGCCTTGATATTGAAAAACTCGGCGCGGCGGCGCTCCATCGCACGGCGCACGTCGCCATCGGTCACGATGCCCTCGATCCTCTCGCCGTCGCAGATGATGATGAGCCCCAGCCCGCCCTTGCTGATGGCGTGGATCATATCCGTCGCCGAGCAGTCGGGCGCCACGACTGGGAGGTCGTGCGAACGCATCACGTTGCCCACGGTCATCAGCAGGCGCCGCCCGAGGCTGCCGCCCGGATGCAGGCGTGCGAAATCGACGCTCGTAAAGCCCCGCATCTGCATGAGCGACACGGCCAGCGCATCGCCCATGGCGATCTGCGCCGTGGTCGAGGTCGTCGGCGCGAGGTGCAGGATGCAGGCTTCCTCTTCGACGCTCACGTCGAGATGGATATCGGAATTCTTCGCCAGCGCCGATTCGGGGTTGCCCGTCATCGACACCAGCTTGTTGCCGTTGGAGTGGATGAAAGGCACGATCTTCAGGATTTCGTCGGTCTCGCCCGAATAGGAGAGCGCCAGCACGACGTCGTCCTTCGAGATCATCCCCAGATCGCCGTGGAAGGCCTCGCCGGGATGCAGGAAGAAACTCGGGGTTCCGGTCGAGGCCAGCGTCGCGGCGATCTTGCGCCCGACGAGCCCCGACTTGCCCATGCCGGTGACGATGCATTTGCCGCTGCATGCGAGGATCAGCTCCACGGCATCGGCGAAATTGTCACCCAAGGTCTCCTTCATGTGCTTGAGCGCCAGCATCTCGGTATTGATGGCCTTGCGGGCCAGGTCGAGGATCTGCGCTTTGGTGGTATCGGTCATTATAGCAAGGTTTTAATGAGATTCTCCAGATCGTCGAGTTGCAACATGTTGGGGCCGTCGCTCCTGGCGCAGTCGGGGCAGGGGTGCACTTCGAAGAAGAAGCCGTTGGCACCGAACGCCCGGGCCGCCCGGGCCATGGCCGGCACGAACTCGCGGTTGCCTCCCGTCGTACCGCCCGCACCGCCGGGACGCTGCACCGAATGGGTACAATCCATCACCACGGTCTGCGCGATGCGCAGCATGTCGGGGATATTGCGGAAATCGACCACCAGATTGTTGTAACCGTAGATATTGCCGCGTTCGGTGAGCCATATTTCCGAAGCCCCCGCATCGCGCGCCTTCTCATAGGGGTACTGCATGTCCAACCCCGAAAGGAACTGCGCCTTTTTGATATTCACGGTCTTGCCCGTCCTGGCCGCGGCGGTGAGCAGGTCGGTCTGCCGGCAGAGGAAGGCCGGGATCTGGATCACGTCGACGACCTCGCCCACGGGTGCGGCCTGCCACGCCTCGTGGATGTCGGTCAGCAGACGCAGCCCCCATTTCGCCCGCACGTCGGCGAGCATACGCAACCCCCGTTCGAGTCCGGGACCGCGGAACGAGGAGATCGAGGTGCGGTTGGCCTTGTCGAACGAGGCCTTGAAGATAATATCCGTCCCGAGGGCCTTGTTGATCGCCACGAGGCGTTCGGCCACGGTGTCGAGCAACTCGGCGGATTCGATGACGCAGGGGCCGGCGATGAATTTCATAGCTGTCATTTTATAAATTCCGGATGGTGTGACAAAAACTCCTCGGCACGTGCGAGGTCTTGGGGCGTGTCGATGCCGATGGTCTCGACGTCGGTGATGCCCACGCCGATCCTGTAGCCGTTTTCAAGCCAGCGGAGCTGCTCGAGCGACTCGGCCTTTTCGAGCGTGGACTGCGGCAGCGCCGTGACGGCACACAGCACCTCCGTGCGGAAGGCATAGAGGCCGAGGTGCTTGTAGAACGTATGGTGCGCAAGCCACTGCGAGCGTTCGACGCCGCGCAGGTAAGGGATGACCGAACGCGAAAAATAGATGGCCCGCGACTGCGCATCGAGCACCACCTTCGGCGAATTGGGGTTTTCCAGCGCGGCCAGGCCGTCCGCTTCGGCAAAGGGTTTCACGAGCGTGGCGATGTCCGTCGCGGGATCGTCGAAGCAGCGCTTCACGGCTTCGAGCTGCGACGCCCGGATGAAAGGCTCGTCGCCCTGCACGTTGACGACCACGTCGTAGGGCTTTCCCTGCCTGAGGTAGGCTTCCCAGCAGCGATCCGTGCCGCTCTTATGGTCTGCCGAGGTCATCTCGGCCTTGCCGCCGAACGCCACTACGGCATCGTAAATCCGCTCGTCGTCCGTGGCGACCACGGCATCGTCCAGTACGCCCGCCACCTGCTCGTAGACCCGCCGGATAACGGGTTTCCCGCCCAGCACGGCCAACGGTTTGGCCGGGAAGCGGGTCGACGCATACCGCGCCGGTATGATTGCGATAAATTTCATCGGCAGAGGAATTGATCCATAAAATTAAAAAAGTAAAAGGTGAAAAACAAAACTTTCCACCTTTTACTTCTTTCGGGCCGCTATATGAGCGCCTGTTTCAGCACTTCGTCGTTGGTCTTCACGTAATGGAAGGTCAGTCCGTCGATGTATTCGGGCTTGATCTCGGCGATGTCCTTGCGGTTCTCCTCCGAGAGGATCAGCTCGTTGATCCCGGCGCGTTTGGCCGCCAGAATCTTCTCCTTGACGCCGCCCACCGGCATCACACGGCCGCGGAGCGTCGTCTCGCCCGTCATGGCGATGCGATCCCGGACTTTCCGCCCCGTGTAGGTCGAAACGATCGAGGTCACCATCGTAATGCCGGCCGAAGGGCCGTCCTTCGGGATCGCACCCTCGGGGACATGGATGTTGATGTCGTTCTTCTCGAACAGTGCGGGGTCAATGCCCAGCTCCTTGCTGTGCGCCATCACCCACTCGTGGGCGATCGTAGCGGACTCCTTCATCACATCGCCCAGGTTACCCGTAAGGCTGACCTTGCCCTTGCCGGGCGTCAGCACCGACTCGATGTAGAGGATGTCGCCGCCGACCTCCGTCCAGGCCAGGCCCGTCACAACGCCTGTCATGCCGCCCACCTCGTACTCCTCCTTGAGGAACTTGGGCATGCCGAGGATCTTTTCGACCTCCCGGGCCGAAACCTCCGGGGCAAACACCTCGTCGAAGGCGATCTGCTTGGCACGGGCGCGGGCGATCTTGGCCAGCAACTTGTCGAGCGAGCGGACACCCGACTCGCGGGTATAGCCGGCGATGATGCCTTCGACTACCTCGGGGGCCATCGTGAACTCCTGCTCCTTGATGCCGTGCGCCTCGCGCTGCTTGGGCAGCAGGTGGTCGAGGGCAATGCGCACCTTCTCCTCGATCAGGTAGCCGGGGATATTGATCATCTCCATGCGGTCGCGCAGCGCCGGTGCGATGTTGGCGATATTGTTGGCCGTGGCGATGAACAGCACTTTCGACAGGTCGTACTCCATGTCGATGTAGTTATCGTGGAAGGTGGTGTTCTGCTCCGGGTCGAGCACCTCGAGCAGCGCGCTCGACGGGTCGCCGTGGTTCGAAACGGTCACCTTGTCCACCTCGTCGAGGATGATGACCGGGTTGGACGAACCGCAGCGCTTGATGGTCTGGATGATCCGTCCCGGCATGGCGCCGATGTAGGTGCGGCGATGCCCGCGGATTTCCGACTCGTCGTGCAGGCCGCCGAGCGAGATACGCCCGAACTTGCGGCCCAGCGCCGCCGCCACCGACTTGCCCAGCGAGGTCTTACCCACACCCGGAGGGCCGTAAAGGCAGAGTATCGGGGATTTGAGGTCGCCCTTGAGCTTGATGACGGCCAGGTGTTCGAGGATACGCTCCTTGACCTCCTCCAGCCCGAAATGGTCGCGGTCGAGCTGCTCGCGCGCGCAATTCAGATCGAGATTGTCCTTGGTTACCTCGTTCCACGGGAGTTCCAGCAGCAGTTGCAGGTAGGTCATCTGCACCGAATATTCGGCCACGGCGGGATTCAGCCGCTCGACCTTCTGCAACTCTTTCTCGAAGGTTTCGCCGACCTCCTTGGGCCAGTTCTTCTTCTTGGCCTCCTCGCGCATCTTCTCGATGTCGGCATCGGCGCCGTCGCCCAGTTCGTCCTGGATCGTACGCATCTGCTGCTGCAGGTAATAGTCGCGCTGCTGCTTGTCGATCTCCTGCTTCACGCGCTCCTGTATCTGGTTCTTCAGCTCGGCCAGCTGCTGTTCGCGGATCAGTATTTCGAGCAGCTTGCGGGCTCGGGCCAGCAGGCCGGGGGCCTCCAGCAACGACTGGCGGTCTTCGTCCGTAAGCTCCA
>ERZ779885.1805-NODE-1805-length-20839-cov-2.498845_pt1 | contig 20839 bp, 20 predicted proteins | sample MGYA00511554_ERZ779885 | MGnify/ENA primary metagenome ERZ779885 (study PRJEB29588, sample SAMEA2160998) | human gut metagenome | biome: human gut; feature: human-associated habitat; material: faeces | place: Denmark | collected 2008/2010 ... | reverse complement strand
GGAGCCATAGCGTCAGCGGCCTCTTTGCAAAGCGGCGCTGTTGCCGCCCAGTCCAAATAAACAGGTTTGTCCATTAGCGAACCTCCGCCCCAGCATTGCGCAAAATGCCGATGGCCGCTTCGGGGTCTTCCGCCTTGAATACGCCAGAACCGGCAACCAACACATCTGCACCCTGGGCGCATACCAAGCCTGCCGTACGCCCAGCGCTTATTCCGCCATCGACCTCGATAAGAAGATCGGGATTCAAGCGCTTTGCCATTTCAGCCACTTTGCCTACACGATCTTCGCTGCCTTCAATATATGATTGACCGGAAAAGCCTGGGAACACGCTCATAACCAGAACCATATCCACCTCAGCAATATAAGGCTCCAGCTCCTCGACAGGATAATCGGGTTTCAGGGTTAATGCCGGATGCACCCCAGCCTCACGAGTCCGCTGAATGAACTCGCGCACCTCGCCTTCCCCATGAAGCGCTTCCATATGAACCGAAACCCAATCGGCCCCGGCCTTTAAATACCAATCGAGCTGCTCGAGAGGATTGGAAATCATGAGATGCACATCAAGCGGGATATCGGTGATCTTCTTCAATTGCGAAACGAAGGGGACGCCCAATGTGAGATTCGGCACGAAATGCCCATCCATCACATCAACGTGGATGAAATCCGTACCCCCACGTTCAAGCATGCGGATATCACGCTCAAAATTCATGAAGTCCGCAGACAAAATAGAGGGGGAGATTTTGATGTCACCGAACACGGCAACCCCTTTCCTTGAAAGTAACTTGCTGCCTATTCTACACGCAGCACCACGGTAAAAAAGACAAAGCCGTACGCACTCCGCAGCAATGCATCACATAACTTACCTATTCTTTGCCTCAAGATCGAGCAGGAATTTCTTCACTGTTGGCCCAAAGGCATAGCCACCCAATTTTCCGTTTGATCCAACCACTCTATGGCAGGGAACGAACAGCGGGATGGGATTTCGACCACAAGCTTGCCCCACCGCCTGCAGGGCACCGGGCTTGCCAAGGCTTTCTGCGATTTCTGCATAGGTACGCGTCTCGCCATAGGGAATTTCGGAAATCTTTGCCCAAACCTCACGCTGGAATGCCGATCCTTCAGCACGCACTGGAACCTCAAACGCAATACGCTTTCCAGCAAGATATTCCAGCACTTCGCTGGAAGCCCGATTGGTAAGGGCTGTCGCGTGCTGGCGTCCCGCCAATTGAACGGGTCCAAAGGCAAAATGGGTTATAGCGGCACCATCCGATTCAATGGCAACCCTTCCCATAGGGGTGCGATAGATAAAATACGTTCGCTCCATCAGTGCGTTTCGCCCGCCTTGTCAAGCCCCCAGAACTCAGTGGTCAAGGGACGCTTGAATAGATCGGCAGCCAAAGGTTCGATTGGAGCGCCCTCCCACACCAACGATCGAACCGCTGTGGTAATGGGGAGCTCAACATTGTGTTTCTCGGCCAAAGGGCAAATAGTTTGGCAGGCAACGGCTCCTTCTACCACCATATGGGTTTGTTCCTCAAAGCCACCCAACGTAGCGCCCTGGGCAAGCGCCTTGCCAAATGAACGGTTGCGAGAATGCTCAGAGGTGCAGGTTGCAATCAAATCGCCCGCACCCGCTAGGCCCATTACCGTCAGGGCATCGCCGCCGCAAGCCTTCACCAGTCGGCTCATTTCGGCCATGCCGCGCGTCATAATCATAGCGGCGTTAGTGTCCCCGTAACCAAAGCCATACGCCGCGCCCACCGCAATAGCGATAACGTTCTTGAACGCCGCGCACAGCTCAACGCCTACGTAGTCGGGAGAGGTGTAGCAGCGGAAATACGATGTGGTAAACAAGTCGCGGAAATAGTGCGCGGTGGTTTTGGAACGCGAAGCAATTACCGTACCGGCAGGAACCCCCAAGATAACCTCTTCTGCATGGTTGGGGCCGGAAAGCGCCGCAAGCCTGTCGATATTTCCCAGAACCTCTTCGAATACCTGAACAGGCAGAAGCCCCGTACCTTCCTCGACGCCTTTCGAGCAAACAACAATAGGGGTGCCCTCTTCAACATCAGGGGCAAGATCCTGGGCAAACTGGCGCGTCAACCGCGAAGGAGTGACGATAACAAGAGCTTCGGCATGCTCAGCACTTTTTTGCAGGTTACTTGTCGCCGAAATGGAGTCGGAAAGCATCACGCCGTTCAGATAACGAGGATTATGATGCTCCTTCGTGATGGCATCTGCCACCTCCGGTTTACGAGCCCACATCACCACCTCGTTGCCGGCCGCTGCAAGCGTTTGAGCCAAGGCAGTACCCCACGAACCGGCACCGATTACTGCGATCTTACCCATATGTCCTCCTTGAAGAATGCCCACGGCATTCCGAAACACAACGGGCAGGCAAAACTGCCTGCCCGAAAGATGAACTGCATTTATGCCTTTTTCTTCGAACCGATCCGGTTTTCCGTTCCAGCACGCAAACGGGCGATGTTTTCCCTGTGAGCCCACACGACAGTTAGGCCAACCAGCAAGCACAGCACAAAGGCAACGGGGTTGCCCCAGAAGAAATACAATGCAAAGAGGGGACATGCCGCAGCTGCCGCAATGGATCCCACAGAAACATACTTTGTTGCCACAACCAGAACAGCGAAAATCGCAATTTCAAGCAAGGCTCCAACAGGGCCAAACGTGGAAAACAGGCAGCCAACGGCAACCGCAATGCCCTTGCCTCCCCTAAAACCCAGCCAAGGGCAGAAAATATGGCCCATGGTGCAACCAAGGAACGCCACCGCAAGGCAGACCTGCTCGATATAGAAGAACGGATTAGGCGAACCGCCAAACGTTTGAACGAATTCCACAACGGCAAGCACATTGCCAGGAAGCACCTGGGTGCCGAATACTGCGGCAATAAGCCCTGCAACGATGCCCTTGCCAAAATCGAGAACGAATACGGCATATCCACCCACTTTTCCCATGGTACGAATGGCGTTAGTGGTGCCGATATTGCCCGAGCCATGCTCACGCAGATCGGTGTGATAAAACACCCGCGAGATTATGACTCCCCATGGAATGGAGCCCAGCAAAAACGAAATAACAAGCAGTAAGGCCAACTGGCCCAAAACCGTCGACATTGACTGTTAATCCTTCTTCTTAAACTTGAGGTTGATTGGGGTACCGGTGAAATCAAACGTGGAACGCAACCTGTTCTCCAGATAGCGCTCAAACGAGGGTTCAACCAGATCGGGATGGTTGCAGAAGAACGTAAAGAACGGGGGCTGTACGCCCGTCTGGGTAACATACTTCAGCTTCAAAATACGCTTGCCCTTGGAAATGGTGTGGCCGAACTCGCGAATATCCTGAAGCCAGTTGTTAAGGCGGCTCGTAGAAATGCTCTTGGAATAGTTAGCATGCGCTTCGTTGATAGCGCCCCAGATGCGTTGAACGTTCTTGCCGGAAAGCGCAGAAATGGCGATGACCGGAGCATATCCCACGAACTTAAGACGATCTTCAATGCGTTCGCGTACTTCAGCCTTTGCATCCGGCCCTTCCACCAAGTCCCACTTGTTCAGTACCACTACCATAGCGCAGCCGCGTTCAGCCGCCATGCCGGCAACGCGCTGATCCTGGTCGGTAAGACCGATGGTGGAGTCAATCACCAAAAGAACAACTTCAGCGCGATCGATGGCGCGCATAGCACGCACGAAGCCGTAATACTCAACGTCTTCATCGATAACGCTCTTCTTGCGCAGACCCGCCGTGTCGACGATGGTGTAGAACTGACCCTCATGTTCCACCATGGTATCGATAGCGTCACGCGTAGTGCCTGCAACGTTGGAAACAATAGAGCGATCGTTATTGGTGAGCTTGTTCGTCAGGGATGACTTGCCCGCATTGGGGCGGCCGATAATAGCAACGTTGATGGAGTCGATCTCCTCTTCTTCGTCGCTTTCCTCGGGGAACAGCGAAACGATTTCATCGAGCAGATCGCCCGTACCGGTGCCATGAAGGGCAGAAACGGGACGCGGCTCCCCTAAGCCCAACTGCATGAACTCCCACATAGCGCTTTCGTCTGCTGCGTTATCGAGTTTGTTTACCGAAAGAAGCACTGGCTTCTTGCTACGGCGGAGGATGTTGGCAACGGCCTGATCGTCGGCGTTAACGCCGGTTTGACCGTCAACCAAGAAGATGATGACATCCGCCTCGTCGGCTGCAGTTAACGCCTGAGCGGTAATGGAGCCCTGAAAGACATCGTCGCCGCCCATTTCGATACCGCCGGTATCGATGATCTTGAAGTCGCGGCCATTCCAGTTCGCCTCATGGTAAGAACGATCGCGCGTCACGCCGCGCATCTCGTGAACAATAGCTTCGTTGTTTTCCGCAAGGCGGTTCACCAAGGTGGATTTGCCCACATTGGGGCGACCAACAATGGCCACGATTGGCAAGCTCATTCTTGCTCCTAACATTGCTGAAGGTAACTTTATCAAGAGTTCAGGATACCACTCACACGTACCCGCAATTTAACCGCCTCATCAGCAGCACGGGATAAACACGCCTTCCCTATGAGCTATACGATGGGCTTCTTCCATTCGGGCAGGCCGCGAGCACGGCGATTGCGATTGCGACCGCGCATATTTCGAACACACCCCTGCATACCATGGGGAACATACGCCATATTCTCTAGATCATCGGGCAGATAGCTCACCAATGACAGAGGGGCCGTCTGCTGTACCGCTTCGGGCTCAGGGCCAGCAACAGCAGCAAACCCGTAGACCGATGCGCCTTGAGCCACGAGCTTCTGTTCGTAACCGCTCCAAGGCTCCTCAGGGAACAGAGAGCGAACATCGTCGGTATTCCACAGCAATTCGTAACCAGCTAATTCGAGCTGGGTGAGCGAAAATTCATGCATTGGCATGCTATCGGTACGCAAACGCAAGGGCGCGCCCTTTGCCAAAAGCGGACGATATGCCATAAGGCGATCCAGATAGGTAAGACGCAAAGGCGCTTTCTTTTTTTTGGGAAACGGCGTGGGGAAGTTCAGGAGGACAGCAGAAAGCTCTCCTTCAGCAAAAAAGTCCGAAAGATCGCGATCTTCCTCATTGAATACGAAAACCGCATTGGTAACCCCTTGGGCAATAGCGCGCTCGGCACAACGAACCACGCATACACCGTCCACGTCGATGCCGACAAACAGTGTATCGGGCCGCGCGGCGGCGCACTCCACGGTGTACTCCCCCTTTCCGCAGCCCAAATCGAGCACAACGTGCTGATAAGAATCAGCACGGAAACCTTCATGGGGAGCCCATTGGCTCCACCGACCACGCCAGCCCGATGGGTTCGGCTCATAGGATTGAGTGGCGCCAGCAAGGCGGTCTTCAAGGGAAAAACCTTTGTTCAGGCGGGATCGGGTGGTTCGCATCGTGGCAATAACTCCAAACAGAAACAGAACAGGTAGCAGCAAGCAACCCCTGGAAAAGCAGAGGGTTTACAGCTCACCCAAATAACGGACAACGCTTTCAATTTGATTGTCGGGCGTGGAAGCGCCTGCGCTTACACCCACAACGCGGCATCCGTCAAACCATGACGGGTCGATCTCCTCGGCACGCTCGATATGATGGGCGCGGGAGCAGTGCTGTGCGCAAATCTCAAAGAGACGCGTGGTGTTCGACGAATTGCGTCCGCCGATTACCACCATGGCATCCACCTGCTCTGCAAGCTCGACGGCGGAAAGCTGGCGTTGCGTCGTCGCAAAACAGATGGTGTCTTTCACCTCAAGGTCAAGATGGAGCCCTTCGAGCGCATCTAGAACCTCTTCGAAGCGCTCTCGAGATTGGGTGGTTTGAACAACCACGCCAACTCTGCCCGACAAATCGGAGGGAATATCTTCAGGAGAACCGACAATGGTGCACTGGCCACCGGCGACACGGGCATGAGCCGAGATTCCCTCCACTTCAGGATGACCGGCTTCACCCACCACTAAAACGTGGCGACCATCCTTGGCAAGCTTCGCCGCAGCACGTTGAGCGCGCATAACATGCGGGCAAGTTGCGTCGATCACCGTAAAGCCTCGCTGCTCAATGTCATCGATAACCTGAGGCACCACTCCATGCGAGCGGATAACCACCCCATCTGCATCGATGCTGTCGACCGAGTCGGCAACGCAGATGCCACGCTCCTCGAGCTCGGCAACAACACCGGGATTATGGATGAGCGGCCCAAGCGTGCATACCGAACCGCCCGCTTCCGCTGCCTTAAGGGTCATGTCGAGCGCGCGCTGCACGCCATAGCAAGCACCCGCATAGGCAGCCTTCACAACCTTGAGTTTACCCATGGGCGTTACTCCTTGTCGGAATAGTCAGGCAATGTTGCAGGATCGAACGCCGGAATGGGATGGTCAGCAAACACCTGCGAGTAATCCTTCGAATCGGGGAACAGCTCCACCATGTTTACCTCCTCTGGCCTGCAACCCCTCGTAAGCGCATATGCTTCACGCATCACATACCATGAACAACCGTCCATGCGCTCTTCTTTAGGAAGGAAGTCAAACGAGGAAAGCTCCACAGGCGTGCCGAAGCGCGCCGTGATACGGGGAAAGCGCACTCGTTGCCCCTTCTGCTTCACTTTGCTCACATTCTCCAAGCCCAAAGGGATAAGAGGAGCCTTGCCCATTCGAGCAATCAGAGCTGCGCCGCCATGCAATTCTGGGGCAGCGCTCCCTTTACCGCGCCTTGTTCCTTCGGGAAAAATGCCAACCCATTCGCCGTTCTTCAGCATGCGGGCAGCGCGCTTCAAAGCCGTTCGGTCAGCACTGCCTCGTTTGATGGGGAAAGCGCCAACGCTCGAAATAACCATGCCCAAGAAGCCCTTGCCCGCACGAAACAGGGAATCGCGGGCAATTAGGCGTACCCATCCCTTAGGACGCACCGAAAGGAACATGATGATAACGTCGAGGTACGAATAGTGAGGCGAAACTAAAATGGCGCCAGTCGTTTTACCGGCAAAAGCATCCACAATTTCCTTGCCTTCTACGCGAAAGCGGAACAGCACCTTGCACAGAAAACTGAACAGCCCCGAAAGGAACAGCGCAACGCCATGGGGAATGCGGTTACCCTGATTGTTTCCAGCAAGAGGGCGATCCCAATACTCTTCATGTATGTTGAAGGCCATTAAAGCGCCATCCTTGCTCGAGCCAAACCACAAATAGAGCCAATAACTTCTTCCACATGCATACTGGAGGAATCAAGCAAAACTGCATCTTCCGCAGGACGCAAGGGCGCCGTATCGCGACTTGAGTCAAGCTCATCCCTGCGGATGATGTCATCAAGTACTTCCTGATAGTCGATGGAGCCAATTCCCCTATCGGCGTTTTGCCGGACACGACGGTGGGCGCGCTCCTCGGCAGAAGCGGTAAGAAACACCTTCACTTCAGCGTTGGGGAAAACCTCAGTTCCGATATCACGGCCCTCTACGACGTAATTGCCCTCCGAGCCATATCCCGCTCCACATGGGCCTTGAGCTCCTCAAAGGTCCGCCTGACGCACAGCAGGAACAGCAGAAACCGCCGAAACGGATCGATCTATCTCGGCAGTACGGATAGCTCCAGTTACCTCAACGCCATCGACAAAAACGCGACGAGGAACAGGATCTCCCTGCTCATGGCGAAAGCTGATTGTGCAGGAGTGCGCGAGAGCACCCACTGCTTCGGCATCTTCCAAGGAAACTCCATCATGCAGCGCACGCCATGCAACCGCACGATACATAGCACCCGTATCCAAGCAGGAGAAGCCCAGCTCTTTCGCTACAGCCTTTGCAACGGTTGACTTACCTGCCCCCGAGGGACCGTCAATCGCTATGATCATCTACGCCAATCCTTTCAAACACTCAAGAAACGTGGGAAAGCTGACAGAAACGCTGTCGAAATCGATAATGTCAACTGGAGTATCGGAGCACAACCCGACCAAAGACCAAGTCATAGCAAGACGATGATCCTTGCGCGAGTCGAACACAAGCCCCTGCGGAACCTGCAAATCAGGCTGACCCTCGATGTACAGATCATCATTTTCAGCCCAAGCGTTCACACCCAGCTTTTCCAAGCCTTCAATAATAGCGGTAAGGCGATTCCTTCTTAGTAAGCTCCCTAACCCCGCGGAAAACTGTAATTCCAGCAGCATGAGCCGCAACCAGCGCCAGAACAGGAATCTCATCGATCTCTGAGGCGATGTGCTGCGAAGGAATTTCGCAACCTACCAACCTGTCGGTATACGTTGCTTCGATAATGCCTATCGGCTCTTTGCCTTCTGCGGTAAGATAGCGCACCTCAATAGAGGCGCCCATGCGCTCAAGGGTGCGAATGAAGCCGACACGACCAGGGTTGAGACTGACGTTCTCAACCTGAATGGAGCTACCCTTCTTCAGGAGGGCAGCACAAATCAGAAACGCCGCCGATGAAGGATCTCCTGGAACGTCAACCTCCGAAGCGGAAAGCACAATGGGGCCTTCAACCGAAGCACGACGAAACGCATGCTCCACCTTTACGCCAAATTCAGGCAGCATCAATTCCGTGTGGTTGCGCGAAACAGCGGGCTCGTTGATGGTGGTGGTACCCTTGGCGCCTAAACCAGCCAAGAGAACCGCTGTTTTCAGTTGCGCCGACGCCATCGGCGAATCGTATGTGATAGCTTTGAGGCTCGGTGTGCCAATTTCCGTTACCGGCAGGGTTTCGCACGCCTCAGGCTCAAAGCTAGCCCCCATCTTCATCAAAGGTGCAATGATACGACGCATCGGACGCTTCTGAAGCGACTCATCACCCGTAATCTGAACGCGAATACTCCATGGAGCCAAAATGCCCATAAGAAGTCGCGAGGTGGTACCGGAGTTCCCACAGTCAATGGGGCCCTCGGGTTGTTTGGGGCCCTCAGCACCCCACCCCGTAACGCCACCGGCCAACGTGCCGTCAATTTGGCGTTCCAGAGAAACCTTTGCGCCCAAAGCGGAAACCGCGCCAATGGTTGAACGCACATCGGCGGAATCGAGAACCCCCGTCAAACGCGAGGTTCCTTCTGCCATAGCGGCAAAAAGCACAGCACGATGGGATATGGATTTGTCACCAGGAACGCGGGCGGCTCCATCAAGAGGAGCGCCCAAAGGCTCGATGCGTGTAATATTTGAATCACCCATGACGTCCACTACTCCTTAGATAGAGGGTTGAAGGAAATGCTGAAACCAGCTTTGATGAGCTGGGTGGATAGCTTTCCGATATCGCCTTCGTCGGTAAGTACCATATCGAGAACGGCGCTCGAAGACGTGATGTGGTCAATATCGATAGACTGCACGTTGCAACCAACTTGGCTTGCAATGGTAGTGACCTCGGCAATGATGCCAGGACGATTGGTAAGCGGGATGCGCACTTCCAGCAAATCTTCAGTTGCGGGAACCCATTTGGCGGGAATAGACCTACGGGCTTGAGCCGCTCGGTCAAGCAGCTTGGTGAACTCGGTCTTATCGCCTTCGCGCAACACATCTGCATAACCACGCAAAATAGATTGCACCTCATCAAGCCCTTCCACAATGGCTTCTCGGTTATCAAAGGCGATTCCCGTCCACAAAGCCGGAGAACCCGCAGCAATGCGGGTGGAATCCTTAAACCCGCCAGCAGCCAAGCGGAATAGGGCTTCCTGATCGTCGGCATGACGCACAGCAAGCTCCACCAGCGAAGAAGCAACAAAATGCGGCACATGGCTTACGATGGCAACCGCTTCGTCGTGTTTATCACGCGGCAAGGAAACCACGCGCGCGCCGAGACCCGCAAGTGCCTCATGGAGATTGGCGTAATCGTCTGGCGACGTTTCCTCGTCGGGACACAGCACCCAATGAGCACCTTTGAACATATCCTCTCGTGCGCCCTCAATACCGCTTTTCTCCGAACCTGCCATCGGATGACCGGGAATATACTTTTCGGGATAGCGCAAAAGCTCCTGCGCCTGTCGGCTCACGATCTTCTTCGTCGAACAGGCATCGGTTACCACGCCTTTGAAATCACAGGCAGCAATGATACGAAAGTATTCGTTTGCCACAGGTACGGGAGTTGCAATCATTACCAGTTCGCAACCGCAGAGTACTGAGCCCAGATCCTCGCTCGAAACGTGGCCTTCATCGATCCAGCCACGCTCTTGAGCTGCCTTAACCGCATCCTCAGAAACATCAATGCCCACGAGACGCGCATCGGGATATGCGTTGCGATACATTGCCGCAAAGGATGATCCGATAAGCCCGAGGCCGATAACGGCCACTGAGGAAAAGTGCGTCTTCATAGCTAATTTGCCCATTTCTGATAGCGGTTTGTTCGTGTGGATGATTCTACCACGCCTATCTGGCAGCCTGTCCAAGCGCTACAACCTCTTGCGAGCTGAGCACACGATATTTCCCTTCAGGGAGACTGCCCAGCTCAAGAGGACCAAATGACTCACGGTGCAAGCGAAGCACAGGATGTCCTACCGCTTCGAGCATACGCTTCACTTGACGCTTCCTGCCTTCATGGATGGTGATTTCCACAAGAGCATTCCCTCCCTTGCGGCGAATCAGGGAAACAGCAGCGGGTTGAGTCATGCCATCTTCCAACTCCACCCCGTGACGCAAACGGTTAAGGGCTTTTTCGTTCGGTGCGCCTTTCACCAAAGCACGGTAGGTTTTATCAACGTGGCGAGAGGGGTGCAGAACGGCATTGCCCAACTCCCCATCGGTGGAAAACAACAACAACCCCGTAGTGTCGTAGTCCAAGCGCCCCAGCGGATACAAACCGGGGATCTCATCGCAAGGCACCAACTCCGCAACACAAGGACGCCCTTGAGGATCTTTCATGGAAGTCAGAAAGCCAGCCGGCTTATTGAGCATCAACGTAACCGCCTGGTTCGGCTTGCAAACGGGAGCTCCGTCCAAACTCACCTCGTCAACAGAAGGATCAACCTTGGTGCCAAGCTCTGTTACCACATTCCCGTTCACGGAGACTCGTCCCGCCTCAATGATCCTCTCACATGCGCGACGGCTAGCTACGCCGGCTCGTGCCAAGAATTTTTGCAGGCGTACTTGACCAACCTGTTCGTCTTCTTGCACGTTAGCCCCTATTCATCCTCATCGAACACCAACTCATCGAAGTTGATCTTATCAACTGCTCCCACACCTGCGGCAAGTGCATCGGAAAGCATCGTCTGCATCGCTTCTTGCATGGTCTCAGGCTGCAGGGGATCGTCCTCAACCTCTTCTTCGCCGCCGAGCGAATACGATTCGTCCTCCGGACGCACCACATTCAAGCGCTCGGAGATAAAGGCGCGCGTTTCCTCGTCAGGAGCAAACGATTCCAACGGGGGAAGATCCCGTACCGAACGAAGACCAAATTTTTCCAAAAAGGTTCGGGTGGTTGCATACAGCACTGGATTACCAGGCGCGTCCTGCGTACCCGCTTCGCGCAGAAGTCCTTTTTCAACCAGAGAGTTGATAGAGCTATCCGAGCTCACGCCACGAACCGAGGCAACACCGTTGCGGGTAATGGGCTGGCAATACGCCACAACAGCTAACGTTTCCAATGCCGCTTGGGAAAGCTTGCGAGTATCCCATGAAAGAACATAGCGCTCGATGAGCTCGTGGTAGCGGGGATGCGTGTACAGACGCCAACCGCCAGCAACTTCGCGAAGCTGAATTCCCCTCTCGGCTTGCTCGAGCTCCCTTTGCAAGCACACAAGCGATTCCTGCACGCGGGCAGGGTCGACTTGCAGCATGTCCGCAAATGTCAAGACCCCGACTGGCTCATCGGTGACAAACAACATCGATTCAATGGCGCCCATAAGCCATGCCTGGTCGACCTCAGCATATACCGCAACGTCGCCGGATTCCCGCTCGTTATCCTGATCTTCCTGCATCATGCCTCCCCTGTCGAATCGAATTCACCGTCATCCAAGATTTGGGCGCTTGCCCCTTCAACGTAGGTAATGGAAATGTCCCCGAACAAATCGTCTTGCTTCAAGCTCACCATATTGCGCTTGAACAGTTCCAGCATAGCCAAAAACGTCACCACGATTAGATGGGGGCTATCGTCTGCCGAAACGAAATCTGAAAACTTCGCGCTCCCATCGGCGCACACTTTATCGAACACCGTGCGAACCTGCGTTTCCACAGGAATTACCTTTGCTGCGATATGCTCAGATTCCAGCAGAAACACATCGCGACGGGCAATACAGCTCGCGCACAGCTCACCCAAACGGTCGATTTTAACGTCACCCAGGTAATCCGGCACCAATGCGAGAAAGAAACGATCGGGGCCAAAGGGGCGCGTATGAACACGGGACTCCGCCTCGAAACGACCCTGCAATGCGGCTGCTGCATTCTTGAATTTCTTATATTCCAACAGATGCTCGACCAGCGCATCACGCATTTCGCTTGCCGACATTTCCTCGTACTCTTCAGGAACATCTTCGGCTTCTTCATGCGGCAGCAAACTTGCCGCTTTGATTTCCAACAACGTCGAAGCAACGAGGAGAAAGTCGCTCGCCACATCCAGGTCGACGTTGCGCATACGCTGCACTTCCGCCAAATATTGGTCGGTGATTTCCGAAAGGGAGATAGACCCGATGCTCACTTTTTGACGGCTAACCAGATACAGAAGCAGATCGAAAGGGCCCTCGAAGCTTTCTATGCGAACACGATACGACATGCCTACAAAAGCGCCTCAAACGCATTTTGGCGCAACGTTTCGTACACGCCGATAGCAACAGCGTTGGAAAGGTTCAGAGAACGCAAGCTCTCACGCATGGGAAGACGAACGCATTCTTCCGCATGGGCATCGAGCACCTCTGGGTCGATGCCTCGACTTTCGCGGCCAAACACCAAATAAAGCTCACCGACATCGGCCAAATCCTCATGGTAGAAGGATCGGCTGGTGTTTCCCGTAAAGAACAGCATGCGCTTGCCCTTATGCTCTTCAAGGAACTGGTCCACACAAGAGTGACGAACGATGGTTGCTTTGTCCCAGTAATCGAGGCCAGCACGGGCAAGATTGCGCTGGGTATAGCGAAACCCCATCGGCTCTACCAGGTGCAGCGTTGCGCCCGTGCACGCACAGGTGCGGGCAATGTTGCCCGCATTCTGAGGGATCTCTGGCTCAAATAGCACCACATGCAGATCAAGCGCCATTACGCATCGAGTCCTTTGTTCATCTCTTCCTCGATTTCTTCCGAAAGCATGATCCACTCTTCCTCGTGAGCGGAAAGCGATTGCTTCAACTTCGCATGCTCAGCTATAACATCGCTCGAAGAATCTTCGTTCGTGTAGAAATCAGGGTCAGCCAACAACGCCATGATCTCTTCCATACGAGCGGTTTCACGCTCTATAATCTTGTCGAGTTCCTTCACTCGCTTACGCTGATTCTTCAGTGCAGCATAAGCACGATTGCGGGCCTCTGCCTCGGCGCGCTTTTGCTCCTTGGTTTTAGGAGCAGAACCGCGAGGTGCCGTCATGGGCTTCTTTGACGACGACCCTTCTTTCGAAAATGCCTTTGCAAACGCCGCCGAGGAAGCAAAAGCAGGTGCCGCCTTGACGGGGCGCTCTTGCATGCCATCGACCGCGCTACGGGTATCCTCCTGCCCGGTTTTATACAGGTAGTAATCGTAGTCGCCCGCAAACGATGTCACCTGACCAGGTTTTATCTCGATGATGCGATTAGCTACGGATCGAATCAGATGCCTGTCGTGCGTAATAAGAAGGATGGTTCCCTCAAACTGTTTTAGAGCCTGCTCCAAAATATCAGCACTCGCGATATCAAGATGATTCGTAGGTTCATCGAGGCAAAGCAAAGGGCGTGGGGCAACAAGCATCTTGGCCAAGGCCAAACGGCACTTTTCGCCACCAGAAAGAACGGAAACCTTTTTGTCTACCGCATCTGCCTGAAACAGGAAAGCGCCCAGCAGTGTTCGAACCTGGGAAATACTCCAACCAGGCGCCGCGCCATCTAACTCCTCAAAAACGGTATTGCCAGGATGCAGTTCCTCAAGCTGATGCTGAGCAAAATAAGTTTTGCTCACATGGGCACCATATTTAATCGTACCCGCATCAGGTTCCAGAACGCCAGCAATCATCTTAAGCAAGGTAGACTTTCCCGCACCGTTTGGACCGACCAATGCAACCTTTTCCCCGCGGTATAAAGACAGATCAAGGCCATCGTAGACCGTCTTTGACCCAAATGACTTGCACAAGCCCGTGGTTTCAACCACCAGATCGCCCGTACGTGGTGGTTGCTGGAAATTAAAGTGCACGCTCTTGCGCTCAGGGGGTACCTGGATGATCTCCATTTTCTCGAGCTTGCGCACACGATCTTGCACCTGCTTGGCTTTCGTTGCCTTGTAGCGAAAACGCTCGATGAAAGCCTCCATATGAGCAATTTCCTCTTGCTGCTTCTGGGCCTGCTCACGCAACAATTCAAGGCGCTCTTCACGCTGCGTCAAATAAGCAGAATAATTGCCTTTGTAGAGCTGAACATGGCCCAAATCAATCTCAGCCACCCGATCAACCATGTTGTCCAGGAACTCGCGGTCGTGGCTTACCACAATCACGCTTCCGGAATAACTACGCAAAAAACCCTCAAGCCACTTCACGCTTTCGAGGTCGAGGTGGTTGGTGGGCTCGTCAAGAAGGAGCACTTCAGGGTTGCGCGTTAGAAGTTTTGCCAAAGCAATGCGCATCTGCCAGCCGCCAGAAAAATCTGAGGTCATGCGCTCCATGTCATCTTCGCCGAAGCCCAAGCCGAACAATACCGAGCGCACGCGCGACTCAAGCTGATAGCCACCCATAGCCTCATACTGGTCGCGAGCGCGCCCATATGAAGCAAGCTGCTGCTCGGTGGGGTTTTCGCCCAATGAGGTTTCAAGCTCACGCATATGGCGCTCTTGATTCAGGATCTCATGCTGGGCAGACAGAACCTCTTCGAAAATGGGGCGCTCCCCCATTTCGATGGCTTCCTGCTCTAGGTATCCAAGCTTTGCGCCCTTTGCCAGTATGATGCGGCCATCATCGGCATCCTCTTTGCCAGTAATGATATTGAGCATAGTGGTTTTACCAGCGCCATTCGGGCCAACAAGGGCAAGACGATCATGCTCTTCCAAACGAAAGGTGACGTCTGAAAACAGGACGCGGGAACCAAAAGATTTTGTGATGTGTTCAAGCTGTAAAATCATAACGACTCATTGTACCGTATGCGAACAGTACGACCGAGCGATCCAAGCCATACTTACAAACCACGCATGATTGCGCAAACCGCCACCGCGTAATCCAAATTCGCAACGATCCGTTTCGCAAGCTTCCCGTACTCCGACTCGATAAAACATCACACGAAGGCAAAACAAACGTAGTCTAGTCGATGTAAATACTCGGAGAGGCGGATCGATCGAGCTGATGCCCGCGCACATATTCGATAAAGTGCTCCACACAATACGGACGATAATTCTTGTCACAATAAACAAGGTATATCGTATGACAGTATCGACGCTTCTCCAGCTCATTGTTGTATAGAGGTTTAACAACAATGTCTTCCATCGTATGAGGGAAAAACGTGTCAAGCATTAATGCCAAATCTGAACCATTAGCTGCAAAGCCCGCAAGAATAGACTCATCCTCATACACATAGCGGACATCATCGACATCAAAGCTATCGAGCAAATTTTTCACCGATTTTCCGAGAGGAACTTCCTCTCGATACGTAATAAGGGATTCGCCCTTCAAATCGCCAGGCGTCAGATACGGCTTCGAGGCCAAAGGCGAAGAGGGACTCATGGCGACAACAAGGTGCTGCTCAGCAACGGGAATCTGATGCAACTTATCGCTGTACAGAGCATCAAATGCACAAAAAGCGACATCATGCTTTCCCTCGACAATTCCGCAAAGCAATTCTTGAGAAGGCTTCTGGTTGATATTGAATTCGGTTTTTCGCTCATTAACCGAAGAATAGCCGTTCAGCAAGCGAGGAAGAAATTCCGTTTGAAGCGTGATGATGCAGCCCAAATCGATTACGCCGCCATCACCTTCACCGGAATAGCCTTTCATGATGGCAATGCCCTTATCCAGCTGCTCCAACGAAGCATTTACATATTTGAGGAATTCTGCACCATACTTCGTAAGCTCCACATTACGACCCGCTTTTTGAAACAGGGAAACGCCCAGCTCTTGCTCAAGGGAAGAAATGGAACCAGAAAGGGTGGGTTGCGTAATGAAAAGCTCCTTGGCAGCTTTTGTGTAGTGCTGCAATTCGGCCAATTTACGAAAATAATAAAGCTGAGACAGATTCATGCTTCCAAGCGCCTCCACCTAAGACAAAACGTTAGTAATTATAGCGTAAATCCGATAAATAAAGCTAAACCTATAAGCCATTCTTTGGTTTAATCGCTGCAACCACAGTCATAATTGTCAAAATACGAGAATGCTTCTTTTCACACCCCTCGCCAAACTCTATCGGCCACCTCACCTGCTCCGCAACAGCCACCTCCCCCGAATAAGACGATAATCGTCACCCCTCCCCATCTTGTTAGGTAAACACAGGTCCGTCCCTGCTGCGAGCTTGACTCAACAGCAAAACGAAAAGGGCCCTGGTTTCCCAGAGCCCTTCGAGTAGTGCATGAATTATTTCATGAACGCTTCGTGTTTAGTCGTGCATCTTTTCCATAGCGCTGTAACCGAACTGCTTCTTGAAGCGAGAGATTACATACAGGGACATGCAGATGCTTACGATTGCAGCAACGAGGAGCAGAACCATCATGATCCAAACTGCGCTACCCTCACCAACGGACTTGGTCATGCTGCCAACGATGAAGGGCAGGAATACCGATGCGAAGCCCATGAAGGTGTAGTACATACCAACGTTACGACCACGAGGACCGGGGCACATCATCTGACGAAGTGTAACGCCCGTCTGAAGCATGCCGCCAGCAGCGGAGAAGCCGAGCACTGCAATTGCCACGTACACAACGCCTGCACCAAGGTTGAGAGGCAGAGCGATGATAACCAAAGCCAATGCGCAAGCAGCCAAGATGGAGTCAATAAGGATAACCTTGATTGGAGTCCAACGAAGCTTGCCCATCATCCATGCCCAGAAGAGAACTGCAACTACGGAGCCAACCGTGTAGATGGAGGTCAAGCCTGCGGCGGTAGTGGCATCAAGACCAAGGTTAGTGATACCGAACTGCTTGGTGTACTGCTGAGCGCCGTACATGATGAACATGATCAAGAAGCCGAAGAACAAGGTGCATGCATTAACCATCGCGTTAGGCTGCTCGAGCATAGCGTCCTTGGCTGCCTGAATTTCTTCCTGAGCCTTGTTCTTGACGCCTTCGTCATTACTGGATGCCGCGATCTTGCGCTCGTCGTCGTAAATGAACGGGGTACAGATTGCCATGATGGTAGCGATAACGGACATCACGATAGGAATCATGACATTAATGTGCCAGTTAGCACCGCTATTCATAGCTACGAACAGAGGATAAACGATACCGGAGATGGAGATAACCAGCTTGATGCCGATCGTGGTAGATGCAGAATACTTGGGATTTGCTTCAGCAATTGCAGGGTAAAGCGATCCATCCCAGAAACCAGAAGTGGCAACACCGGAAAGGAAACCTGCCACACATGCGACCGTAGCGTTATCGGTAACGAGCATGATCACGAACGAAATGATGTAAAGAACACCACCGCCAACTGCCATGATCTTACGGCCAATGCGGTCAGAGATTTCGCCTCCGATCCAAACACTAATGAACTTACCAATACCAACCCACATGATTGCCGTTGATACCGCAGCGGCACCTGCCGTTGCATCGGTGAAACCCCATTGCGTGTAGAAGTTCACTTGGTTCTGACTGAAGATAATCGCCTGAACGCCGTGCGTTAAATAACACATGTACACTGTCGCGATTGCGAACAAGTACTTAGTTGCTTGCTTTGCTGCGCTCATAACTTCCCCTTCCTCTCTCTTTCCCTCAATGGACTGCTTGAGCCATACGTGATCCCCTGATGAAAACGTCAGCTCAATACATGTTTATGTTAGACCTGCCATTTAAAGACTTCTAATTCATTCGAATAATGCGAATACAATCCTGCTATAACCACTGTTTATGAGTTTAATAATTTGAAGCAATATTTAATAATATTTGCCATATATTGAGGACAGATAGTTGTCCCCCTCTCCTAACGAAAGCATCGTTCGGTTATCCATTTCAGTGGCTTGCAATGAAACTAAGAGCAAAACGCTTGATGTGGCTGCATAAAAAAGCGACCTACCAAATGGTAGGTCGCTAATTCAATCAGTAGGTGATTGTACGCCTATGCGCGGAAATCCTAGCCGAAGCGATACTGAACGCCCATGGTAGGCTGAGGATACTCCCACTTTTCAAGGATGGTTTCGCCACAGATCATGCGGCACGTACCGCACTCGAGGCAACCAGCATAGTCAAAAATAGGCTCGTCGCCTTCAGCGGGCATCTTGTAAAGAGCTGCAGGGCAGCACATAACCAGCTTCTGGAATTCAGGATCGGAAGCCTTAACGCCTTCCTTAATCTTGATATGAGCGTTTTCTTCGTCGACCTCAAACTTGTTGAGGGAAAGCTTCTCGTCGACGTTAACAGTGATGTCGATCACAGTGCCTTCACTCCCTTCATGGCAACCTTAGCGAGCTTGAACAGACCCTGACGCTTAACCGGAGGAAGCGCAAGCTTCATAACATGCTGGCGAGGCTCGCCGTCAACCTTGAAGAGCGGGGTCATGATGTCGCGGATCATCTCAGGATAACCGCGGAACATGCCAGGGCAGTTCTCGAGGAACTCAGGTGCGTCCTCGTACATCTTCATGTCGCGCATGATGAAGGAGCTGTCGAGCATGGTCTTGTATTCAGCCAAGCCAGCCTTGGAGGTATCGCCTGCATCGAGAGCCTTGATAACAGCCTTAGCAGCAATTGCGCCAGACTCAACAGCAAGGTCCATACCGCGAACGGTGTAACCGAGGTTCATGCACAGCATAGCTGCGTCACCAGCAACAACAACGCCGTCGCCAATGATCTCGGGCATCATCTTGATGCCGCCCTCGGGAACAACATGACCAGAGTATTCTACAGTCTTACCGCCAGCGATAAGGGGCTTGATCTCCGGACGGTTCTTGAAGTTCTCGAGCATCTGATATACAGGGATGTCCTGCTTAAGAACTTCGCTCATGGTAGCTACAATGCCAACAGAAACGGATTCCTGATTAGCATAAACAAATGCGCCACCGATAATGCCATTGGAGCAGTCACCAGCGAAGAGCCAAGAAGCGCCCTCGCCAGGATTGCAAAGGAAGCGGCTTTCAACAACGTCGGCAGGAAGCTCAATGGTTTCCTTAGCGCCAACAGCAACCTGATGAATAGCAGGAGCCTTCTTGGAAAGACCAGCCTTGGAGGTGAGGAGGGAGTTAACGCCGTCAGCGAGGATTACAACATCAGAGGTAATCTCGTCACCAAATGCAAGAATGCCCTTTACCTTGCCATCTTCAATAATGAGGTCTTCAACTGCGATGCCATAAATAAATTCAGCACCAGCATTTTCAGCCTGCTCTGCCAGCCACTGGTCAAAGGGGCCACGCAGTACGGTGTAGGACTCCTTACCAGCCTCTTCGAGCTCACGGGCTGCATAATCAATGGTGAAATTGGAGTCAGGCGACATGAGAGAAATGCGCTCATGAGTCACCTTGCGCTGCAAAGGAGCTTCCTGATAGTTCGGGAAAACCTTGGCCAGCGAATGCGTATAGATACGGCCACCGGTCATGTTCTTGGCGCCAGCGTACTGACCACGCTCAACGACAAGAACCGACTTGCCTGCGGATGCGAGGGTGTAAGCAGCAACAGAACCTGCGCAGCCAGCACCGACGACAATCGCGTCAAAATCGGACATGCTGTTCCTTTCAGAGTGTGAACAAAAAAACAGGGCGCAGAAAACTGCGCCCTGCAATAATACGCTTTTACAGCGCTTCGATCAAGGCAGGAAGAACCTTGTAGATATCGCCAACGATACCGTAGTCGCACTGCTTGAAGATAGGTGCGTTCTGGTCCTTGTTAACTGCGATGATGGTGTCAGCACCCTGAACGCCTACCATGTGCTGCATCTGACCGGAAATGCCGAGAGCAATGTAAGCCTTGGGAGCAAGCTGAAGACCGGAAACGCCGATGTAGAGGTTGCGGGGCAGCCAATCAACGTTCTCAGCCAGAGGACGAGAGCAACCGAGCTCAGCGCCAACCTTAGCGCAGAGGTCGCGAGCCATCTGAAGGTCAGCTTCCTCAGCGAAGCCACGACCAGCGCCAACAACAACGTCGCACTTGGTGAGGTCTGCGCCCTCACGGGGAACAGCCTTGGTGCCGCGAAGAACAAGAGCCTTCTCGGGAGCAACATAGGCGATGGTCTCAACGTCGTCAGAACCAGTTGCCTCAGCCTCAGCGAAAGCAGTACCAGCTACCGTGTAAACCTTAGCGCCGGTTGCCTTCTGCTTGTTAGCAGCAAGACCACCAAAGTACATGTTGGTTACAGTGTCACCGTCAAATGCGGTAACGTCGGATACAACAGCGGTACCGAGCTTAGCAGCAAGAAGACCAGCAAGGATCTTGTTGCGGGGAGTAGGCTCAACGAGCACTACGTCGGGCTGAGCGGCTTCATATGCAGCCTGAACGCCAGCAGCAGCGTTCTCAACGGGCTGGCCTTCGGGAAGCTCTACGTCGTATGCCTTATCAGCAACGCCCGTAAGAGGAGCACCCTTAACAACTGCGAGTACTACTTCGTCAGCAATGGTACGAGCA
>ERZ779885.1801-NODE-1801-length-20857-cov-3.463465_pt1 | contig 20857 bp, 10 predicted proteins | sample MGYA00511554_ERZ779885 | MGnify/ENA primary metagenome ERZ779885 (study PRJEB29588, sample SAMEA2160998) | human gut metagenome | biome: human gut; feature: human-associated habitat; material: faeces | place: Denmark | collected 2008/2010 ... | reverse complement strand
TTCTTTTTAAAAATGTACCTTGAAGCGAATACTGTTTCAAGTCCGACTGCTACTGCGAATAGTATCTCCTCTGCCATGAGAATAAGCATATACTGGCTTATCGTTATATTTCTGAATACCTTTGCTGTATTCATATAAGTAAGGCTTATAAGTGGTGCATTAATATATGGCATACCATAAGCCTTATACATTATTATCATTTCGATTATATACAGTAAAAATGCACTTACCCCCACCAATATGCAGACAGCAGCAGCCTTAACTGTATGTTCCCATCTTCTTCCTCTCTTAGACGAGCCAATAAGCATATTCATTCCATTCTTATATTCCACTGAGCTTTCAGTCTCTGCAATAAGAACAACTCCAAATCCGAGTATAATATATATAAGCAGTTTTCTCGTTGCTCCTTTACTGCCAAATATCTGGTCGTATCCCCGTTGTGACATAACATACGCATCTATTCCGTACTGCTCTTTTATCTGTGAAACATATTCAATCTGCTGCATATATTCGCTCATGTTATCAAGCAGTCTCGTAGCATCCATGAGGTTGTACACATATCTGCTTACATCATCCTCACTAAGTTCTCCCCACTCATACTGTTCTCTTGCAGCATCTAACTTTGCCTGTGCCTCATAAACATCATTTTGTCTCTGCTCTATAAGACTGGTAAATCCACTGTAATCCCTGCCACCATACTGCTGATAATATTCATCACGCTTCTTTTCATCTTCAGAATATGCTATTTTCTGGTTATTACATATAAATATTGTTATAAACACAACAACACATATTACAATCCAGCCTCTTGCTGTTATTAAAAATTTGTACATTTCTTTCCAGAAATGCGGAAGTCTGGACAAAATCCTTTGAACCACATGTCCGATTTTTTCAATCATTTTTCCTATAAAGCCAGCGGTTCTTCCCGGACGGATAACCTTTCCAAGTAATACAAGAAATATTGCTGATATTACAGCTATAATAATACACACCATGCACAGCACATTTACCATGCTCACAGGAACACCTGCTATCATGATATTATCATACTTCCTAAGTATATTGCTTACATTCATCACATTTATTATATTAATCTTCTTGAAAATCCTTAACCTGCCCTGCATTGATATATTCTGGTATGCAAATGCTTCCGCTCCGGCAATTATACCCACCAGCACAACTGAACTGATTCTTTTCCTGCATAACGAAAATACCAGTGATATAACAAGCACTATTGCAATAACTATCAAAGATATAATCATATATCTTATAAAAAGATATGTCATTACGCTTATCGGATAAGTGAAATTATTATACCCTTTCAGACACTGTACAGGTGCGGTAAGGAAATCCCAGCCACCATACACCACAAGCATAGAGACAAGACCGCATAACTGCATAATCAGTGATACAAATAAAGCACTCAATCCGACTGCAGCAGTATCCTTAACTGCAAGTCTCATTCTTCCATTGACAGCAGTATAGATAATCTGCCACATTCCATTATCCCTGTATTCGTAAATGTTATAAATAATATATATCATCAACGCAAGAACGATATAGATAGAAATATCATTCTTCAGAAACTGCTCAACTGCCCTGCTGTTTAATTCCCTAACCTGTACATTTTCAATCCTTTTATAATCATTTTCCGTTTTATTGATATTGGCTATTGATTCTGATGTACCGAACACACTGAATTTTTTCATATTCGAGGCATTTGTAATAACTGCTTTGACACTTTCTGTATATCCATCAATATAATCAGACTTTTCCTTGTATTCCTTTGCAAGTCTCTTAAATATTCTTCTATCATCCTGTGCCAGTTCGTCAGCATGCTGCTGTATCTGTTCATCTGTATGCCCATTAATCAGCCAGTTGTACTCTCTTACTTTAATCTTATAATTATCTATTCCGCATTCTGAAAAATCCTTTGCAAAAACAACCACAACACATATACATGCCGCAGCCAGAATTAGCAATATTGTTTTTCTATTAAGCAGTCTCCCCAGTTCCTTCATCTACCTAAGCTCCTTAATATCCCCTTTTTCAATGTTGCTCTTATCAATATATACAATTTTGTTGTTCACAAATGAAAACATAAACATTCTACTGCTATCCCCATGCATAATTGAAAATATCTTTTCCTCGTCTGGAATCGTTCTCTTTGCTGCGAGCTTTCCATCTCTGTCTAACTGATATAATGTATAATCAAGTGAACTGCTCTGTTTGTTAAAATACATTGCCATATTCTTATATCCTTCATCATCCATCCAGATATAATTTCCGTCAAATGTTATATAAAAATATCCTGTATCATTATCACTTTCATATATGCTTTCTGACTTACCGCTGCCAAGATCATATTCATATATTATTCCATCTCCAAGCCCGCTGTAATACAGCTTGTTATTGTCTGCATCTATACAGTAACTATACACATTCTTGTCAAGCAGACATTCAGTATCTTCCCCTGTAATTCTGAATATTCCTTTTCCTTCCAATGAATATAATCCCTTATCATCTTTTGAAACAGATGTCTTTAAAAAAAATGTGTCACTGCCATATGTTTTAAGTGAATTAATTCCTATACCATATCCCGTTTCTTCATATATTTTATCGCTCGAACCCGTATCAAGATTAAATCTGTATAGCCTTACTGTTACATTACCTTCTATATCTCCCGTTATCTCTTGAGATACATATGCATATCCATCATTGAAACACATTGACACACTATCCTGTCCACTCAGGACGCATATGCTTCCAAGGTATGTTCTCTGTGTTCCGTCAGCACTTATCCGTACAAGATTTCCCTTGGAACTTATCATATATATGTACGAATTATAGTAATACAACTCACTTTTAAACTCGCTTCCTGAAATATATGCCATGCACTCTTCTCCATCATGCCCACATTGTGGTTTATTACATAACACAATGCTTTCTTCCGACTTATCATCATAAAACATAAGATTATCATCTGATGCGCTGCATTTATCAAGATAATAATATCCTGTATCACATCTTGCCACCATATGCATGCTTTCAGAAAAGTATGACTGCGTATTATCAAGCTTGTCGCTTCCTACGGTTATCGTATTACCTGGTTTCCCCTTACACGACACAAGCAAAACTGACATTACAACCATTAATCCTGCTGCAATTCTTCTCATTGTAATCCCCCTTAAAGTTATGACATCTATAGTTAGTTTAATTAACTATAGATATCATGTCAAGCGTACACAACCAAACCAGACACTATTAATCATGGTCTTGGAACACGAAGCATTAAAAGAATTGTTGACAGTTACGATGGAATTATGAAATATTCGTACGATGAGAAAGACAATTATTTTAATACAGCACCCTGGCATCATGCAATAGTTTTGGCATATTCTGCAATATATGGCATATTCGGTAATATACGTCACATTAATATCGGGTAGTTTTGGCACATTCGGTAATATATGGCACATTCTGCACTTGACAATATAAAAAAACAGGGATTCCAGTTACATTTAATAACCGAAATCCCTGTTTTTATTATATTAATTCTTCTTATATTGTTATATCTTCTTAGAAAAGACTCTTAACAGTATTAACTACATTCTCTACTGTGAATCCGAAATGCTCGAATAACTGGTTAGCCGGACCTGAAGCTCCGAAGCCCTTCATGCAGATAACCTTTCCATCAAGTCCTACATATCTGTACCAGCCGAAGTCTGAAAGTGCCTCAACTGCAACTCTCTTTCTTACACTCTTAGGAAGGACTGATTCCTTGTATTCCTCTGACTGCTTCTCGAATACGTCCATAGATGGCATACTTACTACTCTTACATCTATTCCTGCATTCTTAAGCTCTGCCTTTGCTGATACAGCAAGGTTTACTTCTGAACCACTTGCAATAATAATTCCATCTGGAGTCTCTTTATCTGAATCCTCAAGAATATATGCTCCCTTAAGTGCTTCCTTTGATGAGCAAGCCATCTGTGGAAGGTTCTGTCTTGTAAGAACTAAAGCTGTTGGCTCGTCCTTAGATTCAATAGCATATTCCCATGCAAGTGCTGTCTCTGTTCTGTCACATGGTCTGAATACTGTGAAGTCCGGCATTGAGCGGAATGCTGCAAGCTGCTCAATTGGCTCATGTGTAGGTCCGTCCTCACCAACTCCGATACTGTCATGTGTGAATACATATATAAGTGGCAGCTTCATAAGTGATGTAAGTCTTGCCATTGGCTTTGTGTAATCACTGAATACGAAGAATGTTGCAACGAATGGTCTTAATCCACCATGAAGTGCAAGTCCGTTACCAATTGCTGCCATAGCCTGTTCTCTTACACCAAAGTGAAGGTTAGTTCCTGCATAATTCTCCTTAGAGAAATCTCCTGCATCCTTCATATTAGTCTTATTAGATGGTGCTAAATCTGCTGAACCACCGATAAGGTTAGGCATTACATTCTTAATCATGTTAAGAATTGTTCCGCTTGAACTTCTTGTTGCTTCTGCCTTCTCTGGCTTTGCAAGGTATTCCTCAGAATTGAATAAATCGGACATATCACATCCATTGTAGTACTTATCCCAGAGTTCCTTCATCTCAGGGAACTTCTCACAGTATTCAGCAAAAAGCTTATTCCATTCTTCTTCCGGTTCAGCCATTCTTGCAGCTATCTCTTTATAATGGTCATATACTTCCTGTGGTACTTCAAAATCACCCTTGCATGGCCAGTTAAGATTTTCCTTAAGTGCTGCAACATTATCAATACCAAGAGGCTCACCGTGTGCACTTGCCTTACCCTGCTTTGCAGGACAGCCGAATCCTATCAGTGTGTTAACCTTGATAAGTGATGGTCTTTCTTTATCTGCCTTGGCTTCTTCAATAGCCTTGCCGATAGCTTCAATATCATTGCCATCAGCAACTTCGATTGTCTGGAAGCCAAATGCTTCAAATCTCTTCATTACATTTTCTGTAAATGCAATATCTGTGCTTCCTTCAATTGATATATTGTTAGAATCATAGAATACAATAAGCTTTGAAAGACCTAATGTTCCTGCAAGTGAGAAACACTCTGATGAAATACCTTCCATCATACATCCGTCTCCACCAAGTACATATGTGTAATGGTCAACTACATTGTATCCGTCTTTATTGAATAATGACGCAAGATGTGCTTCTGCCATAGCCATACCAACTGCCATAGCCATACCCTGTCCAAGAGGTCCTGTTGTAGCCTCAACACCAACTGTGTGACCATACTCTGGATGTCCAGGTGTCTTAGAACCCATCTGTCTGAAATTCTTCACATCATCTAAAGAAAGATTGCCAATTCCAAGTAAATGGAACAATGAATAAAGAAGCATTGAACCATGTCCGCCAGAAAGAACGAATCTGTCTCTGTTCTTCCATTCTGGATCAGCCGGGTTGTAATTCATATGGTTAGTCCATAATTCATAAGCTGTTGGTGCAGTTCCAAGTGGAAGTCCAGGATGTCCTGAATTAGCCTTCTGGATTGCATCTGCTGACAATACCCTGATTGCATTAATTGACATTTCATCGATGTTAGTCATATTTTCCTCCCTGTGTAAGCACATCTGTGCATAATATTATAAGTTATCTGTCTTTAAAATCTGCCTCTGTCAAGAATATAACATCACCATTCTCGCTTCTCTTCTTCTTAAGTCCGCCAAAGAATCTTCTTGATGCTCTTCTTTCAGAGTTGACAATTGCCTGATTGATTATTTCCTTGATATCATCAAGTTTAATATTATCATTCACGTTATGGAGTTTGTCAATCTTAAGATACAGTTCCAGTAATGCATCATCATCAACCTCATACTGTCTCTTTCTTGCGAATCTCTTCGCCATCTCAACAAGCTCATTAACTGTGTACTGCTTAAGAACAATTCTGTGATTGAATGTCTTGGTAAGCTCAGGATTAAAGTTGATAAGAACATTCATGTCTGTATCTGAATCTTCAAATATGACAATCATTCTTCCTGTATCTTGTTCAAGACAGTTAAGCAGTTCATTAATTCTCTTAGGCTGGATTGTTCCTGCGCCTTCAACGATAAGAGCTGTTCCCTTAAGTCTTCCCATTGCCTTGGCAATACCTCTCTGGTTAATACTCTCTCCTGATGTCTTAGAAATCTTCTTTGGCTGGTCTGGATATAAAGTATTAATAGCTCTTATTATAGTTCTTGCAAGGTCTGTCTTATCAGAACTTGAATTACCAGAAATAAGAATATTTCCTGATGCTGATGAATTCATCTGCATTTCATCGTCAATTGTATCGAAAAGATCAGCTAACTGTTCCTCAAGTCCTGGCATATCTCTGTACTTTCTGAATATCTTTGCCAGTTCTCCTGTAAGCTTCTTCTCTATCTGCTCAGTTTCTTCAATCTCTTCTTCCATAGTCAATGGCTGTTCTTCTTCCTGTCTGGTGAATGGAATTACTGTTTCTTCCGGCTCAACACCTGCAGCTACCTCATCTAGTACAACAGCCTCCTCACCTTCTTCTTTATTGTCTTTATTATCAATATCTTCATTCATAATTGAATTGATATCTGAAATCATTGATTCTGACACAGTTGGTATCTGTGCTGTAACTAAAGGAATATCTTCATTCTCTATAGCAGTTGCTGCCTGCTCTAGTCTCGCTGCAGCCTTACCTGTTCTTATTGCAAGATCCATTCTCGCTGAATCAACTGCCATCTGTGCAAGAGCTGCTCTCTTTGCTTCTTCCTTATCAATCTCCTTACCATCAGCCAGTGCTTCTGCTTTCTTCTGCTCTACAAGCTTTTCATAAGCTGCACTTTTCTCGTCTTTCTCATCAAGATAACGCTCAAGCTCTGACTTTGAGAATTCCTTAGTATCCTGCTTGCCATACTTTTCTTCTCTTACAGACTGCATCCACTCTGTTATATCCATCTGGCCTTCAATCTGGTCATCATCTTCCTGAACTTCTGCATCATCATTAACAACCTGTTCAGTTACAGGAGCCGGAGTCTTAACCTCCTCTGCAAGCTGTTCTTCCTTATTCTTAGAAGCTGGTACAAATGTCTTAACATCAGCATCTTCTTCCTCATCACCGAACAAGTCACTCATCTTGGCAGCAAGCTCTTCCTGAAGATTTCTTGTATCATATAAATTGTTATATTCAGGTACAGGAACATTAATATCTATATTCTCTGCTTCCTTATTGATTCTTTCCTCAGCTTCTTTTCTCTGTTCAGCTTCGTCTTCTTTATTGATCTGCTCATAATTATCAGCTAATTTCTGCTTTGCATTCTCAATAAGCTCCTTAAGTGAGACATTTGCCTTATTAATCTCGCTTGAGAAATTCTTCTCTCCATCTTTGCTAAGTGTCTCAGAAACCTCTGGCTTCTCCACCTGAGGAGTCTCTATCTTAGACATAACAACAGAGCTGTCCTTAGTATCATCAGCATCTTCATCCTTATTCAGAGCTTTCATTAAAAATGCTTTGATATCATCATTCTGGTCATTCTGTACAAGGTCTATTGAAAGAGGTCCTTCCTCCTTTTCCTTAGCAAACTCAGGAACATTCAGACTTACCTCTGGCACTGGCTGTTTACCAGTTGATTTCTGTTCTTTCTCATCTTCTTCACGGAAAACATCTTCAACTTCATCTCTCTTAAGATTAGCAAGTTCCTTCTGCTTTGCAAAAAGCTCTTCCTTAGTTGCCTCTATATCTTCCTTTCTTTTTCTTACATCTTCTAAGATACCTTTCTGTGTCTTAGTAAGAACAACACCAAGCTTTTCCTTTAACTGTACTGCTTTCTCAACGTATATACCATCCTGAAACCACAGAACGATATTATCACATGTCTTAATACATTCTTCTTTTCTTCCAGTCTTATAATACAGCTTTGCAAGCTCATACATATACTTCTCATCAATCTCATGCTCCCTGTAATCCTCTAAGATTCCTACAAGTTCATTATCTGATGCATTCTGTGCCTTTCTAAGGTCATAATACAGAATGAATCTGCTTACATCATGCTGTGAAGATTTGCTGTATTCTTCATAAAGCTCGTTAGCATTATCAAAATCTCCAACTTTAATAAAGAATTCAGTAAGCTTATAAACCAGCTTTCTTCCGCCAAGGTTTCTGTTATAAGCAAGAATTGCCATGTCTCTTGCTTCTTCATAGTCCCCGACTGCTTCCTGTACATTAATGGCTGTGGCAAGTGCCTGCCAGTCTTTAATCTTAGTCCAGTTAATATCCTTAGCTATGGCTGCCGCTTCTGTGTATTCCTTTTTCGCTGCCAGCTTCTTAATCTGGTCTATCTTAATTCCTAATTCGTATTTATTCATGATTATATATTCCTCATTCCAATGCTTACTTGATGAATGTTGTGAATAATTTATTTATCGCATTTTACAACTCATTAAAGTTTAGCACAGCCTAAGTTCATTGTAAACCAAGTTCACAGAATTGTTACAAATATGTTACAAAAAATCAAATGTAGCCTGTTCGTAATCCATTCTCGTGTATTCCAATTCTGATTCCTTCGTGCTGCTGTAATAATCAACAACCACAGTCTGCTGCCTTGAATCTACCAGCTTCTGACCTAGTATGTAATTAACATCGAATCTTCCTGTAATAGCAGGAGTTGCACCTCTTGCCGGAACAATAAGCTGGACATGATTAGTTGCAAGCAGCTTGAATATTGGCTCCCATATGTATATATCCTTTGCCGCACCGAATGGGTTATCTATGAATATTGTCTTACCCTCAACACCTTCATTACCTGAAGAATTCATATTAGATATGTAGTTGATAATCGCAATAAGGAACTGGATATATATACCCTGTGACTGTCCTGTTGAGCCAACCGCTTCCTCATATCTTAAATAACGGCTCTGGTCCTTGATCCTCTCTCTCTTATACAGATTAATTCTGATTGAATTCATATCTGTGACAATAACTGAGAAAAGTCTCTTCCATGACAGTCTGTTTCTTATATACTTGAGTCTTTCCGCAGGCTCTTTAAAACTTTCCGCCATAAAAACAGTTTCATCAATATATTCAGACATCTTTTCCTTATATAATTCTTCCTTTATATAAGGAATCTGCAAACTGATTATTGCAATCTGTTCTCCGTCAAGATTGATATTAGACAACTGTGGCAGACGGTCAAGCTCAGTCTTAATATTACTGCATGTCTGGATACAACGATTTTCAAAGTTATCCTTAATCATCTGCATATCCTCTATACCCTTGGCAATGCGGTCTTTTTCTAACTGTATAAATGTGTTCGTCTCATTTAACGATTCAATCATACTTCTTGTCTTAGCCACATTTTCAGGAACATTAAGTGATATCCTTACTTCATCAGCAAGCTCGACTGCATTAAATCCGTTAAGCAGGTCAATAAGCTTAGATTTATTCTTATTAAATTCATCAACCTTCTTATACTCTAATCTGGTAATTGAAGCATATTCTTTATGAACAGCCTCATATTCTGTAAGATTAGCTGTAATTCCCTGTGCATCCTCAGGACGGAATTCTTCTGGAACATGCATGCCCGCATCAGACACGATTCTTTCAAGGTCTTTTCTGCATACAAGAATGTCTTTTAATGAATCAGACATCTGTCTGCGTGTCTTTTCCTGAACCTTGGTGTTATCCTCTAACTTCTTAATAAGTACCTTGTGCTGTGTAATGAATTCATCCGGGTCATCGCATGGGAATTCATTAAAGCTTCCATAATTATTCTCAATCTGGTTAATACCATGTGCGATACTTCCCTCAAGTCTATTAAGAAGTGCTTCCTGTGACTCAAGCTCTTCCCTTACAGAATCACTGCTCTTCACAAGATTATTAAGAGCATTCTTGGCATTCCTTAACTGCTGTGAACCTGCTGCCATAATCTCACCGGCTTCATACTTTGCCTTAATATCGTCAAATGTATAACCTCTGTACTCTATTGCATCACGACATTTGTTCATAGATGCAGACAGATGGTTCATCAGCGCCTGCTTATCTGCAAAGTCACTGTTCTTCTGTGAAAGTGCTGTCTTTAATCCAGTGAATCTGCTCTCTATTTCATCCTTATCAAGACGGTATGTATCGTCATCGATTTCTATTGAAACATTTTCATCATAATAAGGTGCGTACTGCTCCTCCCATGACTTAATGATTTCATCATATGCCTTTCTTGTACTGTCCTCGAAATCTCTCGCGGTATCATACTCAGAATTAGCAGAAGCTGCTGCCTCCTCGCACTCATATATGCGGTTTCTTGCACTGCCCACATCAGCCTTCAGTCCCTTTAAGCGCTCATACTTTTTATCTATAGAAGTATTCATCTCCATAATACGCGAGAGCAGGCTGCATGCTGTTTCCTTCTCTTCTATATCATCTCTTGTCTGTGCGAGGTTCCTTGAAAGCTGCTCTTTAACCTCATTTAACACACTTCTCTTTTTCTCAGCCTCAATAATTGCAGCCTCGCTGTCAGCAATCTTTAATCTGATTGCTTCTGCCTCGGACGCATCCACCTTTCCAGACACAGCATTATATACAAGTGCAAATGTATAATCATTCCACACAAGCTCCATTCTGTCGGCCAGCTTTCCTGCCTGCGCCTTATGCGACTCAAGCTCCTCCTGTGCAAGCTTAATCTGTGTCTCAAGCTTTGCCTCATCACGCAGGAACGACATATCCTTTAATGCGAATACAATCAGGTCTTTGTTAATCTCTAACTTAGTATCAATAAGCACCTGCTCGCTTATAACAGGATAAGCAGCCGCACCCTTGCCAAAATCCTTAAGCATCTCATCTGCTTTGATTCTCTCGAAATCGTTCTTTATTATAAATGCGTACTCAATGAAAGGTGTTCTCTTTAATACATCTCTTTTCTGTCCTGCATTCAGGGCTGCAAACCACTCATGTCCCTCAACAACATCTGAACCGTACTGGCTCTCAAGGTATTCCTTAAGCCTGTCTCTCTCAGGACTCTTACAGATATATGTTCCCTTTCTTGCATTGTCAATAAAGTTCTCAAGTTTCTGGGCTGCCTTACACTCTTCTGTAAATTCACTGCGCATCTTCTGGTAAGTCTCAAGAATAACCGAAAGCATTGCCTCGTCATTATCTGCACTATATATTTCACGAATTTTGCCCATACGCTCGGCATCTGCATTACCAGCTTCATCAGCCTTTTCTAGCTTTTTTGACTGCTCTGTGAATATATCAATAAGTGCTTTATTGGCAGATATTGTCTCATTAAATAACATTAACTGCTGCTGCACATCATTGAATTTTTCGGACATTCTTGTCTCTTCATTCTTTAACAGTTCTTTATCCCTGAATGACTTATCATATTCTTCAGACGCATTTTCACATACGACAGTTCCTGCCTCTGATAAAGCTGCTCCAAGCTGTGCCTGTAATTCCTGTATCTCATTCTCAAGATTATCAGAAAGACTGCCAAGACCTGCCGCCTCTTTGTCAGCATTTCTAAGGTTATCCTTAGTCTCTGATAATCTGACTTCCAGAGCCTTAACACGGTTAGCTGCTATATCAAGCTTTTCCTTAAGTCTTCTGGTCTCTGTCTCATAGAATTTTCTGTAACCTGCAGCAAGTATCTTTAACTCTGCTGTTATATCCGTATCTTCTCTTAATCTGTTATCTATCGCAATCTGAAGTCCTTTATAAGACTTTTCGTATTCTGCATAATCTTTATAATCACCCGCAGACTCCATCAAAGAAAGCTTTCCTCTTGCCTCTTCAATTGCAGCGTTCTTGAGTTCAAGTGCCTTTCTTGTCTCATTAACAAGGCTCTCAACTCCTGCCATCGAATTCTTTTCAGACATAACCTCTGCAACTGCTATAGCTTGCTTCTCGTGTGCAAGCTCATCATACATCTTAGTGATAAGGTCATCCTGACTCTTAAGTTCCTTATCCTTCTTATCACTTTCCCACATAGCAACAAGAAGCAGGTCATATAGCTGCTTCTCTATTTCTTCTTTTCTATTGTAAAATGCTTCATATGTCGACAGATATTCTTTAAAACTGTCGATAGCTGCAATCTGGCTGTCATATGCTCCAAGCTGTGAGTGTTTCTTTGAAAGCTCCACTAACTTGTCCTTAATATCCATAAGAGTCTGAGCCATCATGCCCTCATCATTATCAACTGACAGCTTGTTATTGAAGGATTTCTGGATAATCTCCTCTATAAGCAGATCCTCAACAACCTTACGGCTTGTCTTATAATTTGACTCGAAATATGTTCTTACATGTCCCTCTGTCTTGTTAATTCCACGCACAATTTCCCATGCACTCTCATATATTCCGTAGTTACTTATAAAGCTCTGGTAATCACCTTTTCTGTCAAATATCTTAACAACATATTTGTACCCGCCCTTCTCAAGGTCACGAAGATAAGCCTTAAGTCCGTTATATGTAATTCTCTCTCCATTACTTACAAGTGGAAGATTCTTAATATCGTTATCGCCAAACTCCCTGTAGAATATGCAGTAATTAAAGTATTCAACACTTGCTGTAGGTGCAGCTGTCTGTTCCTGTCCATCCTGATTCTCATCGTCTGTGCCTCTTCCCTTTCTTGCACAGAAACCAGTTGTCATGAACCTGAAACCATCCTTCTGATAACATGGATCTAACTTCCACTCAACCAAAGAATGAATACATGTATTACCGCTTCCCTGTCTGAAAAGCTTCTCAATAGGCTGCTTGTCATCAAGTGTGCAGTTAGGAAGCATATTCTGCATAAGAAGCAGCATAAGCAGACTCTTACCACCGCCATTGGCAAGGTCATATATAGTATTCTGGCAGTTGAAGCGCATCACGAAATCGTCGTACACCTGTGTACCGAAATTATATTTAACATTATTAACTCTGATTCTGTTAATCTGTGGCATCGCGTCCTCCATTCATAAGTTCGGCAAATCGTCCTCTGTAATCATCAAAATAATTCTCTATAAGACTTCTGAATCTGTCTGTCGGATAATATCTGTCCTGACTCTCAACTAAAAGTTCCTGCGCAACGCAGAAATTAAGCACAAGCTTTACCATACCCGACTTGGAATTTCTTGCTGCTCTCGCTCCTGTCTGATCCTCTACTGTTGTCACCGGAAGCTCGTCCCATGTAAGTGCTATCTGCTTAAAGCTGTTCTCCTCAACCTCATCAAGCACAAGCCCTGTGCTCTTATCGACAATACCACCTGTTGTCTTATCAACATTTTTAATGATGTCCTCAAGTCTTATGAACTCAGCATAAGTTGAACTCATTGTATCTGAATAAAACTCTGTTATTATGTTGTAGATTATGAAATACGCAAGATATAATTCTTTATTAACTCTTAATCCAAGTACATTTCTTAATTCCTCGTTGGAATATCCAAACACCCTGTTATTATCACCTGCACTCACATACAGACCATTGTTATATTCATATATGTTAAGATTAAGTTTCTTAAGTGACATATGAACGATGTCATACACTTCTGCATTATTATTGTATTCCTGATAAAGAGCTGCATTCTCGCCCCTCTCAGACACATTTTCCCCTGTGATAAGCTTGGATACTATGGCCAGCGCCTTATCTAGATTTCTATTCTCCATGTGCTTCCTTTCGTACCAATTCAACATCTGCCATCATACAGTTATCCGACAATATAACCTGCCCGCCAAGCCCTTTTCTTATTGCAAATGTAAAGCTTTCCGTATCTTTAAAGCCTTCCCCTAAGTATGCATCAAGAAATGTATCTTCTCCCGCATCACCGCCAAGCTGGTACTCATCCTTCTGGCACAGATTGACAAAGAAAGAGAAGAAATCTGCATTTCTTAAAACCTGCTCACCATACGCCCTCTTCATTGCATCTGCAAACTGACCGAGTGTTATAATGTCCGATTTTTTCAAACACACAATGAGATTTTTCATAAGGAATACATAATTATCCTTAATTCTCTTTTCTTCAATCTCATCTTCGAATTCAATATCTTCCGGTCTTTCATTGCTTATAAGCTCTTTCTCCTCATATCTTGGAGGCTTCACCATAAGCGCATCATCAATGCTTATCAGGTCAAATGTCTTTCTTATGTTCGGCTTTAGAAGCGGACTTAACATTGTGACTAATATATCTGCATTGTCCCTCTTAATCATATCTGAAAGTGCCGATGTGAAATCCATATGGCTTCTTAATCTGCCAAGCTTGGCGCGTCTTACTGCGTCATCGGTCATCTTCTGCATTTCTGTACAATCCTTTAACAGCTCGCTGTGCCTGTTCATTGCCTGCTTAAGCTGAGTCTCAAGACTGTATATTTCGTTCATCGTCCTGTAATAGCCTTCGCCTGTGCTGCCCGATGCATTAAGCTTCTCGATTGATTTTGCAATAAGGTCACGGTTCTTCTTAAAAAGCTTTTCTTCATCATCAAACCATTTCATTCCTGTCTTGACGAATTCCTCATAAGCCTCTATTCCTGCAAATACATCGCCCGACAATATTGTCAGCACTTCATTCTTCTTTAACTTAAGGCGGTTGACCTCTTCGTTAATTCTTTCAACCACTTCAACTCCGCCACGGAAGTTCTGTGAATTAATCATTTTTTCAAGAAGAAGCTGGGATACGCTTATCCTGCTCTCGTCCTTGATTTCCTTGGTATCAAGATAGAATTCAATAGCATCAGGGCTTATCGAATACCACACGGTATTGTCTCTTATAGAACTCTCGATTATCTTCATTCTTGATACTCTCTTTTTCCTGTCCACCGGATCAAAATACGAGAATTCAAATGGCCTGCCATCATTCTTTATCTTGTCAAATATATAATCAGCAATCTCCTTGCTGTCCTGTTCATTCAAATCAAGCCCGAAATCTCTCTTAAGTATCAGCCTTAAGAAATCGAGATATTCGGGATATGTAACATCCTTTTCCTTAAAATTATTCTCCTCTATAAAGAAACGGAGAACCGCCATAACTATATAGCCCATATCAAGGATTTCGTATTTGCCATCCTTGAAATTAGAAAATGATGTGTCTATCAGTCTGAAGAAAGGATAATATTTCTTCAGATTAAGCATTCGTTCACGGTGATCCGATATGATATCACCTGTCATATTCTCTGCCATAGTATTCTTCATTTCTGCGCACGCATTTTACACATATTGTCTTAACGCCCGGTGCGCCAGGGCATTAAGCTTAAAGCTTGGTTCTTCACCAAATTTAAAGCTCGGTTCTTCCGTCCAGCGCTCTTAAAAGTGTAACCTCATCGATATATTCAAGATCGCCGCCGACAGGAACTCCGCTTGCAATTCTTGTCACCTTAATTCCTGTTGGCTTTATCATTTTGCTTATGTACATTGCTGTTGTCTCACCCTCCAGATTGGAATTAGTTGCGATAATAACCTCGTCAACATCTCCCTGAAGCCTTACCATAAGCTCCTTTAACCTGATATCAGCCGGTCCGATTCCAAGCATCGGGCTTATTGCTCCATGAAGAACATGATATACGCCCTCGTACTTTCCTGTCTTTTCATATGCCGCCATATCTCTTGTATGTTCAACTACCATAATTGTCTTATGGTCTCTTTTCTGGTCGCGGCATATCGGACACAGTTCTTCATCTGTAAGTGTAAAACACTCCTTACAGTAGTGAATATGCTGCTTTGCATCAATCATTGTGTCTGCAAGGCTCTTAACCTCAGACTCAGGCATGTTTATAATGTGAAATGCCAGGCGCTGGGCGCTCTTCGCCCCAACCCCTGGTAATCTCGACAATTCTTCAATTAATCTGTTAATATGACCACTGTAGATGTCCATTAGAATAAGCCTCCGCCTAATCCTCCAAGTCCTCCAGTAATCTTAGCCATCTGTGCCTGTGACTCTTCTTCGCATTTTCTTAAAGCTTCATTAGTAGCTGCTACGATTAAATCCTCAAGCATCTCTACATCCTCTGGATCAACTGCTTCAGGGTCAATCTTAACCTTAGATACTTCTCTCTTACCTGTAACAGTTACCTCAACTACTCCGCCGCCTGCTGTCGCACTGAATTCCTTATTCTCAAGCTCTGCCTGCTGCTCCTCCATCTGACGCTGCATTCTCTGTGCCTGCTTCATCAGATTATTCATATTACCAGGCATTCCTCCTGGAAAACCACCTCTTTTAGCCATTATATAAGTTCCTCCTTATCATCTACTTCTATATCTATGCCTACGAGTTCCTTAAGATCCACGAATCTGCTGTGGAAATCCTCATCATCGTTAAGCTTAGTCACTTTAATTGAAACCCTTACTCCTGTTCTCTCCTCAATTACATTCTCTATGCTCTCCATAACTTCCTGTCTGCTGAGTGAATTATAGGCACTAAGTGATTCTACCATAATTTCAAGACTAATTCCATCTTCTGCTAATGTAACATGTGCAGCCTGTAAAAATGTCTGATTAACCGGATCATCTATCGTTGCAATGATATCCTTCCAGCCTGCCGCAATTGCCTTAACATCTTCCGGAACAGCGTCATATACACGCTTAACTACAGGCTTCTTTGGTGTCTGTTGCTGTACTGCTGCCTGGCCTCCCGCAGCACCTGCATTTACAAGTCTGCCGCTTTTAATATCATCAAGTACTTTCTGTAACTGCCCTTCAAGCATTGTCACACGGCTTACAACATCGCCGATATCCTGACTGTTATCCATTGCCGGACGCATCAGCTTTATAAATGTTATCTCTGTTTTAACTCTCTTCTGTGTAGAAAACTTCAGGTCATTCGATAATTCTGACAACACTCTTATATAGTACATAAGTGTATCTATATCAACATTCTGTGCATCCTTCTTCAGGTCTTCAAGATTATCTGCCGATACTTCTATTACATCTTCAATTCTTTCTGCATCTTTAGTTGTCTTAATAAGAAGCAGATTTCTAAGATACCATATAAAATCTGTAACAAACTGTGAAAGGTCTCTTCCCTGCATTATCAAATCTTCCATAAGTGACATGCACACGGCAACATCTCCTGACAGGATTGTTGAAAGCATTTTACTAAATACCGCCGTGTCAACTGCCCCAAGTACATCTAATACATTTTCATACTTAAGGTCTTTTCCCAGATAGAATGCCAGACACTGGTCTAGCAGACTTAACGCATCTCGCATAGAACCATCTGCAGCTTTGGCAACATATTTTATTGCCTTATCCTCTACATTCAGCCCCTCCGCCTTCATAAGTTCTGACAGCCTGCCTGCAATTGTCTCTATTGTTATCCTGTGGAAGTCATATCTCTGACATCTTGAAAGGATTGTAATAGGAATCTTCGCCACTTCTGTAGTAGCCAGTATAAATATTACATATGCAGGAGGTTCTTCCAATGTCTTTAACAGTGCATTGAACGCTCCTATAGAAAGCATATGAACCTCATCAATTATATAGACTTTGAATCTTCCTTCTGTCGGTGAGTACTGTACTTCTTCTCTTATCTGTCTTATATTATCGACACCATTGTTAGATGCCGCATCTATCTCTATTACATTCATGCTTGTTCCAGCCGCAATCGCCTTGCATGTCGGACACTCCCCACAAGGGTTGCCATCAACCGGATGCTCACAATTAACTGCCTTCGCAAATATCTTGGCAACTGATGTCTTACCAGTTCCTCTTGTTCCGCAGAACAGATATGCATGGCCTATTCTGTCTGCATTAATCTGATTTCGCAGAGTTGTTACTATTGTATCCTGTCCTTTGACATCATTAAAATTGTCCGGACGCCATTTTCTGTATAAAGCCTGATATGACATGGTTACCTCCCTCTGCGCTGTCTTTACTTTCGCAGCCCTTAACCTCATGCGTAAAACCATCCGCCTCCGGCGTCTGCCGCTGCTTCGCAGCTTATGTTTTACTTATGTCGGTTAAGTTCCTGCTTCGCAGGATAATTTAGGAATATCATACAGTTTCTTACATGCAAGCATGACGAATCTGCCTGACATTCCTAAATTAGCTGCGACGAGTAACATTTTAATAACAAAAGCCGTGCGTCCGGCTTCGAACTGATATCCACAGACGTTACCGATGCAGTTAGCTCGATCCAGGCACCCTTTCAACACCCGGAAGGTTCCACTTAATGCTGCTTCATTCCTGACCTGACATGGTTCGTGGATTTCCGTCGTGAAAGACCCAAATGTCAACACCACTTACACCGGGCTGCTCCATAAATATCAGCCCTCTGCCGAACATCACCCCTGCTATAGCGGATTGCAGGTTCAAGGTGCCGCTACTACCCCGGCTGCACGGTATTTCAATTATACTTGTTATATATGCTTGTTGTCAAGGTGTGAAGCGTTGACAAAATAAGACAGCTAAATAAGCCAGTCCCTAAGAATCATTTCCTAAGGACTGGCTTTAGCAATCCTTGTCAGAACAGGCGGCAAAACCAACTTCTTACCACTCCCGAATATCACCAGAAACTTGCCATAACCTACTATCCTCTATCAACTTCGCTATTGCGTAGGTCTTTTCAAGCACTGTGAGACTGTCATCCCCTCTTGCTAACCTACTCAATCATTATATTCTTGCCTTTTCGTAGGTCTTTTTCCAAACTTTCTTCTATTTAATGATACTCTTACCTCTCCAAAGACCTACTACCTCCACTGTATTAGCTTGATTAGTGGGTTTTTCTCTTCCCAACACGTCTTTTTCTCATAATTTCAACCCACCCATTCTGCATATTGTGAAGCTTGCGTAGGTCTTTCCCTCTTCAACACGCTGTAACCATCAACCCCCACGAAATTAACAATCTCCACACACAAAAAAGACAGCCTCCGCAATCCACGCAGAAGCTGCCTTAAACCATTACCTTAAACGTATTACTCCAAACATATTATTCCTGTTCTTCATACCTAGGAAGCTCAACTATCACCGCCTCATGATGAACAGCCGGAAGGAATTTCTGCATCACTTCCTTAGTCTTTAACTTAAGGCTTGATGTATTGATGCAAGGGTGGCAGCCGAGAGTTTCTCCCTCAAGCACTTCCTTATCCATCAGTAACTGCACATGGTTATCCGTATCATTCATAAGTCCCATTATGGATACCGAACCCGGTGTTATATCAAGGAATTCCTCCATATATGATTCATCTGCAAATGAAAGTCTCGCTGAATTAATCTGCTTACTCAGATCCTTTGTCTTAAATGGCTTGTCACCCGGCATCATAAGCATATAAAAATTCGTCTTCTGTCTGTTACATAAGAAAAGATTCTTACATATAAGTGTGTCCAGAATCTTATCTATGTCATTACACACTTCCATTGTTGTAGCAGGCTCATGGTCTGTTCTGTAATATTCCATCCCAAGCTTGTCCAACAAATCATATACTCTGATTTCTTTTTCTAATCTTCCTGTTTCATCGGCAGGTCTTCCTTTAATAAGTTCCATGATATTTCTCCCTGACAATCTGATATTCCGTTATTCCGACTATCACATAATCTGATATTCCAATATTCCGATTATCTCATAATCTGATATTCTACTCAAAATAATACAGATATACATCCTCAAGGTCAATATTATCTCCAACTTTTACTGCTTCTTCTGGCAGCTCATCACCTACAACTCTTAACGCAAGACCGTTCTTTCTCTGTCTGATATTGCCAATCTTGTATTCCTTCTGCAGCTCGCCGACCTCGTCTAGCGTGCATGTTATCTCACCGACTTTTCCAGCCATGCTTTCAATAAGCTCAACAGGTGTTCCTGTCGCAATTATCTCTCCGCTCTTTAGAAGAAGTACTTTATCAGCAATACATTCAATATCACTTACAACATGAGTTGCAAAAAGAATTATCTTGTCCTTAGACAACTCTGCAATATAGTTTCTGATTGAAATTCTCTCTTTAGGGTCAAGTCCTGCTGTCGGCTCATCAAGTATAAGAATCTTAGGATTACCAAGAAGTGCCTGCGCAAGCAGCACTCTCTGCTTCATTCCTCCTGAAAATCCTCCAATCTTCTTATATGCAACCTTAGTAAGATTAACTACCTCTAGCAGCTCGTCAATCTGCTGGTTGACTGTCTTAACAACCTCATTGCCATTGTCATCAGTAGTCTTAATCTTCTTAACCCCCTTAATCTCTGCCATATATTTAAGAAATGCTTTAGGCGAAAAATCCTCATAAAATCCCTGCTGCTGCGGCATGTATCCAACCAGACCCCTGAACTGTTTGCCAAGCTTTAATATATCTTCCTCGGCACTGTCCTCTCCAAAAAGAATACTTCCGCCATTCATCTTGTCTCTTGATACATTATCAGTGATAAGATTAATCATCGTACTCTTTCCTGCTCCATTAGCTCCAAGAATGCCATATACTCCCGGTGTAAATGTATAATTAATCCCCTTCAGTGCCTGAACTGTACCATAAGTTTTCTTTAAATTCCTTACCTCTAATTTCATACCCTGTACCTTCTCTTTCCTAATGATTTTCCAACCTTCATCATAACCAGCATAATTACAAACTCACATACCAGCTCTGTCATATAGCGCACAACCATGAATTGTCCTACCGATGCATGAAGTATAAGACTTTTGATACCCCCATACTGCCTGCTTATATAATCATTATACTACTACTCTGTGCCAGTGCAATCATAATTCTACACACGTTCCCTCCTTTTACTATTAATACGAAAAATGTTGCTGATAAGTTGACGCATTTTCACAAAAAAGTTAAAATTTTTATAATATTTTGTGGAGGATAATCTAGTGGAGAATACTCAGGTGGTTTTTGAAAAAGATGATTACAGATATATGAAACAGGCAATCACACAGGCTAAGAAGGCTTATAAACTCAATGAAGTGCCTATCGGCTGGGTGATTGTGTATGAAGGGAA
>ERZ779885.1798-NODE-1798-length-20898-cov-3.764621_pt1 | contig 20898 bp, 23 predicted proteins | sample MGYA00511554_ERZ779885 | MGnify/ENA primary metagenome ERZ779885 (study PRJEB29588, sample SAMEA2160998) | human gut metagenome | biome: human gut; feature: human-associated habitat; material: faeces | place: Denmark | collected 2008/2010 ... | reverse complement strand
GGCGCAAGTCATCAAGGCAAGGCTATGTAGCCTTACTTGCCGTCCGCTGACAGCCGCCCCAACCTCTGCGCAGTTTTTGCGAATTCTGACGCACTGCATACGGAGCGGAATGGTATAGCGCATGCTTTTACGGAAATACGGCTCACCTGCAACCAGTAAACAAATAGAGCGAAGAAGCGGTATATACTACCGCTCTTTCGCTCTATTTCTGTCTTCCTTCTTATTTAGACTCAATCTTTGTTTTTTGATGATTTCGCTCGAAATTGTGATTTTCTCTAAGAGACTTCTGGGATACGCAGCTTTACAGTCCAAATGATTCTGGACGTCATATGATTGTGCTGCGCAGCTATTCCCCCGTTTCCTATGGAAAAATCGTATCCTTTTGCTTCATCCGAATAATGTCGAATAGCTATGAGCCATGCAGAAGGCTGGCTATTGCATGACTACTGCAACAACCAGCCTTCCATATGTGTCTGTCTGCGAATTAGTACAGCCCGCACTCGACCAAAATCTTTTCTACTGCTTCATGCATCGTCAGAGCCGGATTGTCTTCATAGTATTCGTAGCCGCCATGGCGTATCAGACTTTTTCCGTTGTCTTTATTCATTTTCATAATTTCTTTTGCTCGTTGAATCGCTGCACGCACATCATCCAAGCCCAGCTTTGAAAGGCACCGCTTGAAATTATTTTCATGCTTATACTGATCAAGATTCTCAAATTTCTCACCGAAAATTTGATTGATATGGCTTAGATATTGTGTTCTGTCTGTAAGCGAACCATTACATTTTTTCTTGTGCAGTACAATCCAAAGCTCGAACGTGTAATTGCTGTAACCAAGACCATACGAAATATGCTTTTCCGTTTTTGCCGCCTTTAACTCATTAAGAATACTTCTAAACTTTTCTACATGAATTGCCGTTTTGCTTTCCACATCACAAATATGTATTACCTCCGGCGTCGATATTGCATTGACGCCTTTGGCAAACTTCATAGGATGCTGCTGAACCTTTGGTTCAATGGCAACTTTATACTCTTTACCTTCCTGTTCGTTGATTCTATCGCGGAGCCACAACAAATACCAACGTTCTGTTTCACCCTCTACCGTAAATGTATATTTCTTTGTTTCTAGCATATCAGTCATGGCTATTCACCTCACTGTTCGCTGAAACAATTTCTTCAAGCATAGGTGCAAAGTCAACATCTGTAATTGCCCCATAGCGATTTACGAAATAGTTGCTCATATAATCCTCGCCCTTACGGATACCATCGGCTGTTCTAAAATCCGATAAGGAATACTGAACACTCTGGTTTGTTTTCTCATCCCGTTCCACAAATTTAATTTCATCTCTTCTGAAAAGTGAAGCATCGAGGAAAATCGGGTTGTGTGTATTAAAAATAAGTTGGGCATGGTGGATATTGATCTCATCGTTATGAAAAATATTAATAATATTCATCAAAGCCATTGGATGAATCGATGCATCGAATTCATCCATAACCAATGTACCACCATTCAGGATTGCATTAATCACAAGTGGGAACTCGTTGATAAAGCGAATCGTTCCATACGATTCGTATGCATCAGCCTGAATTGCAATTTTCTTGTCCTCAAAAATCGAACACAGCGAAACATCGTCACTATCTGCTGCCTGCCTATATCCCAGAGCATTGGAGCGTACACCAAATGCCTTTGCGGCATCAGTCAGCGTTCTTTCAATATAAACGGTGTTCTCCTTTGGATTTGCGAACTTCCGCATTACCTTTATCGCATCTGCACGATAAATTACCATGAATTTCTCGTCAAACCATTTTAAGATCAATGCGACAAGATCCTTCGCAAAAATTGTTTTAAACCCGTTGTTCAAAAACAGTTCTGTATCACTCAAACTGCTTCTTGCGATGTCCATGGTTTTTGCTGTTTTTCTTTTAATGCTCTTATTTACATATTGCTTTATAGGTGCCAGCAAGAAGACCTCTAAGGTTTTTCCTCGCGAGAAGATCAATTTGTCATTTACAGACAGGCATTCTTCTACAATTCTTCTGGGATAATCCACTTCCAAGAAATTCCCGAGATCGAGTTTCAGCGTATACTCAATAAGCAGATTCGATTCTGTAAAGCGGATTGCAAATTCCGTACAGGCTTTCTCACCCAAATTATTCGGTATCAGTTCCAGTGAATAGGCTGCCTCATTTGGAGAACTGTGTTCACTCGCATTTTGAATATTCCCTCGTAAGACAATTGCTCTCATCGTATCCATTGCCCCAATCAGGTTTGTTTTCCCCGCTGCATTGGGACCGTATATAACAGCAGAACAAAGTCCCTTTATTTCCTTGAGTTTGCCTTCTTTTTGAACAATTTGTTCTGTTTGTACGCTGTAGTCCAAGCCCGTTTGCTTTGGAGCTGGCTGCATTGAGAATGTTGTCGTATCCTTAAACGACCGATAGTTTTTTGTTTTAAATTCCAGAAGCATCGAACATTCTCCTTCATAACATTTTGCAAAGGTGTACTGTATATTATACTCCTATGCTATTTTTAGTCAACAATTATCTATGCTATTTTGCAATTTTTTCGCAAAACAATATTGCAAATTGCTTCTTATGGTATTCTTTCCGAGATGCGCACAAATATACCCTTCGCGCTTGCACCTCCTGATGCAGCCTTCAAACATTCTAATCTGTATTTTCAGGGTTATATGCCTTCTTTTTCAAGATAAGCTGGAATGCGCATATACTTCCAGTGTACGGACAAGCTTTCGATGCCCTCAGTAGTTCCAGCATAAGGTGTAACGTCTTCCTCGATTTTTTGCTGAACGGTTTCCTCCTGCTATAAACCTTTTCGCACTTTAGTCCGTTATCAACTTCTTCAATATATTCAGTTTCTCGCTTTTTCTTTGTACTCGGATAATTTCGCTCGGAATTATGATTTTCTCTAAGAGATTTCCGGGATACGCAGCTTTATCGTCCAAATGATCCTGGATGTTGTGTAATTGCGTTGAAACGTCATTTCCCCGTTTCCTATGGAAAAATCGTATCCTTTTGCTTCATCCGAATAAAAAGTACTACACCCAGACTTCCGACCAGGAGGACCTCATTTCCATCGGAACCATCGGGCTGATCAAGGGCATCTCCACGTTTGATGCCAGTAAAGGCGCCCGCCTTGCAACCTACGCTGCCAGATGTGTAGAAAATGAAATCCTGATGCATTTCCGGTCGCAGAAGAAGACTGCTTCAGACGTTTCGCTCTCGGAGTGCATCGAAACCGGCAAGGACGGCACGTCGCTTTCTCTGATGGACGTGATCGACTCAGAGGAGGATCTTTTTGAGGACCTGAGTACACGGGAAATGCATGGAAAGCTGCATGAAATCATGGACCAGGTGCTATCCTCGCGCGAAAAAGAAATTCTCTCGCTGCGCTATGGGCTGTCAAATCGTCCGCCGCAGACGCAGCGCGAAATTGCCGCCCGCTGTGGCATCAGCCGGAGCTATGTATCGCGCATTGAAAAGAAGGCGCTTAAAAAGCTCGAAGAGGCGCTCTCCCCGTTCCGCCCGGACGGCTGATGCGCCATCAGACAAAAATCCTCTGCATGCGCTCGTCATGCAGAGGATTCTTTTAAATTTTCCGAACCATATGATAAAATACACCGTCGCCCGCCGCGGTCGTCTGGCGAATCGGCTCGCCTGTGATGCGGAAACCCGCTTTTTCATAGCACCGGACAGCTCTGGCATTCCACGTTCTGACCTCCAGATAGAGCGGCTTCCCCGGAAACAGCCTGCCGGACAGATCACATGCCGCTTTCGTCATCTGCTGCCCATATCCCCTGCCGCATGCATCCGGGCGCACGCCAATGCCAAAGAAGACCTCGGTTGGCTCTTCATACAGATTGATAAAGCCAACAAGCGTGTCATGATCAAAGAACGAATAGAAATTGTTTTTGGGGTTGGCAAAGCCCACGCCCTGCTTTTTCTGCTCGGCGTATGGCGTGGTGTTATAAATCGCGTACTGCCCCGCATACTGCCACGCGGTGATGATTTCTTTTTCTTCCTCCGTCGTCTTGTGATAGGTCAGCATCTGCTCCTCCTGTGCCTGTTCCGTTTGTCCTGCGATGCTGCAATTTGTCAATGCCCCTTGTGCTTTTCGAGCTTTTTTCGCTGCTTCTGCTCGAAACGGCGCTGCTGCTCCGCTTCCTGCTGGGCGCGGCTTTGCTGCTTACGCTCGGTTTTCAGCTGCTCGCGCTGCGCGGCAAGCGCCTGCATGGATTTTGTGCCGACCCCTGCGCCGCTCAGCTGCTTTTGCACCTGCCTCTGGCGGCGTTTGGGATTGCTGCATTGCACATGCTGCCTGGCAGAAAGCGCCGGGCTGAAATGCAGCTCGTAAAAATGGCGCAGCACGTATGCATGCACCGCATAGTCCTTCGGTTCCGCGCCAAAGGTGATTTTGCACACAGACAGCGTGCCGTTTTGCGTCCGCTCGAAAACGCCGACCCAGAACGGGTCTTCAAAGTATACCGTGAGCTTCAGTTCCTCCATGTCCAGTCCTCCTGCTTGTGTCAGTTGACAAGGAATGGACAACCAGGACTGGCAGGTTACTTACCCCGCAGAAGCGGGACGGCCGGGCTACCTACCGGCTCTGGCATGCATTATCGCATGCGTTGCGTTTTTATCCTTGCATATTTGATTCTACTGCGGTTTCTTTTTGCGTTTGGAAACCGGTGTGACGCGGTCGATCACTTCCAGAACCTGCCGCGTGAGCGCGTGGTTTTCAATGTCCAACGCCAGATGCACCTTTGCGCCCTCATAGGGATAGACGTCCGGCGCTCCCTGCATGAGCTCCAGCAGCTCCGGGAGCTTTTTAACCATCGGCGTATTGTCGCAGACCATGATTGCCGGCTTGTTGTTGATGTAGATCAGATATTCGCCGAACATCTTTTTGTAGTCGATGCCGGAGATTCCCTCCAATTGTTCCAGCACGAAGTCCAGATATTCCCGACTGCTTGCCATGCGCCGCCTCCTTTCTGCGTTTTCCGGCTGTATCAGCCTGCAGCCGTTTTAAAACTCGTGTTTCAAAACGAAAGCTTTTTAACAGCAACTATACTATACAGCCATTTTTGCAGCCCGTCAAGTATCCTCCGCGGCTTCCGACTGCTTTGCCCGGATGCGGCTGAGCGTCACAGGCGTCATGCCGAGAAACGACGCCACATCCTTGAGCTGCATCACGTTCTGTAGATCCGGATACGTGTTCTGAAACCAGCGCCAGCGCACAACTAATTTCCAGTATTGTCATGTTCTTCCGGCACGCGAAAACGGCGCAGCAACTGCCGCGCCGTTCAAAATCGCTATGAATTTGTTCAGATTCTTGCCGCGCCGGATTTTCTTGCCGCCTCGGCGACCGCCTTGGCAACCGCCGGACCCACGCGCTTGTCGAACGCCTTGGGGATGATATAATCTGCCGACAGCTCGTCCTCGGAAATGAGTTCCGCCAGCGCCTTTGCCGCAGCCATCTTCATTTCCTCGTTGATATCAGACGCTCTGACATCGAACGCGCCGCGGAAGATGCCGGGGAACGCGAGGACGTTGTTGATCTGGTTCGGGAAGTCGCTTCTGCCGGTCGAGACAACAGCTGCGCCGCCTGCCTTTGCATCGTCCGGGAAAATTTCCGGGGTTGGGTTCGCGCAGGCGAAGATAATCGCGTCCTTGTTCATCGTCCTGACCATCTCGGTCGTGACCATACCCGGCGCGGAAACGCCGATGAACACGTCGGCGCCGACCAGCATATCGGCAAGAGAACCGGACTTGTGCTCGGGATTCGTGACCTCTGCCATCTCTTCTTTGATCCAGTTGAGGCCGTCTCTACCCTTGTAAATCGCGCCCTTACGGTCGCACATGGTAATATTCTTGAAGCCCGCGGAAAGAAGCAGCTTCACGATCGAGATCGCCGCCGCGCCCGCGCCGGAGGTGACGACCTTCACGTCCTCTTTTTTCTTACCGACGACTTTGAGCGCATTCGTCAGACCTGCCAGCGTAATAACCGCCGTGCCGTGCTGGTCGTCGTGGAAAATCGGAATGTCGCACTTTTCCTTGAGCTTGCGCTCGATCTCAAAGCACCGGGGCGCGGAAATGTCCTCGAGGTTGATGCCGCCGAAGCTGCCGGAGATCAGGTAAACGGCGTTTACAAACTCGTCGACGTCGTGCGTCTTCACGCAAAGCGGGAACGCATCCACGTCGCCGAACGACTTAAAGAGCACGCACTTGCCTTCCATGACCGGCATGCCTGCCTCGGGTCCGATGTCGCCGAGACCGAGAACCGCCGAGCCGTCGGTGATGACCGCGCAGAGGTTCCAGCGGCGCGTTAAGTCGTAGCTCTTGTTAATATCCTTCTGAATTTCCAGGCACGGCTGCGCGACGCCCGGCGTGTAAGCAAGGCTCAGATCGTCTTTTGTTTCAACCGGAACCGTCGCCTTGACTTCAATTTTGCCCTTCCATTCGGCATGCAGCCGAAGAGACTCTTTTGCGTAATCCATAGTGTTTCTCCTTAGTAATTGCCTTTGAAAACGTCTTTTTTGACGGGCGGCAGGTAGCTGCCGAAGTACTTGCCAAAGTCAAGCCCCAGATAGTTGCACAGGTCCAGCACCTCGACCATCGTGTTGTCGTTGACCGGAATACCGTTTTCCATGCGGTCCTTCACAGCCGCGACTTCCTTCTCTCCGTGCGTATAAATCCGCTCCTGCCCGTCTGCCTTCGGGCTCTCGCGCAGCTCCTCGAGGAAGGTCGACAGGTGATTTTTGATCGCCGAAGAACGCCGGGTTGATTGCCATGAAGCCGTGGCAGATATTCCCGCGCCCGCCGGTCATGCAGTAGTTGGACGTGCCGCCCATGGAGAGAATCGACGAGAAAATCTCGCACAGCATGCCGTAGCCGTAGCCCTTGTGGCTGCCGAGCTTTTCCGTGCTGCCGCCAAGCGGCATGATACCGCCGCCGTTCTTTGCCACGATGTTGGCAAGAACGTCCGGTGCGTTCGTCGACGGATGCTCATCCTTATCCAGTGCCCAGCCCTCGGGAAGCGGCTTTTCCGCCTTGTTGTACATCTCCAGCTTGCCGCGCGTGACGACCGTGGTGGATGCATCGAAGAAGAAGTTATACGGCTCTGCCGGCATCGCGCAGGCAATCGGGTTCGAGCCGATCATTGCCTTGCGTCCGAACGTCGGAACCATGATTGCTTCACTGTTCGTGCAGCTGAAGCCGATCAAGCCTTCTTTGCACGCCATATTCGCATAGTAACCCGCAATGCCGAAATGATTGGAGTTGCGCGCGGAGACGATGCCCACGCCGGACTTCTTTGCCTTCTCGATTGCCAGCTCCATCGCAAAATGACCGATCAGCTGACCCATGCCGTCGTGCCCGTCGACGACGGCGGAGACCGGCGTCTCAAACACAACCTCGGGCTTTGCATCGACATGAATCATGCCCTTTTCGATGCACTTGTGGTAGCGCACCATGCGCTGCATGCCGTGCGACTCGATGCCGTACAGATCTGCAGTCAGAAGCACATCCTGAATGATGTTTGCTTCCGCTTCCGTGAAGCCGAATTTTTCAAATGCGTCCATGCAGAATCCATGGAGCAGCTCATATGACCACTTCTGGTATCCCATTTTGCAGGCTCTCCCTTCGTTTGTCAAGACTTACGCAGGCAATTCCAAAAACTTCTGCGTATTGTCTATTTTAGTATGTCCGGTTCATCCGGACAATGTGAGATTTCGCCGGAAAATTCCGAAAAAATTTGACTGGTCAGCGCTGTACTCTTCCCGTGCCGTCGCCGCCCATGAGCTTTTCGACATCGCAAACGCCCACGCGGTTAAAGTCGCCGATGACGCTGTGCTTGAGGCAGCTTGCCGCAACTGCGAATTCGAGCGCCAGCTGCTTGTCCTCATATTGGTTCAGGTCGTAGATCAGACCGCCCGCAAAGCTGTCGCCGCCGCCAACGCGGTCGATAATGTCCCGGATTTCGTATTTTTTAGACACGTAAAAGTTCTTGCCGTCGTTCAGGCACGCCGCCCAGCCGTTCCAGTCGGCACTGTGGCTCTCGCGCAGCGTGATGGCAATACACTGCATGTTCGGATAGGCTTCGAGCACCTTGTTTCCAAGTGCTTTGTATTTTTCGCGGTCCAGTTTGCCGGACTCGACGTTCACATCGACTGTAATTTCGAGCGACTTCTGCACGTCTTCTTCGTTGGCGATTGCCACATCGACGTACTTTGTCATCTCACGCATGACCTCAGATGCCTTCTTGCCATACTTCCAGAGATTTTTACGATAGTTGAGGTCGCAGGAAACAGTGATGTTCCGCTTCTTCGCTTCCTTCACAGACTCGAGCGACAGCACCATCGCGGATTCGGAAATTGCGGGCGTAATACCCGTGATGTGGAACCAGTCAACGCCTTCAAACGCTTTATCCCAGTCGATATCGCCGGGCTTTGCCATAGCAATGGAGGAATACGCACGGTCGTAGACGACCTTGCTCGGCAGCTGGTTCGCGCCGCCCTCTAAGTAATAGATGCCCATGCGTCCTTCGCCGCGGACGATCTTCTTTGTGTCCACGCCGAAATAGCGCAGCTCGCAGATGCAGCATTCTGCAATATCATTCTGCGGCAGAACCGTCAGAAATTCCGCGTCCATGCCGTAGTTTGCAAGGCTCACCACCACGTTCGCTTCGCCGCCGCCGAAGGTCGCTTCCAGCATCGGGCTCTGGAAAAAGCGCTCATGTCCCGGCGCTTTCAGCCGGAGCATAATTTCGCCAAACGTTAAAACCTTCATTTGCGCACCTCCTGAATGGCAGCCCTCGCCTGCTTGCAAAGGGTGGTGATTTTCTCAAAATTACCTGCTGCGATATCTGCCTTCGGGCAGACCCAGCTGCCGCCGACCGCGTGGATGAACGGCGCTGCGATAAATTCCCCAATATTATGGCTATTCACGCCGCCGGTCGGAATGAACTTGATCCCACCGAAGGGGCCCGAGAGTGCCTTCATCGCTGACAAACCGCCGTAAACGCCAGCTGGGAAGAACTTGACCACGGTCAAGCCCAGTTTCATCGCTGCCATGATCTCGCTCGGGGTCACACAGCCAGGCGTGATTGGAACGCTACGCTCCACGCACCAGCGGACGACTTCCTCGTCAAAGCCCGGAGAGACAATAAATTTTGCGCCGCACTCGACGGCTTTTTTGCACTGATCGAGCGTAATGACCGTGCCCGCGCCAACAAGCATGTCGGGGCAGTTTTCCGCGACGGCTTTGATCGAATCTGCCGCAGCTGCTGTGCGGAAGGTAATTTCCATTACGTCCACGCCGCCGGCAAGCAAAGCCTTTGCCGTTGCGACCGCGTCTTTTACATCGTCCAATACCACAACCGGCACAACGCCGCAGCCATGGAGCCTATCCAAAACTTTCATATTCTTCATCTCCTAAGATGTTTCTTTCCAATTCAAGACGCAGACCGGCTCCGGAATATCCGAAATCGTCTGGAGCTTCGAGAGCGCGCCGGTCTGTTCGTTTCGTTTCCACAGAATGATCGTTTCTTCCCGCTGACCGGCGCTCACGAGATACTGCCCATCCCGGCTGAGCGCGAAATCGCGCGGGAAGAAAAGACCGTCTGAAACCGTTCCGACGTGCTGCGGGTGCATCGGGTCTTCGAGCGAAAACCAGTCGATTCTGCCGCCGCTGTCCGAGCGGTTCGAGCAATAAAGAAATTTTCCGTCTGGGCTTATCTGGATTGCCGCACCGCCGCGCTGCTCCGGCGGCAGCTTCGGGCACGCATCCACATGTCCCATGTGCATGGGTGCAAGTGAATCCGTCAGATCCAATGTATAGATGCTGCACCCCATCTCCGTCAGAAGATAGTGTCACTATGCTTACCAAGCCTCCGTTCGATAAGCCTCTAAGCTTTACCAGGTTGTTTGATAAAAAGATGCAGATGGAAATTATGGCTGCGATTAACAAAGTTAAAGATAATGCAGTTGTTATTGCAGCTTGAGAAAGCATACAACATCAGTTTAACGATTACCGCTGTGATTTAACGATTGCCCCAGCCGTTTAACGATTACAATGGCACAGACAGCCTTAATCGCCATAAAATGCACAAAACCCCGCCGCAGAAATGATCTGCAGCGGGGTTCGTTATATGCCGGAACAGCCGAAAAGCCTTATTTCAAGCGGTTTTCGGGCATAGAAAAAGTCCACCGTAATTCTATCAAAATTACGGTGGACTTATGTCTAAGCCACATGAAAAAGATATTTTGCGTGTTTCACTTGTGGGGATTGAACTCTCGTAACCAAAACAGGTTGATAGTGAGCGAGAGGCGTCGTGAGAGCGTTGACAAGCAAACAGCCGAAGCGACGAAAGGGACCTGTTTTGGAAAAGTCAAGCACGCGATATAAAGGTGTTATGATATATCATGTGTTAACAAAAAGACAGTAAAGCATTGTAATGCGATGGTTTGCGGAATGGACAATCTCAATTATCGGCCAATCTTATAAGCTTCTTCAAATCAATAGGGGGATTATGGGTTGAGGCAAAAGATATGTATCTTGAATCATAGCATTACTTTAAACTGAGTATATGCAACATCATTTTTTTGAATTTTTATATTGGGGGCAGTCCTCACATTTGATTTCACAATCTTGCATCTCAAAAACTGCTGGATTCCTTTTTACACCAATATATGGAATATTCTTATTGTGGCAAATATCTATTATTTTTCCTCTTTCCTCTGGTGTCATTCGGTTACCAAGATAGACTTTTGTAATGGGAAAGAATTTCACATTGTAGTCTGACATATTGTTGCTGCTCAGAGGAAGCAGTAACCGCCATTCATTCTGAAACGCCCAATCGATACTCTTTCGCAGAGCACCATGAGAATATATATCCCATAGAATCTCTTTTGTAATATTTTTATCCTTTACAGCAGCAAGTCGTAAGGTCATATTGGGACGAACTTTACAATAAATCATTGGGAACAAATTATAATATACTTCTCTGTAAGTTTCATCGTTAGGTAAAACGGTGTATTCTATACAGAAACCATTATGGCAGTCAGCATATGCACCGCCCCACATAAGTTGTGAATATGGTGTTGTGGCAAAGCAAACCGTCCGGAAGGTAGTTTTCAATTTGGAGATGTAATCTATATATTCGTCATGTAATGCTTTTAATACGGCTAATCCGAAATTCCGAGAATTGTACCATTCAATGATAATTTTTTGCATGAACACCTGATTTGCAAGTTGTTCAATTTCTGAATCTGGCGTTTTTATGAATGCATTATCAAGATTGCCATTTGCAACATAATGCTCCCACAATGTTTTTACTAAAACATCCCCAATTGCCTGAGTCGGTTGTTCTGCATTAACTTCTATTCCACATCGTCTACAATATTCAATTAATCGAAGATGCTCATACTCAGGATAATCAATATTGATATCCGAATCATATACATCGTCATATGCAGTCGGACTCTGAAGGAAAACTGTGTTATTCTCCAATGCTTGAATGGAGTAATTGATTTCTTCGCGGGCTTCTTTGTTCTTGATCTTCTTATTTGGGTAATATCGATAAAGTCGTAGTGGCATATTGATTTTCGAGCGAAGAGAAAACTCATCATAACCCATGTTCTGTATTTCATCAAGGTTCATGATTGCTCCGTTTACAATACAGTATGAGGATGCAAATTCCGGAGCAAGCTGCCGAAAATCAGCAATCAAATTAGATATGTCCATATAATAAGCTCCATTGTATTATTTCTATCTGGCATTACTCATGACCAGTGCGTATATTTTTCTTTGCACTTTGGACTTCATATTACTTCAGCAAATCTTAACAGATTTCGTAACCTGCTCAGTTAAGATAGGTAGTCTTGGATGATAGCACGAACATCCGGGGCAAGCCTTACTTCATCTGCCTTTCTGGAAATTCGACTATAAAGGGCAGCAGCCTGTTCTTCGAGCTGTGAGAACGGATCATTGCAGTAGAAGGCCTTTTGCCATGAACAGGTATTATCCTGGTTATTACGGCAGAAAATAAAATCATAGTGGCAACCTTTGAGTTTTTCGGTCTGGAAAGCGATAACCATTAGGCGTTGGCCTTTACTGATAGAACTGCAAGAATATACATCACCTGCCAATGTCCACTTTAGGTTCTGATTCATGTGATTTGGATGGTAAATGACCGTGCCATCATCTTCTTGGGTAAAGAGTGGAAAACGAAAAAGTATTGGACTGCTCTCACAAATATACCCACCCTCGCAATCCCATTCGATTTCATCCAACATTGTCTGTGTTGACAGCTTCACGATGAATTGGCGGAGCAGATCAGCAGTTTCTGATGGGATGCGAAAATCGCGGCTGACCAAGTCATCAATGCTTACATCAAAGAATTTGGACACTTTCCAGACTACATCAATGCTGAGTCTCTTGTTTGTATTCTCTCGGGCAGTACGGGAGATGTAACCTGTACTAATACCAAGCATCTTTTCCAGTTCACCTAAGCGTATTTCGTGGGACTTAGCAAGGTATGTGATGTTAGAGACAAGGACGCTATTGTCAAAATTGCAGATAGAATCAAGGTACTCTTGGATATAACTATTTTGTCTCTCTTTGAGTTTCTCCCAATCGAATATATTTTCCTCACATGTGGCGCAGTCAATTATTGCTTGGAGAGTATCTCTAACACTTAAAGCTTCTACAAGCTCTGGGAACAATGTAGGACAAATGAGAGAATGTAGCTCACCTTGATACTCAAACTTATCCTCCATGCACCCATTGAATTGGCAAGACATATTATTCGCCTCCTTTTATAGTTCAACTATATTATATGGCTTGAACCATAAAAAGTCAAGGTTCAAAAATACATCAAGAAGCAAGCAACAATTAATAAAGGTAATGTCAGTAGGGGTTCAAATTCTTTTATTTACACATTAATTAAAAGTCTGTAACCTTTGAAACGCAAGAGCAGCGGGCAAAGAACGCCCTTGCCTAATCCGAACAACTAACAAAGATTTGACAGAGTAATTCATGGCGTTTTGCTGGTGGGGATTGAACCCTCGTACATTGGTCTTGATTGCGGCATCGTTATTGCTCCACCTCTGCCTCCACTTCCAGCCCGCCGAGGAAGATGACCTTAATCTTCTGCTTGGATTCGACAATCACACTTTGCAGGATTTGCCGCACCACCAAATCATCGTAGGTAAGCGGATGATTCTTCATGGTATCCAGTATGGCGAATATCTGATCCAACCGGGACATGGTATTTTTACGATGCTGCTCGGCAGCGCTGTACTGTGCCAGCCTGTTTTCGAGCATTCTCTTTTCGGAGATCAGTTCCTCAATGCGAGGATCGGAGAGCAGGCTGTCTTGATTCTCGGCAGTCACGCCGTTCAGAATTTCCTTGAACTCCCTGTCAATTTGCGCGATGCGGATTTGGGCTTCCACACTTTTATCTTCGCCAGACTGCGCGCCAAGTCCCATTTGGATATGCATTTTCAGCGTTTGCAGGATTTCGGGATTGACCTGTGCGGTTTTCATAATGGCGTTCATGATAGCCTCCTGCAAGGGGGCTTCTTCCATTGTGGGAGAATGGTGGCAGTATTTCTTTCCGTAGTCTAATCGGCTGATGCACCGCCATACGATTTTCTTCTCACCTCTTACCGTCCAGGTGCATCGACGGTAAGGCGTTCCGCATTCCCCGCAGACGAGCAGCTCGGTAAGGGCATATTTACCGCAGTATTTACCCTGCTCGGTAGTTGTGCCGACCTGCTTGACCTTTCGCTTTCCGGCTCGTCGGGCGAGTTCCTCCTGTACCCGGTCAAAGGTGGCGGCATCAATGATCGCCGGGTGGTTATTTTCTACATAGTACTGCACCCGTTCTCCTGCGTTGACGCATTTCTTTTTGCTGATGCAGTCGACAATGTAAGTCTTGCCCAGCAGAGCATCGCCCTTGTATTTCTCATTGGAGAGAATGGATTGTACCACGCTTGGCTGCCAAACGGTTCTGCCCATCGGTGTGGGGATGCCGCTTTCTGTCAGCTCCTTGGCAATCTGTGGTAGGCTCTTGCCGGAGAGAAACCAGTCATAGATGAGCCGTACCGTGACTGCCTGTTCGGGATCAATCTCCGGCTTGCCATCCTCACCCCGGCGGTATCCGAGGAAGGATTTGTAGGCGAAGAACACATTTCCGTCCTTGGCGCTTCGCGCCTTGCCCCATGCCACATTGTGGCTGATGTTCTCCGATTCGCTTTGGGCGATGGAGCCATAGATGGAGATGTAAAACTCCGAGGCGGGATCGATGCTGTGAAGGTTTTGTTCCTCAAAGTACACATCTACCTTGATTTCCCGCAGCATCCGGGTGATTCGGATGCAGTCAAGGGTGTTGCGGGCAAACCGGCTGATGGATTTGACAATGATCATATCCACCTTTCCACGCCTGCACTGGCGGATCAGCTTGTTGAACTCGTCCCGCTTTTTCATGCTGGTACCGGTGATACCTTTATCGGCATAAATCCCGGCGAGCTTCCAGCCGGATTCCCGATTGATGCGGTCAGTATAATACCGCACCTGTGTTTCGTAGCTGTTGAGCTGTTCTTCCTGCTTGGTGGATACCCGGCAGTATGCCGCTACCGGTGGCTGCGTTTGTGCAGCAGGCGGTTCCTGCGGCTTTTGCGGTTCGGCGGGTTCCGCAGGCTTTTGCGGTTCCGTCTGTACGGGCGGCTCGGTCTGCTGGGGAGCAGATTCCGCCTCCGGTTTTTCTTTTTCTGTCGGCTGCGGTGGTTCGGATGCAGAGGATTCTGCAGGTGGTTCCGGTTCTTCCGGTGCAGTCGGTTCGGCAGGGACGACATCGCTTATATCAATGCCCGATGTTTCATCTGCCGTTTTTTCGGCGTTCACCTGCACCGTTTCAGATTCGGATACCGGAGCCGTATTGCCGCATCCCGCAAGGCTGATACAGATTGTGCCTGCGAGGAGGACTGCGTATATTTTGGTTTTCGTCATAGTAATCACCTCTGACTACAAGAATACGGACGAAAGCCGAAAAGTCCAGCGAGAATGGCGCGTTTTTTAAAGAAATCACATCCGCTGCTCAAAAACAGGGACAGCTTCCTCCGGCTCGTCCATATCCTGCGATTCATCTTCTTCCATGTGCAGGCGCTGCTCATACGCTTCCAAGACTGCGTCGCTGATGGCGTTGCGGGAGGTTTCGTTCAGCGCGAACACCACATCCGAATACTGCATCACACCATTGCGGTCTTTGTAGGAACGGTACGGCATCCGGGCGAACAGTCCGTTTTTGCTGTCCATGACGGCGATATCCCGGATGACATACTCACCGCCGAGGATTACACTGGCGTATGCCTTGATTCGGTTGTCCTTGCCGATAAAACGGTCAATCTGTGCTTTAATTTTCATGACTTTTATTCTTCCTTTCTGCCATCATTTTCGCTGTCCTGCTGTTCCGCCCACTTTACGGACAGATGGATCAGCGCCGCCCGCTGTTCGCTTTTGGACAGACCGTCCAAAAACTGCAGCAGCGTAATGCCCTCCGGCACTTTTTCTGTGGGTGCTTTGTGGTTGGAACGGCAGTCATCGCAGATTTTCTCCCGCCTGATCACCACGGTCCGGTCATCCTGCTCGGTAAAAGACAGTACATCGTTGTACGAAAACCCGACACGGCTGCGGATTTCATAGGGAATGGTAATGCGGCCTTTCTTGCCGAGAATACGGTACAGTTTACGCATCGTCATCATCCTCTCCGTCAATCTGTTCCTTCAGGCATTCGCCGCAGCAGGGGCAACAGTAAGGACAGCCCTCGCAGTCCTCGTTGTAATCATCGCAGAAGGCATCATCCTCCGCTTTCTGGATGACAATGCGTTTCCCATCCACAAAGGCTTCCGCCGTCACGCCGGGGACAATACCCACAGCCGCCAGCGCCTCGGAGGGTACGGGAATCAGTTCAAAATCATATCGTTTCATTGTAGAGTATCCTTTCATTTAATATTTCCTGCGTATCCAGCCCGTCAAACAGCGTGAGCTGCACACAGGATCGGGCAAGCTCCGTGGTGTCGTAGTTGGAAATCAGCAGTTCAGGGTATTGCTTTCCGTTGTCATATCGCTGGGCGATATTGGACAGCCGGGTAACGCTCTCAATCACAATACCCGGGCGGGAGTACAGCTCACGGATGAAGCCGCAGTCGTTATACGACAGCAGGAATTTGCCGTCGATAGCAAGCAGCGCTTCGGCAAGTCCCTGATGGTCAAAGCCGTCTGCCGAGACCGCCTCGTAATACTGATCCGCCTGATAATACGGCGGATCGCAGTAGAAGAAGCTCTCCTTGCGGTCATACTGCCGGATGAGCTTTATGCAGTCCTTGTTCTCAATGACTACCTTTTGCAGCCTTCCCGCTGCCGCCTCGATCAGTGGGAAGTTGTTCCACATGGCGTGGGGCTGGCTGCCGAAGGTAGTGGTTCCGGCGGCGTAGCTGTACCGGATCAGGGCATAGTAATAGGCGGCTCTGCGCACATCGGGCAGCGCCGCCTGAGAATGAAGCATCTGTTTCATATACTCAAAATCAAGTCGGGAATTGAGAAGAAACCGAAGCTCATCCCGGAGCTTATCCGGCTGCTCCCGCACACAGCGGTAAAGATTGACGAGGTTTCCGTTGAAATCGTTGAAGACCTCAAAATCATTTCCGGGCGGCTTGTGGAACAGCACCCATCCGGCTCCGCCGAACACTTCGATATATCGCTTGTATTCCAAGGGAAAGCGGGCGAGGATTTCGTCCCGCAGAGCTTTCTTTCCGCCCACCCATGCCATAAAGCTGTTGATGAAATCACCTCCTTTGCGGAGGCGTTTGCGTGCAGAAAACCCGCGGAAAGCAAAAAGAGGCCGTTTTCCATGTACGGGTTTCCATACACGCAAAACGACCTCTTTGTTTAATCCATGTGATTCAATTTTTCGTTGAGCCTGCGGATTTCCTGCTCATATCGGCTAATCCGATTGAGCTGCATACCGCAGAGGATCATGCCCACCGTACAGCCGCCCAGCAGCAGTCCGATTACAAAATTCAGCACAGCTTCATCACCTCGCTTTCCTGCGGGGAATCCGTGCGCAGAAATTCTCCGAATGTTTGGAATTCCCCGGTAAAATTCGGCGCGGTATCCTCTGTCAGCGGGATATATCCGGCTTCTCCAAAGTCAATCGGCTCTTTGGTGATAACCGTCCCACCGTGATTTACGCCGACCTTCGGTTCAAGGGAGACAAACTCCCCGCCATCTCCGTGGCGCAGATGATAGCAGTACAGACCGACAGGGATATCCTGATCGGTCAGACGCCCATTTGCAAACAGCGCAGGCTTGTCAAACAGTTCAATTGCCTGATATTCCTCGCTTTCCACACAGATATACCCTGTGCCATTGGCATTCAGGATCAAATCCATATCAGACGGATCGCAGTCCCATATACCGCAGGCAAATTCGATGGCTTCCTTCTCACTTTCGGGGACATATTCCTCTGTCCGCTCTCCGCCGGAATAGCAGCGCCTGCCGCAGTTATGGCCGATATCCTCATCCGCCCATTGATGCTCGAAGGTGACGGCGGGGAACATTTCAGACAACTTTTCCAAGATTGAATGGGGCGCTGCCCATGCGGTCTGAAAACACAGCGCATCATTGCCGCTGTAATCTACACCCTCGTCGTAGCCGTAGGCGTTCCATTTGGTACCCCAATGTTCAATACACCAGTCATACCAAGTGGGTGCGCCATACTGTCGGATGTTGTTCCATGCGGTTTTGCCAAGCGCCCATTCTTCCCGTCGGATGTCTGTTCGCTGCCGGAGGAAGATTTCCTCACTTTTTTGGGGGATATCTTCAAGGGCCTTTAATGCGTCCCTCGCAGAGCGCCCGAAGGTATACACCTCAATAAAATCCCGGTAGGCTCTCAGACCTCGGTCAGTTCGGGTGCCTGATTCAATGTTGAGGCTCTCCGGCATAGGGATGATCTTCTCGAAATCCACCGTTCCGACGCCAAACATATCGGATTTGATGCGTTTCAGCATTCGCTGGATTTCCTGCTCGTTGCCGCTTAAGGAGATAATATTTTCTACATGATTCGGCATTGCGTTCACTCCTTTACAATTTCATATTTTTTGTTTACTGCCTTGAGCCGGGAGAGGATATCCACCGGCACCATAATGCTGTTCATTCCGCAGAACATATCGAGTATTCGGATTGCCATAGGCATTACGCCTCGGCCTTGCATCATCCTTTCTTCACCGCATCTTTATCCCAAAATCCTGTGAGTCGGTTATTTCCTGTTCCTCTGTCAGTTCTTCCTCCGTCAGCTTACGGAAGACATCCTCTCCGGGGACAATACCAAGCTGTCTGCCATTATCAAAATGGCAATGCAGCGTTCCGATATCGTCCACAGCCACTACGGTGCCTCTTGTCCCTGCTTCAATCGGATGGGGATCATCTCCCATTTGCAGGAGCAGGATTCTTGTGCCGGGCGGATAGCCGTCTTTCATTCTCTGTGCAAAATGCCGTTCAGCTTCCAATCTGTTCATTTTACATTCTCCCTTCATTCCATTTGTATATTTCCGAAATGCGGACTGTCGGTCATTCGCTGCCGAAAATCCGATTCGTTTTCCATAAAGTAATCGTCGCCGCTGTTCCAGAAGGACACATACAGCTCGCCGTCATCGGTGCAAATTTCTCTTTGTTCCAGCCCTTCTCCGAAGCCGTCCGCTGCCTGACCAATCAGTTCCTCGATCCATTCCCGTTCTTCTTCGGGGGAGAAGGCTTCCCGCAGTCCGGTGCGGATCACGCCGAACAGCTCACCGTCCACTTCTTCCACATCCCACACGGCGGATATGAGCTTCGCTTTTGCACTTTCGCTGCCATGAAAATAGTCCGCCATATTGTTGAGGTCGCCGGCCTGTTCCTGCTGCAGCAGATCCCGGACAGCGTCCTCATTCGCCAGCGCGTAGCCGTTGTCCACTTCAACCCAATCTCCGTATTCCTCGTCGGTCATGTGGATTTGCAGGGGGCAATAGTAATTGACGGTAACGCCGATCAGTCCATCGGTCATGGCCTTGATATCTGCCACGATTGCCTGCGGGGAGTAATACTGACCGTGGACAATATGCTGCTCGATTTCCTCCTGAAGCTCCGGTCTGGCGTTTTCCACCATGTGCGCGCACAAGTTGGCGTCATCCAGAGAATGAGCGGAATTGAACAGCACAGCCAAGCTATTTCCGATATCTGAATCGGCAAAGAGCTTTACGCTGATCTCCTGTTCCTCATCGTCATGGATGGGAATCTCCGTAAGCCGCTGCCGGATACCGATCTGTGCCAGATCGTATTGCAGGCTGAAACGGTCCGCAGGGAGCGACAGGATCGCTGTCTGATCTCCCTTGCGAATCAGGGCATTAATCATGGCGCACCTCCGATCCGTTTAAGACCGCTGCGCCGAAGCGGGCGATGGCAACAGCCTGTACGATGAGGCGGAAGACTCTGTCGGATATCACTGCACCGTCCGACAGCTCGCAAAGAGATACCTGCCTTTCGCCGGTCTGTAATTCCTTGACCGCTTTCCAGAGGGCGTATCCGTCCGTGGAGATATCTCCAAGGTGGACGCTTTTCAGCTCCACCTTACCGCTGCTTGCGATATGCCGCTTTGTCCTGATCCACAGGGTATGGTCTGTGGTCAGCAGATACAGTGCGGCAAGCGCCTGATTGCTCGGCCTGTGCAGATTCAGCCGTCCGGCTTCAAAAATCTGCTTGTGTCGGTTGCTTTGAAAAATCATGTGTTCAACATCCTTTCGGTCATATAGTTTTGAGAGCCGTCTTTGGAACGGAATGTGCCTCGCCCCGGCAAAAGCGGATTTGACGGCCTCACTGAGAGAAGCCCCGCCACACCCAAGCCGAATATCCAGCACCGGGCATATCTCTGCGGTACAGCCGTTCTTTTTTCTGTAGTGAAGGCAGAGCCTGCAATCGCAGTCATCCTTGGTGTATCTGTACGGGCTGCGGTTTTTCCCGCCGCCACGCTGACTGACTCCCGGCGGGCGTTTCATGATTGCCTCAACGCTGTTGAGGGAGGGGGTAACGGTAAAGTACATTTGATTGCTCCTTTTTGTGAAATGAAAAAAGCCCGAAGTCTTATGCAAAACTTCGGGCGGCAGGGGAACAAAAAACGGCGGACAAGTTTTTATTACCTGTTCGCCGTCTGTACGGGTATTCAGTTGTACGGGAGTTCAGATCCATTCTCAAAGCAAAAATGGCGGTTTTATATCTTCAAATATGCATCCTGAAATCCCGGCATTTGGGCAGCAAAAAACCCCGACAGAATCGGGGTTTTTGCGGAACATATCTTTTTTATGTTCCCTTTATGGTGGAGCTGAGGGGAATCGAACCCCTGTCCGAAAACAACTTGACAGGACTTTCTTCGGGCGCAGTTTGTTATTTACATTCCCTTGCCGAAGTGGGAACAAACACTCTCATCGGCTTAGTAGAGTCATGATGCATGGGCGAGTCAACTCTTTCCCGCCGCACGGTCACCACTAAGATCACACCCTAGCCCGGCTCGTGGTCCTTCCGGGGAGGATGGGCGCCTAATTAGGCAGCCAGAGCAACAGTATTGTTGTCAGTTAATTTTAAAAAATTGCCCGGTTTAAGGAGGTCAGACACCTCCGCCCGCTTATCCTGCCTCACTGCCCCCGTCGAAACCAGTGCAGCCCCGTGTGCGGCGCGGGTTTCCCCACGCCGGGAAAAGCTTTTTTGATATTAAAATCTGCCGTACGGGTCGCGGAGCTTGTCGGGTTCGGGGTACTCCTCGCCCTTTGTGTCGACGCGGATCGAGGCGATTTT
>ERZ779885.1796-NODE-1796-length-20912-cov-4.292180_pt1 | contig 20912 bp, 20 predicted proteins | sample MGYA00511554_ERZ779885 | MGnify/ENA primary metagenome ERZ779885 (study PRJEB29588, sample SAMEA2160998) | human gut metagenome | biome: human gut; feature: human-associated habitat; material: faeces | place: Denmark | collected 2008/2010 ... | reverse complement strand
ATCCGGTATTGGTGGCGGTAGAAGTCATATATAACATGTCTTCCACGCCGTTGATAGATTCTTCCAGCGGTGCGATGACACTATTCAGAATGGTTTGCGCATTAGCACCCGTATAGGTCGTCGACACGTGGATAGTAGGTGGAGCAATGTCGGGATATTGTGTGATGGGTAAGAATAATAGTCCCAAAATACCCAGTATGACCATGAATATCGAAATCACGGTCGATAGTACAGGGCGGTTGATAAATCTGTCTAACTTCATAATTTTATATTTGCGAAGTTGTTTTTATTTGTTGCTTTGTGCTTGGCCTTGTTCTTGTGTGCCGGCCACTTTGATCGGCATTCCGTCTTTGAGCGAATTGACGCCTTCGATAACGATGCGGTCGCCTTCTTTCAGGCCCGAAAGAACCATGTATTCTTTCCCGTTGTCGATCGATGCGATGGTTATTTCCGTCGATTTTACGGTCGAATCGTCGTTCAGGACATAAACGAATTTTTTATCTTGAATTTCGTAAGTCGCTTTTTGCGGAATCAATAGGGCTTTATCGTTTTTCATCGGGATCAGAATATTTCCTGTACCGCCGCTGCGCAACAGACGATCGGGGTTCTTGAATGTGGCGCGCATGCTCGACGACCCCGTCTGTGTGTCGATGATTCCGCTTACGGTTTCGATTTTACCTTTTATGGGGTAAGTGGTTCCGTCGGCCAGTTTCAGAGAAACCTCCGGGAGTTTCGACAAGAAATTGTTGGCACCGTATTGGTGGGCCATCTCCATGATTTGTTTTTCGGTCATCGAAAAGTAAACATACATTTCGGAGTTGTCCGATACGGTTGTGAGCGGAGTTGTCGTGGCAGAAGATACGAGGCTTCCCACCCGATAAGGTATCGAACCTACGATTCCTGTGAGGGGGCTGGTAACACGGGTATAGGAGTCGTTGTTGCGGGCATTTACCAGTTGCGCTTCGGCTTGGGCCAGTTGGGCTTGGGCCGAGGCATAGCTGTTTTCTGCCATTTGCAGGTCATATTCGCTGATGATGCCTTTTTTCTGCAATTCGCGTTTATTCTCGGCGGTGAGACGGGCAGTTTCGGTCGATGCTTTTGCCGCTTCGACATTGGCTTCGGCAATTTTTAGAGCGGCCTTGTAAGGTATCGTATCGACCACGAAGAGTACGTCTCCTTTTTTTACGAGGGATCCCTCGTCGACGAGAAGTTCGGTAAGGAATCCGCTGACATTGGGACGTATCTCGATGTCTTGTCTACCTTTGATACGGGCCGGGTAATTACTGAACCACTCCATAGCTGAGGGTTGTAGGGTCATGACGGCATATTCGCGGGCAAATCCGCCCATGCCTTGTGTGTTTTTTCCTTGGCAGGAAAATAATGAAATGCACAGTATCGCGCAAGCGATGGTCTGAATGGATAATTTCAATTTCATAGATAATTGCACTTTTATTTTATCGTTGATTGTCTGTCTGGAATACCTATTGTGTCTTATTGAAGTGATTAACGATTGTTAAAATTTTATGACTCAAAAGAGCTTGTTTTAAATAAAAAACACGGTAAAATACCTTATTACAAGGGATTTTCCGTCTTTTTCATCTGCATGGCAAAGATAGGTATATTGTGTATTATAGAGAGAGAAATAATGAAAATAAAATGAAAAAAATCGAGAAAATCCGACAATAAGTTGTATTTTTAGAAAGGAAAGTCTATATTTGTATAGATTTTTGGTATAAAATGGCAGGTAGTCCGAGGGAGACAATCGACAGATTGCGGGATCATGTGGACGAGTTGATAGCTCGCCATACCGCATTGGTAGAGCGATGTAAGTGTCTCGAGGTACGGTTGCAGGAAAGAGAAGAATCGATCGCTGCCTTGCAAAAAGAATTGGAAAATATCCATGCCAAATACAGAAGTCTGGCTATGGCGCAGGTCGTTGCCTCGCAAGAGGGCGATTGGGCCGCGGCGCGCAGCCGATTTGATAAGTTGGTGCGGGAAATCGACAAATGCATCTCTCTCTTGAACAAATAGAACAGATGCGATGAACGATAAACAAAGTAAACAACGTATAACTGTTACAATAGCCAACCGCTCTTATACATTGTATGTCGAGCGAGAAAAGCTCAGAGAGCAAGAACCTCTTGCGCGGAGAGCCGCCGAGCTGATAAATAAAAGGGCAAATCAATATGAAGTGCGTTTCGAGGCTTCTCAGCATCTCGATTTGCAAGATTTACTCTCTATGGCTGCTTGGGATATCGCATATGATCTCCTGAAATTGGGGATGACGAACGATGCCGAGTTGCTGGCAGAAGATATACAACGTATCGATGCCAGATTGGAAAGCTATTTGCAGCAAACCGGAAATCTTCCGGAAGACGATTGATAACATATTAAAAAACAATACTTTTATCCTGCACTGCAACAAGATCGCAAGTTCTTGATGTGGTGCTTTTTTTGAACATTAAAACAACGAACAAATGGAAATGATGACATTATTGTCGGTCGGAGCTTTGGTAGGTGTTGTCGTAGGAGTAGTCGTGTGTATGGTACTCTATAAGATGCGTCTCGGTTCCCGATCTCGCTCGATTCTCGATGAGGCCCGAGCCGAAGCAGAAACGATAAAAAGAGATAAAATGCTTGAAGTCAAAGAGAAATTTATCTCGATGAAAGCCGATCTCGAAAAACAGATGGCCGTACGCAGTTCCAAAGTGCAGGCGGCCGAGGCAAAAGCTCGCCAACGCGAGATGCAGCTCAACCAGCAACAGCAGGAATTGCAACGCAAAAAGACCGAGGTCGAAGCGATTCGCACCAGTCTGACTACGCAGGTCGACATGGTCGAAAAGAAAAAAGCGGAATTGGAGCGGTTGCATAAAGCCGAGGTAGAAAAACTCGAACATATTTCGGGATTGTCGGCCGAAGAAGCAAAAGACCGTCTTGTAGAGTCTCTGAAAGAGGAGGCCAAGACGCAAGCCGCATCTTATATCAACGATATTATGGACGAAGCCCGTATGACGGCTAACAAGGAGGCCAAAAGTATCGTTATTAAAACGATTCAGCGGGTAGCGACCGAGACAGCTATTGAAAATTCGGTAACGGTGTTCCATATCGATTCCGATGAAATCAAGGGTCGTATTATCGGTCGGGAAGGCCGTAACATACGTGCTCTCGAAGCGGCTACCGGTATCGAGATCATCGTCGATGATACGCCCGAGGCTATTGTGCTGTCGGGTTTCGACCCCGTGCGTCGCGAAATAGCGCGTTTGGCATTGCATCAACTCGTAACCGACGGGCGGATTCACCCGGCTCGTATCGAAGAAGTCGTTGCAAAAGTGCGTAAACAGGTCGAGGAGGAGATTATCGAGACCGGAAAACGTACCGCTATCGATCTCGGTATTCATGGTTTGCACCCCGAATTGATACGTTTGGTCGGTAAAATGAAATACCGCTCTTCGTATGGACAGAATTTATTGCAACACTCCCGTGAAACGGCCAATCTCTGTGCCATCATGGCTTCGGAGCTCGGCCTCAATCCTAAGAAAGCCAAACGTGCCGGGCTTTTGCATGACATAGGTAAAGTACCCGATGACGAACCCGAATTGCCGCATGCACTTTTAGGTATGAAGTTGGCCGAAAAATACAAAGAGAAACCCGAAATCTGTAACGCCATCGGAGCTCACCATGACGAGACGGAGATGACCAGTTTGCTGGCTCCCATCGTACAGGTGTGCGATGCTATATCGGGTGCCCGTCCCGGAGCTCGTCGGGAAATTGTCGAAGCCTATATCAAGCGACTCAATGACCTCGAACAGTTGGCTCTTTCCTATCCCGGCGTTCTCAAAACGTATGCCATACAAGCCGGCCGCGAATTGCGGGTCATTGTAGGTGCCGATAAGATCGACGACTCGGAAATCGAGACGCTTTCGGCCGAGATCGCTAAGCGTATCCAAGATGAGATGACTTATCCCGGACAGGTGAAAATCACGGTTATCCGTGAAACTCGTGCCGTAAGTTTTGCCAAATAAGAACAGCCATTCTCCCGTCCGTCTTTTCGAGCTTCATTGGCTCGGAAGACGGACGGGTATATAAGTTATGACTATGGACAATAAACAACCCGAAAATATAAATAATACCGTACCCGATCAGCAACCGTCGCCCGATCAGTCGGCGGCTGTCGTGGCTCAGTGCGGCGGGAAGCTCCATTGCTACGATTGGTTGTCGGATATTCCCGAGTCGCACGATGATACCGAGATGGTCGAGGTACAGTTCAAGAATACACGTAAAGGATATTATAAGAACTCGGTGCATCTGCGCCTCGAAAAGGGCGACGTTGTGGCTGTGGAAGGAAACCCTGGACATGACATCGGAGTCGTTTCGCTTACCGGTCGTCTGGTATTGTTACAGATGAAAAAAAACGGGGTGAAGCTCGATAATCCCGATCTCAAACGGGTGTATCGTAAGGCAAAGCCCAACGATCTCGAAAAGTATAAAGAGGCTAAGGCGCGGGAACATTCTACTATGTTACGGGCCAGAAAAATTGCCGAGGATCTTCACCTCAACATGAAAATCGGTGATGTCGAGTATCAGGGTGATGGGAATAAGGCTATTTTTTATTATATAGCCGATGACCGGGTGGATTTTCGCCAGTTGATCAAGGTTTTGGCCGAAGTATTCCGTGTACGCATCGAGATGAAGCAGATCGGCGCCCGTCAGGAAGCCGGGCGTATCGGAGGAATCGGTCCGTGCGGACGTCAGCTTTGCTGTTCTTCGTGGATGAGCAATTTCGTATCGGTGGCCACCAGTGCTGCGCGTTTTCAAGATATTTCATTGAATCCTCAAAAATTGGCCGGGCAGTGTGCAAAGCTCAAATGCTGCCTCAATTTCGAAGTCGATGCTTATGTCGAAGGTCAGAAACGGCTGCCTTCCCGGGAAATACCTTTGGAAACGCAAGACGGAACGTTTTTCCATTTCAAGACCGATATATTCAAACGTCTGATAACCTATTCTTCCTCGAAAGAGGTTGCCGCCAATCTTGTTACGATCGACGCTCGACGGGCATTTGAAGTGATTGCTTTGAATAAACGGGGCATCAAGCCCGATACGTTGGCCGTAGAGACGGGAAAAGAGCCGGTACGGAAGGAGTTTGAAGATGTCGTGGGACAGGATAGCGTTACGAGATTTGACAAAAAAAATCGCCAGAATCAGAACAATAATCGGAAAAAGAAAAAACGTCCGGGTGCAGATGCTGCCGTGCAGAATGGTGAAAGCAATCAAAATCAGGCCGGTAATGCGCGTGGAGGAAACAATTCGTCCGCACTGGATTCCGCTGTTCGCCCGAATCCCAATTCCGGAGAGAAAAATTTCCGGCAGAATAACAATCGCCGGAATAATAATCCGCGTCGGGACAATAATCGCCGTAGCAACGAAAACAATCCCGATAAAGATACTTCCAGACAGAAACCGGCATCGGATAAAAATGAGTAGAGCGGTATTTTATATAGTCCTTTTTCTATTCTTTTTGTCGGGTTGCCGGTTCGCTCCGAATGAGACACAGGAGTATCGTCATCTCGATGAGAAAGGGTGGCATGCCGATTCGCTTGTGCGTGTCTCTTTGCCCGTGATCGATACGGCCGGGGTGTATGACCTTTGTATAGGACTGCGTTATACCGATGATTATCGATATAGTAATTTGTGGCTTTTTATAACGACGGTTTCACCCGATAGCGTGCAGACAACCGATACGCTGAATTGTGTTTTGGCCGATGAATACGGGCGTTGGCTCGGTGCGGGTATCGGCGCGTTGATGCAGCAGGAGATTCCGTTCAAGTCATCTTTTCGTTTCGATAAATCGGGTATATGGCATGTCATTGTCCAGCAAGGCATGAGAGATACCCTCCTTCACGGTATAACCGATGTCGGTTTGAAAGTACTTCCGAAATAATTTTTTTGTGGAGAGGATAACGTGAAGTGCAAGTAATCCCTTTTATTTATGTATGTTGGACGATAATGAGAAATTTAATCTTTGCTTTATTCCTGCTTGTAGTTTCGGCTTGTGTAAATGAAAAGGAAAGTTCGATTACACAAGCTGAAACTACATGGGTGTTCGATGTAGAAAATGCCGATACTCTATTGCGGCATCATATCGATACCGTAAGTTATCTTTTGTTGGAAGAACAAGAGAATACCATGTTATTCGACGTTGATAAATTTATCGCCAAAAACGGATTGCTTTATCTTGCGGATTTTCGTACCCAAAAGATTGTAGTTTATGACAAGAAAGGAAATCTGAAATTTGTATTGGCAAACCGAGGAAATGGCCCTGAGGAATATTTGGAAATGAAAAGTTTTGCCGTGGATAGTTCCTCTATTTATGTAATAGATAATTATCGGCATAAGATATTGGTATATAATGGGTATAACGGGGTGTATGAGCGGACGTTGAATCTTCCGTTCGTAGCATGGGACATGGAAATATTGCCCGACGGATATTTTATATTTACCTATATCCCGTATCGGAATGGAAGACCCAATATGCAACAAGATCCCTATAAGATTTTTATTACCGACAAGGAGATGCGCATAAAGCGAAAGATGCTTGAATATACTGAGGGTCAGTTTGATTTTGTCGGTAGAAAGAAATATTTTATGCCATCGCAACAAGGAATCGTATTTACTTCGGCTTCTTCTGATGATTTGTATCTTTTTACGGGAAAAGATTCGATGAGACAGATTGCGATAGAGTTTCCCAACAGAATACCCCGTAAGTTTCGGCAAAACTTGGATAAGATTGATAAGGGTAATTATAATTATTTGGCACAGACTCCTATATGGCATAAAAACTATATAATATCTATGCTCTCTCAAAGAGACTTTTTATATGATTATGTTTACGATATACCATCGGGACGATTATCGAAAAACGATTACTACAATGCCTATAAAGGGCTTCTGACACCCATTGGAAGTGATGGAGAACACCTTTACAGCTATTTATGCGATTACTTGGTGTACCAAGAACTTGTGGAGCATGGATTTACAAGGGCCGATGAAAAAACAGAGAACCTCTTGAAGCATGACGGTGCTGTGCTTGTCGTCTATACGATGCGTTAAAAACAAGTTATTTCAGAGTGTTCGGCCGAAGATATATTGGGGCTGAGACGAGAGGTATTCAGAGGTCGGCTGTTGGTAAAGGAACGAGGGGTGAGAATTTTGTTCTCGCCCCTCGTTCTGGTTCTATGTCGTTTCTATTTGCTGTCGTTTCTTGTCTTTCCATATTTGATAATTGTAAACGATGCAAGCCGTTACGAAGTAAATACCGGTAAGGATCCATAGGTTGAGGAACGGCCCCCGTACATCGCTGATGGTAGCACCTTCGGTGTTCATACGGATAAAGCCTTCGACACCCCAAGTCGAGGGAATGAGTCCACCCAAAATTTGCCAGATTACGGGCATACGATCGTACGGCCATGTAATACCGCTGGCGAAGAGGAATATCATGGAGGTGAAGACGATAATCAGGAATACGCTTTCCCGTTCGCGAACAAAGACCGACAATGTTATACCGAAAAATATCGATGACAGCAAGAACGGGGCCATGAAGGAGTATATCTCCCATTGATTCCCCAGTTGCGGGTAATCGAAAAGCCAGGGAATGATATGCAGCATATACATGGTCGTAACAATGAACAGGCTGTAATAGCAGATTGTTTTCCCTAAAACAAGGTGCAATACATTGTTACGTATTTTCTCCCGATTTTGGTAGTAATGTCTCAGTTTCCTGTGTTCATAAAGGCCGCCGGCAAGAATTCCTATGCCGAGAATGATGCTCTGCTGCAAGATGACGACCAGTAGGGCGGGAATGATAAATGATGCGAAACCTCCTGATGGATTATATAGTACAAACGAGAAAGAAGGTATGGGGTCGGTTACCATATCGATTTGTGCAGGTGTTGCTCCGGTGAGCGTGCGGCTTTGCAATTCTTTCCCCATATCGAGAGAGACGTCGGTGAGAGTAATCAGGAAGTTTTTGTAATTCAGCAGCAAACTCATGTCGGAATAGAAAATTACCGGACTTTGTTCTCCTCGGGCCAATTTCTTGTCGAAGTCTGCGGGAATTTCCAAGATACCGAAACAGTCGCGTTTGTACATCAACTCTTTCGCTTCGTCGAGATTGGCGCAATAAGACAGTATCTCGGTATTGGGAGAGGCATCGATCCTGCGGCACATCTCCCGGCTCAGTTGCGTACGGGAATTGTCTACTACGGCCAGAGGTACGTCATATACTACCTCGGTATTGTATATGAATGCATACAGCAACGGGTAGGCAAAGGGCAGGGCAAAGAAAAAGAGCATGGCTCCTACATCGCGGAATACTGCTACATATTCTTTGCGCCAGATGTAGCAAATATCGGCGAGACCTGTTTTTATCGATTTGAAAAATCTGTTTTCCATTGCAGTATAGTTGTGAAATCAGGCGATGTACACTTGCTTGCGCAGTGCCCGTTTGAGCAGGGGCAGGAAGGGTAGAGCCAAAAGAATATATATAAACAGCGCCATATAGTGCATGCGACTGTAATAGAAAGGAACACCGTTGAGGGCTTGGTCAGCGTATATGATGAAATAATGGCGTAGAGGCAGAATATCGGTAAGCAGATGGAATGCTGGATACATGGCTTCGGCCGGGAACGAAAATCCCGTCAGCGAGAATGATACAACACCGAAAAGGCCGCCGATACTCAATGCGATACGTAAAGAGGGGGCGATACAGATGAAAAAAATGCTCAATCCCTGCAACGCCATGACAAAGAGCAGCATGGCGGCCAACATAGGCCAAATGCCGTTTTGCAACGGGAATTGAAAATATCCGTAGAGCAGGGACTGGCATAAGGCTCCCATGATGAAAAACAATATCGTCTGGGGCAACAGTTTACCGGTAATCGCCAGTAATATGTTGTCGTCGGCGGTTCTCAGCCATTCTCTCGATGTGGCGTGTTTTATTTCTGATCCGATAGAGAAAATGGTCGTAAGCAGTATGATGACTTCGAGTATGCCGGGAAGAAACGTATTGTTGAGATAGATCGAATAATTGGTCCACGGGTTGCCCAGCGGGTGCATATCTACGGTAATGGGTTGTATCTGCGGCATGATGTCGCGTTCGTATTCCCCCCGGGCGAGTAGTGTCTGCTGTACTGCTGCTGCGGCTGCAAGTGTTGTCGTCGTCTTGAAGCTGCGGAATTCCAGTGCGCTGGGTATGAAATACGCGCTGTTGGTATAATAAGAGATTTCTGGCCTGCGGTTGGCGTAAAGGTCGGCTTCGAAAGACGGCGGTATGATTACGAATCCGAAAATTTCGCTTTTTTGCATTGCCTTTCTCGCTTCGGTAAAACTGGTATATTCTGTTGTTATGGAGAGCGAGCTGACGGTAGTAAATTGGCGAGTGAGATTACGTGAGGTTGCCGAGTGGTCGAGGTCGACTATTGCGGTGGGCAATTCTTCGGGCAGGCCGTTGTCCATCAGCGAGAGGAAGAATGCGTAACTCAGCAATGGCGCGATAACGATAGAGAATAGGTAAATGGGGCGCGACACCAGTTGGTGCAACTCCCTGACGATTACCTTCCACAGTATTTTTGGACCTGTTACGAATTTCCCCATGACGGCTATTTTTTAATCGTGCGATTTCTTTACGAGGACCGACATTCCCGGACGCAAATTTTCTATCTTGACCGTAGGGCGAGCTTTGATTTGGAACGTGCGAGCATCGTATCCTCCTGTTGCTTTTGTGGCGCGCCATACGGCGTATGTGCCCATATCTTTGATGAAGTAAATTTTAAGCGTAACTTCTTTGTTCCCGAGCGCAGGGATAACGGCTTGTATCTCTTTTCCCATGGTGAAATCCTGTAAAAGTTCTTCTCTGACGTTGAAGGTTACCCACATGTCGTCGAGCTCCAATATATTCATGATGGGGGCGCCGGTTCCTACCAGTTCGCTGACGTGGGGAAATATTTCCGATATTTCTCCGTCGATAGGGGCTGTCAGGTATGAGTCGGCGAGGACCGATTTTACCTGATCTACACTCCCTTGCGCGGCACGTACCATAGCGGCTGCCGCTTCTTTGTCTTCGATTTGGGCGCCGTTGCGTGCCATTTCGTATTGCGAACGGGCTGCACTTTCTGTTGCTACCATAGCTTTGTATTGAGCTTCGGTTTCATCTCGTTTTTGTGCCGAAACGACACCTTTCAGGTAGAGAGCTTCCATGCGGTCGAAAGATTTTTTTGCTATTTCGAGCCCGGCTATCGCTTGTTGCCACATGTCGTAGGCCGCTTGAATGATTTCACTGCGTGCCCCTTTATCGACTTTCTCGTTTGTGGCTTTGTATACACTTTCCATTGCCGAGGCTTGCATGAGCTTGGCTTCGGCGTCGGGTGATGAGATACGTACCAATGTATCGCCTTGGTGTACATGTTGTCCTTCTTCCACCCAGTATTCGGCGATGCGGCCCGGTAGTTTACCGGATATGCGTATTTGTGTGGCTTCGGCTTGTCCTTGTATGGTCTCGGTTCTCGGTTCCAAAAGGAAAAACCCGATGAGGGCGAGAATCACAATGACGATGATAATGGCTACCAATCCGATGGGCAAGCCTTTTTCTTTGTCTCTTTTAGGAGTATCCATTGTATGTCGTTTTTTTTGATTTGACGTCAGAAAATTAATATTTCATATTTCCCAAAGCTTTGGAGAGATATACCTCACATAATTTGGTATCTATTTCGGCATCGATATGCTCCGATTGAGCTTTTAGCCATGCCGTTTGGGCTTCGAGAACATTATCGGTGGTGAGGACTCCTTCTCCGAATCCTACTTGTGCATTGTGCAGGTTCTCATCGGCTTTTTCGAGATTTTTGGCCGTCATACCGAGCCGTTTTCGTGCCTCGTCGACTTTGAATGTCGCTTGGTTGACCTGTAATTCGATTTTTTCTTTGGCGTCTTCCATTTCGAGGCGGGCGATGAGGCTTTCCGATTTGGCTGCTCTATATTTGTATACATTCTCTCCCCAATGCAATAGCGGTATGCGCACCAATACGCCTACGTTGAAAACCCCTTTGAATTCTTTTTCAAATCCGTTGAATAGGTTGGGGTTTGAAATCATGTAATTACCGGTGAGGGCGACCGTCGGCAACATACCCGAGAAAGCGACTTTTTGTTTGTTGTGGTAAATCTTTTCTACAAGAGAAAGACTCTGTATTTCACTGCGGTTGGCAAATACGCTTTCCATGTTGAGAGGAGCAGACGGGGCTGTCAGCGTATTGTTCTCGATGGGAGTAACTTCGTCGTAAAGCGAGAATTGACTGTCGATGGGCATGCCGCATACTTGGGCGAGTACCATTTTTGCGAGGCTCAATCCGTTATCGACTTGTGTGAGCGTGATTTGTGCTTCGTTTGCTCTGACGGCAACCGTCAGCCCGTCCGATTGTGTAGCGACACCTTCTTCTATCATCGCCTGCACGTTGTATTGCAGAGAATCGATGAGTGCGACATAACTTTCGGCGAGTTGTTTTTTATAGGTGAGCGATACTACCTGCCAGTAAAGTTCGTCTACTTGGTACACGACTTCTTGTGCGGCGGTATTTTGCTGGCTTTTGGCCAACTCCTCGGCATATCGGGTTATTTTGTTATACGCACGTAATTTCCCTCCCATATAGATAGGCTGGGTGAGCGTTACGGCTCCGGCCCACATGTTGCGAGTATCTGTACGGAATTCGTCGACGATTCTCTGCCCGACATTATTGAGGGGAGTGGCCAGATCGAGATTTCCGAGCGAAGCGAGCAGTTGTCCCAAAGCCGGATTCGTTGCGGCTATTTCGGTCAGCGATTGGCTTAAAGCCGTTCCCATTTGAGGCAGGGAATTTTTGAGATTGTCGTTGAGCAACGATATTTCCCGGGAATTGTAGATATACCCTCCGGTAACATCTATGCCCGGCAGGTAAGCCGTAAATGCTGCTTTACGATTGTAATGTGCTGCATTTATTTTGGCTTCGGCCATACGCAGTTGTTTGTTGTTGCGCAGAGCCATTTGCCGGCAAGAGTCGAGGGTAAGCGGCTGTTGTGCCCAAAACGGTATGGCGGTGAGCAGGCCGAGAACACCTATGAGGATACGCTTTTTCATTTTTTCGTTTATTGATGTTTATCTTTATATACAATTTTATGCCTCTATTTGTTGGAAAAGGAGTCGATATTTTTCAATTGGTTTTTTCTTTACGGTTGAAAAGCCGCTTCTTTCCCGAAATTGAAATGAGATTGTTCGCTTATTCTTTTTTTTTGTGGAGGCAAATATAGAATTTTTAATTTGGCTTTTTATCCGTTTTTCAGCGATAGATTTTGCCTATTTTACCTATTTTCACAGGTTTATTCCCAATAGGAGATAGTATTCGACAAATCGAACAATTCGATCTCGAATAAAACAATGAGTAGATAGTCGCAGGATTAATCGTTCAAAGAAAAACTCTCTGTTCCAATAAGCTGATTATCGGCAAATATATCGATATGGTAGAGTCCGGAGGGCAAGTATTCTTCGACTTGCCATGTAAAGTACATTTTTTCATCGTTTCCGGTGTAATCGATAATTTGTTGCAGGGAGTAGTAATATTCTTTATCTCCCGAGAGAAATGTATTGCCCCGATCTTTGACCAGCGTAGTACCGTCGGGTTTCTTGATGCATACGTAAATTCTTTTTTCTCCGGTAGGGGTCATTGTATTTCGGGCGATGGAGAAATTTATTTTCAACCGGGTTATTTTATCTTTGTCGGTACTGTTCCTACCTCGTTTGTTCAATGTGCGTATTTCGATGTTGACCGCTTCGAGCCGGGCGGCCAAATTGACTTTCTCGTTCAGTTCGTGATTGTCTTTTTGTAATTGGTTTGCTTCTCGGGTAGCTTTTTGGTAACGCGAAAGCGCATCGTTTTTTTCGGCTTGTAGTTGTCGGTTCTCCCTATTGAGCGAGTCGATGGTCGTTTGATAGATTTTGATGTTATTACGCAAGTGTTGCAATTCCTCGTGTAGAGAATCTATGGTGAGCGCATCTATGTTTTTCCGGTTGCGCAGCTCTTCAAGCAGGCGTTGGACTCTTGTTTTTTCCCGGTCGAGTTTCTGTATCAGAGAGTCGTTATTGATCCATACCCTGTTGTTTTCGTATTGTCTGTATTCTTGGAAGATTGCCGTATATTCTTCTTCGAGTTTTTCCCGTTCGTTTTCTATATTTATCTGTTCTTTGAAATTTCTCATTTCCGACCGTTGCCAATAGACGTATGCAAGAAGAGCACCTGTGAGTATTATCAGAACGGCGCTGATAATAAGCCAAATGATTGAGACCTGCTTTTTCATTCTTGATTGTATTTGGAATTAGCGAAAACTTTGAATTTGGAAAATGAGCAAGGGTGTCCCGTTGTGCTGTGAATGGAAAATTTCTTTTCTCTTGTTAGCCAACAAGAAAGACCCTACTTCAAGGCAAAGATAATCACTTTCTGTGGTAAAAAACGATTGGTGCGCTTTTTTTATCAGATACATTTTAGAAATTTCTTCGGCAAAATAAATAGATATACCCGATTTTCCTTTGAAATTATGTTATCTTTGCAGCATTCTTAGGTAAAATAAGTGGTTGTGAAAGTGCGTATTCGTTTTTTATCGCTCGGATTGCATATCCTTATCATGTTGGCGGTGGCTGTTTTGGCTGTCGTCGCCCTTTTCTTTTGGCTCGATCACTATACGCGGCATGGAGATGCAGCGGAAGTGCCCGATGTCTGCGGATTGTATTATCTCGATGCCGACATCGCTTTATCGGAAGGTGGTATGCGCTCGACGGTAATAGACTCGATGTATATCGAAGGTATGGCCAAAGGCATTGTTCTTGATCAAGTGCCCCGTGCCGGAAGTACCGTGAAACACGGTCGTACGATATATTTGACCATAAATGCGTTGAGTCCCCGTAAAATTGCGGTTCCCGAGTTGCGAAATCTCTCGTATCGTCAGGCCGAGGCCATCGTCAAGGGGCTGGGGCTTTCTGCACCGCAGATTATTTATTGGAACTCCGAGTATAAAGACTTGGTCTTGAATGTAATGGCCGATGGCCGTCCTGTCGAGGCCGGAGATCGCCTGCCCGTAACGGCTCGCATTACGTTTTCTGTCGGTAACGGTGTGTATGCCCCGACCCGGAAAGTTATAGCCTCGAAAGACTCGTTGGCTGCGGATTCGTTGATGGTCGATTCTCTTTCTGTGGAAACCTTAGTTTTACCGGATTTTTAACTCGTTCCGACATGGAAGACGAGAATAAATATGACGATGATATAGAGCTTGACGACGGGGATACCCGGCAGATGTACGAGCATTATAAGTTCGTCGCAGATAAGGGGCAGGACTTGTTGCGTATCGATAAGTTTCTTGTTGCCCGTACGGGAAATGTTTCCCGTAACCGGATACAGCAGGCAGCCGAGGCCGGTTGTATTTTGGTGAACGGAAAACCGGTGAAATCGAATTACCGGATAAAACCGCTCGATGTCGTTTCCATTGTCATGGATCGGCCTCCCTATGAAAATGAAATTCTACCCGAGGATATTCCTCTCGATGTCGTATATGAAGACCGTGAAGTGCTGGTCGTGAATAAACCGGCCGGATTGGTCGTTCATCCGGGACACGGGAATTATACAGGGACGCTACTCAATGCATTGGCTTATCGATTTAAAGATGATCCCGATTTCGATGTAACCGATCCTCGGCTGGGATTGGTGCACCGTATCGACAAAGATACTTCGGGTTTGCTGGTTATCGCAAAAACGCCCGAAGCCAAAACCTCCCTCGGAAAACAGTTTTTTGAGAAAACGACGCAACGCAAGTATGTGGCGTTGGTCTGGGGGCGTATGGAAGAAGCCTCTGGACGTATTGAGGGGAATATCGGCCGTAACCCGAAAGATCGTTTGCAGATGACCGTTTTTTCCGATGGGAGTCAGGGGAAAACAGCGGTTACGCATTATACGGTGCTTGAACAGCTGGGGTATGTTTCGCTTGTGGAATGTCGCTTGGAGACCGGTCGTACCCATCAGATAAGGGTGCACATGAAATATATAGGACATACGCTTTTCAACGATGCCCGATATGGCGGAAATGAAATTCTTAAAGGAACGACGTTTGCCAAGTATAAACAGTTTGTGCATAATTGTTTCGAGTTATGTCCTCGGCAGGCGTTACATGCCAAGACATTGGGATTTGTTCATCCGTCGACCGGAAAGACGCTTTTTTTCGATTCGGAGTTACCTGCCGATATGACCGCCCTTATCGACCGGTGGCGTACTTATGCAGGTAGCAGGGAAGTAATCGGTTGAATATAAGATTTATCACGAATTATATAGAGTGCAATTATTTTGAGTAAAACAATGAAAAAACGTAATATTGCCGTGGTTTTCGGAGGATATTCTTCCGAGAATGTCGTTTCGCGCCGTAGTGCACAAGGAATTGCTTCGTTTCTCGATGCCGAGCGTTATGCTATTTATATGGTGGATATAGAGCGTGATCGTTGGACAGTGGAGCTCGACGGGAAAAGTCCGATAGATATCGATCGCAGCGATTTTTCGTTTGTATATGGAGGAGAAAAGATACTTTTCGATCTGGCTTATATAACCATACATGGCGATCCCGGAGAAAATGGTATTTTGCAGGGTTATTTCGATATGTTGGGCATTCCCTATTCTTGTTGCGGGGTGTTTGCCGCTGCATTTACTTTCAATAAGTTTATCTGTAACCGGTTCCTTTCTCAGCTCGGTTTCCATGTCGCTAAGGCATTGCGTATCGGAGCCAGTGAAGAGGTTACTCCGCAACAAGTGGCCGATGCGGTAGGGTTTCCTTGCTTTATCAAGCCCAATCAAGGGGGGTCGAGTTTCGGTACGACCAAAGTGAAAACCCTCGATGAGGTACTTCCTGCCATAGCGGCTGCCCGTGCCGAAGATGACGGCGAGGTACTTGTCGAGTCGTTCCTGTCGGGTACGGAAGTCTCTTGCGGTTGTTATAAGACACAGTCGGGAATGACTGCATTGCCGGTAACGGAAGTAATCAGTAAAAATGAATTTTTCGATTATGAAGCCAAATACACGGCATCGAGGGTCGAGGAGATTACCCCTGCCCGTATCTCCGATGAGTTGACCCGCGAGATACAAGAACTTACCGCCCGTATCTACGACAGCATAGGGTGTAAAGGAATTATCCGGGCCGATTATATTATCGTAGACGGCACGCCTTATTTGCTCGAAGTCAATACGACACCCGGCATGACAGTTACCAGCTTTATTCCTCAGCAGGTGCGTGCGGCCGGTCTTGATATGAAAAGTGTGTTGACCGATTTGGTTGAGACGGAATTATCACACCGTTGAAGATTGCAAGAAAAAATTCCAATTCCCGATATTTTATGGAACAGACATTCGATTTCGACGAGATACGTCCCTATGAAGGAGAAGAAGTTGCGGCGGCAGCGGAGCGGTTGTGTAAGGAGGAGCTTTTCTGTAAGGCAATAGCTTATGTAGTTCCCGATACGGAAGCGTTTCTTCGCACATTGTCGGCCTGTCGTACCGTCGATGATTTCCAGTTGCAGTTGGCTTTGCCATTTCTGAATGCGTTGGCAAAGAATACATCGGCCGGGTTGACCCATGCCGGTTTTTCCGGACTTTCGCCGCAGGGGTGTTATACCTATATATCCAATCATCGGGATATTACGCTTGACTCGGCTTTTCTCAATGTCGTATTGCATGCCAATGAATTTGATACTTGTGAAATAGCCATAGGAGATAATTTGTTGATTTATCCCTGGATTGTCGATTTTGTGCGGCTGAATAAAAGTTTTATCGTCAATCGGAGTGTCTCTCGTCGACAAATGCTCGAAGTGTCCTGTCGCCTTTCTGCCTATATGCACCATGCCATACGGGATAAGAAACAGTCGGTATGGATTGCCCAGCGGGAAGGTCGGGCCAAGAACTCCGACGATCGTACGCAGGAAAGTCTCGTGAAGATGTTCGCTTTAAGCGGTGGAGGAGATTTTCTTTCCAATATCCGGGCTTTGAATCTCGTTCCGGTCGCCATTTCTTATGAGTATGATCCTTGTGATTATCTCAAAGCGCAGGAGATGCAGCTCAAACGCGATGATGCCGGATACAAGAAGCAGCCTTCCGACGATTTGAAAAATATGGCTACCGGTATTACGGGATATAAAGGCCGGATACATTTCGAGGCGGCTTCTCCTGTCGGCCCTCTTCTTGAACGGATACCTTCGGGAACTCCCCGGTCGGAGTTGGCTGTTGCCGTCGGACGTATTATCGACGAGTCGATACATGCCCATTATCATTTATATCCGGGAAATTATGTCGCTTATGACGAATTGTGGGGAGAGGGTTCGATGTCGGGCTATTATACAGGGAAAGAGAAAGATGAATTTGATCGTTATCTGCAAAGCCGTATCGATAAAATAGATATACCCGGCAAAGATGAATCTTTTTTGCGGGAGCGTTTGCTCGAAATGTATGCTTATCCCGTGAGGAATCAGATAAAGGCTCGTTTCGATAAGTGAAAAGTCGTGGAGAAAGAAATTCGGTTATGCTTTTTGTTTTTGAAATAGAAAAACGGTCAGATGCACTGCATCTGACCGTTTCCTTTTTTTGAGCCGATAGGGGGATTCGAACCCTCGACCCCGAGATTACAAATCACGTGCTCTGGCCAACTGAGCTATATCGGCAAGCGGGTAAGCGATCTACATCGCGCCGCTACGACCTGCTACCCTTGCTGCGGTCAAGCCCTGGGGGGATTGACAGGGAGCTGGCCGTGTAGGACTTACCCGCCGCAAAAGTAGATAATTTTTTTATACCTGCAAGCACTTCTTTACAAAAAAATGATGTTGTTTTTTGTAAAGTATTTATTTATAGCTTTATATAAAGTGCTTTTTTATCCGACTTTTGAGCCGGAAAAAACAGGTGTTGTATATTTTTATGGCTGTGAGCCGATGCAATTACGGTAAAAATCATACCTTTGTACGATGCAATAAATAAAATCGTTTATGGTTGAGCAACCGAAAAAGACATTGACTTTCTGTGCGATGCAATATGGCATTTATATGGGGGCATATCTTTTTATGACGTTCCTTTTTTCGGTATGGAGCCGATATGCTGCTATATTCAATACGCTGGGAGCCCTGCTGCTCATAGCAACACCTGCGGCCGTATATCTTATTATGAGCCATTTTGTGCGTCGGCAGGGTTGGCCTTGTCGGTTTGTCATTCTATGGCTCTTAGGTATATGCGTGTTTTTTTTCGCGGCGCTGATAAGCGCTTTGGGAGAGTATGTGTATTGCCAGTATATTGATCCCAATTTTATTCCTGAGCAGATCGATGCCATGCTGAAAGTTCTGGAAAGTGCCGAGCTCGACTCGCCTCAAATGAATGATATTGTGGCGACGATGCGTTCGGGTTTCGAGCATGGGGCGCTTCCCACAGCCATCGAGCTGGTTTTTCAGATGATTTGGACAAAAGTCTTTCTCGGTTCGCTTCTGTCGATATTTGTTGCCCTTTTTGTGTGCATGTACCACCATTTCCAAAAATCTAAATAACCGCCATGGATATATCCGTAATCGTTCCTTTGTACAATGAGGCTGAGTCGTTGCCCGAATTGTCGTCATGGATTGCCCGAGTCATGGACTCGAACCGCTTTACTTACGAAGTCATATTTATCGATGACGGGAGTACCGATGATTCTTGGCGGGTGATAGAGTCGCTCAAAGCAGAAAATCCTTGTCTGAAAGGCGTGAAATTCCGTCGCAATTATGGAAAATCGCCGGCATTGCATACCGGTTTTACCCGGGCGCAAGGCGATGTGGTCATTACGATGGACGCCGATTTGCAAGATAGCCCCGATGAAATACCGGAACTTTACCGAATGATTACCGTCGAGGGTTACGACATGGTTTCGGGGTGGAAGAAGAAACGTTACGACCCGTTGTCCAAGACGCTTCCGACAAAACTGTTCAATGCGACGGCACGCATGATTACGGGTATTCATCTGCATGATTTCAATTGTGGTTTGAAAGCCTATCGCAATGAAGTCGTGAAACATATCGAAGTTTACGGCGATATGCACCGGGATATACCTTTTCTGGTAAAAAGTGCCGGCTTTTCCCGTATCGGAGAGAAAGTCGTGCATCATCAGGCCCGTAAGTACGGAAAGACCAAATTCGGTATGAGTCGCTTTATAAACGGTTATCTCGACCTGATGACTTTATGGTTCTTTTCCAAATTCTCGGAAAAGCCCATGCATTTTTTCGGTTTGTTGGGCAGCCTCATGTTTGTGATCGGCTTTTTTGCGGCAGTTACCGTCGGCGCTTATAAGCTTTATGCCTTATGGCATGACATGCCTTATCGTCTGGTAACCGATTCGCCTTACTTCTTTATCGCCCTTACGATGATGATATTGGGTACCTTGCTTTTCCTGTCGGGCTTTTTGGGAGAACTCATTTCCCGCAATGCTCCGGGACGCAACCATTATAATATAGAAAAAGATATAGATGATCGATTGTCGTAAATATCGTATATTGAAATGTAGGATTACCGGTAGGGTGAGAGCTTTCGGAGTGCTTTTCGCATGTGTGTTGCCTGTGCTTTTTTCTGTGGCATGCAATACCGAGGCCTGCCTCGAAAGTAAAACGAGCATATTCAATGCAGCGTTTTATGCATACGGCGATTCGGCGGCAAAGGTGGTTGTCGATTCGGTGTCGGTCTACGGGGTGGGGCAGTTCAACGATTCGCTCCTTGTCGATACGGCCAATATATCTTCATTTCAAGCCACTTTGCGTAGCGACCGTGATACGACGCAGTATGTCATACGTTATGACCAGCATAATCTCAATCCCCGATATAAGAGGGATACGCTCACATTTGTATACCATACCTATATCGAATTTGAGTCGGCCGAATGCGGAGCCATGTATAATTATGTCATCGATGACTTTCGGTGCACGACATGGCAAATCGTCGATGCCGAGTTGATGACTTCCGAGGTAAATAATCAAGATGTCGAAAACGTTCGTCTCTATTATTATGTGGTCGAGTAATCGTTTCTTGGGTATATTGTGTGCTGTGATGATGCTGGTATTGTCCGGAATACCATTGTCTGCGGCAGAGAAGCAGAAAAGCAAGCGTCTTGAAGACGGTTCGCTTTATCGTTATCCGTTGTTGGACGGGTTGATTGTCGGTGTAGATCTTTTTCAACCGGTTGTTTCACTGTTCGGGCAGCAGTATGCCAATTATCAGGTGTCTCTCGAAGTGAGTTTCCATAATCGTTTTTTCCCGATTTGGGAAACGGGTATCGGGTGGGCCGACAACACGCCCGATGATGGAAATTTTACATATAAGGTGTCGCCGACGTTATACAACCGTTTGGGGGTGCTTTATAATTTCAATTATAATTCTACGGCTCCGGGGTATATCTATATGGGATTGTTGTATGGATTCTCGATCTTTTCTTACGATATAACCAATATCGATCTCAGCTCGGGGTATTGGGGTACCAATGATAAGGCTGCCATTTACGGTTGCCATTCGCGGGCGCAATGGCTCGAACCGCTTGCCGGTATACGGGTGAATCTGTATAAGGGGTTTAAAATGGGATTTTCGGTGCGATATAAAGTACTGCTCAAAGCCAAGAACGATGAGACGACCCGTCCGTGGATTGTTCCCGGTATGGGAAAGCGAGGCGGAGGATTCGATTTTACCTACTCGCTTTATTATCAAATTCCGATCAAGACGAAGAAACGTAATACGGTCACGGAAAAATAATTTTTATTCCTCTTTTTGTCGGTCGCTATGGCAGAGAGGTCTGTGGAATATTGAAAGATGTGCGGGCGG
>ERZ779885.1781-NODE-1781-length-21026-cov-4.102952_pt1 | contig 21026 bp, 9 predicted proteins | sample MGYA00511554_ERZ779885 | MGnify/ENA primary metagenome ERZ779885 (study PRJEB29588, sample SAMEA2160998) | human gut metagenome | biome: human gut; feature: human-associated habitat; material: faeces | place: Denmark | collected 2008/2010 ... | reverse complement strand
AAAGTAGTCAAGCCTGTACCATATCCAAAAAGCGAATTAGCTATATTTTTAGCACTACGCTTATTGAAATCTTCATTATATACGGTAGAAATTGATGAGGTAGATTCTTCCAGACGTTGAGCTTTATGATATCCGATTTCTACAACTTCATCGGAATATTTTGCCGGTTTACCGGAAGTTATACTATCATTGAGTTCCTGTGCATACCCCTGCATACTCAAAAAAGTAAGGAGTGCCGGAATAATTAATCTATTTTTTCTCATAATAATTAATTCAAATTGTAATTGAAGTATTCATTAGTTATTACCATCCGGGATTTTGAACAAGCCCGTATCCTTTATTAACTTCTGTTGACGGGAATGGAGAAAGATACCATTTAGGGTCAAATCCATTTGTCCACCAATAACGAGTAGGGTTATTCAATTCAAATTTTTCATATTCAAAATGGGTTGGATAAGCCATCTTCCCTTCATCGTTTCCACGCCAAGGCAAATCTCTTCGTACTCCGTTGTCATCCAAACGATAAATGAAAAGTCCATGCAATTGCTTTTCAAATACATCTGCTCGTTTATAGCGAATCAAGTCAAAGAAGCGTGCATCTTCCATACCTAGTTCGCAAGCACGTTCACGAAGAAGTTCTTCAATAAAAGCATCTTTATTACTTTGTAAATTTTTATCTGGATTACATTCTGCCAATCCTTTCATTCCTACACGTGCACGTACAATATCTACTTGAGCTATAGCTTTATCCATACTGCCTCGTGAACTTTGACACAATGCTTCCGCATAAATTAAATGCAGTTCAGCTATACGGATACAAGGCCAATGTACATATCTACGCAACATATCGTTTCCCATTAAGAATTTGATGGGTGCATATCCCGTAGCGAATGAACCTGTTTGACTGGTAGGACCATTGCCGGCACTCTTTCCGCCCAACCACGATTCAAAGCAATACCCCGACATATTTCCTGTAGTCCAATCCAAAGATTCTTGCTGGCCATTTACAATGATTTCTTCATACATACGCGGGTCACGGGTCAATTCTATATTTATTAGTCCGTCACTGGCTGTGCCCGTTCCTTTCAAAAACATTTCATCCAGTTTTCCTTCACTTTTAGTCTTATCCCAATCAAACGGCATACCATCTTTCCAAGGAAACATTTCCATATATTCTTGTGTAGGACTGTAACCACGATGAATGCTCATAAGAGGATCTCCCCATTGGTGCCAATTATAATGACTTGATTTGAATGCATCAATATCAATTACACGTGTGTTTATCAATACTTCCGGGCTATCCAAATTAGCATAGCCTGCACGATATGCCAAACGATAATCTTCTGGACGAGTACCTTTCGCCCGCTGTAAACTATATCCACCTTTAGAAGCCAGTTCATTAAAGAATTGTTCACACGCTTCCAGACAGCGATCCCATAGTTCCGGTTTATAACCACCATACCAAATAGCAGGATTGCCTGTCGCTCCCGGGTAATAAGGCTGGTCGGAATTAAATAAAGGTGAGGCTGCAAATTGAAGAATACGACATTTATAAGCTAAAGCTGCTGCTCTAGTCCAGCGTCCGGATTCAGATGCAGGTGTTTCTACAGTCCAAGGAAGTACAGCAGCAGCTTCATCCAGCAATTGTACCATATAATTCACTGTTTCTTCCACACTGTTACGGGGCATTTCATAGCTTGTATCTGTCCCACTGAATGTACCTTTAATTAAAGGAATGCCACCATAATGACGAAATACATCAAAATAACGGGAGGCAAGAATACATTTCGCTTGTGCCACCATAGAAACTTTTTCATCTTCCCCTAACCCCGGTACATTATCAATATTCTCAATCAACATCCATACTCCACGTACAGCTTCCCAGATATTATTCCTTAAATAATCAAATTTATCAGAACGTTTACCATAATTAGCTGTATGAGTACCTTGATAATAAGGTCCGGTGATACCGGCTGATGGATAAGTATATATATAAAGATCTGTCAATGCCTCCGGTTTGCCCACGTAATTATTAGAACTTTCCTGATTAGCTACATTTTTATAAGGAAGCCCATAATATTGCATACCATAAAGATTAGTCAGAAACTGTCTGGTATATTCAGCATTGTTAAATACGGTATCTTTTGTAACCGATCCTCCTGGAGCCTTTTCCAAAAAAGAGTTGCCGAACTTGATTTCATCGACACATGAAGTAGCGATGACAGATGTTAGAGCCAGTCCTGAAGCAACATTAAAAATCCATTTATTATATTTTTTCATTTGATTGCATTATTAAGATTAAAAACCAAGTTTCAAACTCAATGAATATGTTTTTGTCAGCGGATAAGAGGGAGAATTGCTAGCCTTTGATTCCGGATCACTCCAAAAATATGGAGTAAAGGTCAATAAATTATATCCACTTAACGCTAACTGCATAGTATTCAGTTTCAGTTTTTTCATAAACGGAAGATTGAAATTATAAGCAATTTGCAGATTTTTCAAACGAAGATACTTAGCATCTTTCTCCCACAAAGTTGATTCCGCATAGTTATTGGTATCGTTGATAAATGTCGCACGCGGATATTCCGCATTTGGATTCGGATTCTCTGGAGTCCATGTATGGTCTAACATATATTCCAACAAACCTCCTTGATCTGAGTTTGTACGGTCTGTAAAAGGTTGGCGGAATACACTTGATATACTGCGGCTTACATTCCATGCGGCAGTCCATTGCATTGAAACATCAAATCCCTTCCAGCTGAATCCCATATTAAGACCGGCCATGTATTCCGGATCATCTGTGAAACCAAATTGACGTGACATATCGTTAGAATCTATTTTACCATCGTTATTTAAATCGACATATACACAATCACCATTTTTTAAATCACTGACTAATTGTTCTGGCATATCCGTACCATATACTTCTTTGTAATGAGTAGGGGTTGTTTCCGAATTATAATATTCAAAGAATTTATATTGACTGCGTGAACCAAGACGACGTCCTTTTTGATACATATATTCTTCATTCTGCGGAGCTTCTTTTCTCTCTACCACCCGATTTTGATTGTACATCAAATTCAATCCTACGTTATATCTAAAATTGTCGCCTATTTGATCGTTCCATTTTAAAGTGATTTCCCAGCCCCAGCTTCTCATTTCCCCAAGATTAGCCAATGGAGGAGTAAATCCTAATACAGAAGGAGCCGTACCGTCACTCAACATAATGTCTGTACGTTTTTCATGATAATAATCAAATGAAGTGCGTAAGCGATCATTAAGGAAATTAGCATCTACACCTAAATTGGTTTTCAACGCTTTTTCCCATGTAATATCTTGGTTATTCTTTCCATTTTCATAAGCTGCAGGACTTACTGTGGAATTATTGATACCAAACAAAAAACCATGACCATCACGGTTAATTAAAGAAGAATTATTAACTACATAAGGATCAGACATATAGAGGAAACGTTGCTTGTTTCCGTCAAAACTATCATTACCAACTAGACCGATTGTATAACGAAATTTCAAGAAACTTACTACTGATTTTATAGGTTTCCAGAATTTTTCCTCACTAACAATCCAACCAAAAGACCCGGCCGGAAAAGTACCAAAGCGTTTGCCGGGTGCATAATTCTCGGAACCATTATATCCAATATTGAATTCTGCCATATAGCGGTTTTTCCAATCATAAGTTGCACGTCCCACTATACCAACCATACCACGAGGAATATCAGAATATGCACTAGGATAATATATCTTAGACTGATTGTATAACAATAATGCTGAAACATGATGATTACCGAATTCCCGGGCATAGTTTAAGGCTGCCTCCATATACCAATCACGTGATTTAGCCGGATCCTTATCTTCATATTTCAACTGAGAATTTTGTCCATATTTCTTATAAGCAATCGTACCATCTTCCTGTAATACAGGAGTATAAGTTGCAACACTAGCACTAGCCTGTGTATAAGATGTAAAGCCACTATTGTATGATCCTTTAATATGGAATGACAATCCTTTAGTTATAAAATCCAGTTTTTGTTTTAATTGGACATCAGCATTTAAGGTGTTATTACTGGTTCGCATAAAACCTCCACCATAGTATCCCATGCCGCTACCACCAGTAAAAGGCATTCTCAAATCCGGATAGTCCGTACTTGCATTAACCAGTTTGCCATCGACAAGTCCCGGACTAGAAAACGGAGTGGAATAATACATGTTTATTAACATCCCGGCACTACCCTGTCCAGTATAAGGTTTAGAAGCATTATTCACATTACCAGCAATATTCATTGATAATGTTGTCGTTTTGGTTACGTCAATATCTAGATTTGAGCGGTAATTGAAACGATTATATTGATAAGACAGATTATAGGGCAAGTCAAATTCTTTAAATAAACCACCTTGTGTATAAGCTCCTGCTGAAATAAAATAACGTACACGGTCTGTACCACCTGATATATTAACATTATGCTGTGTTTGAAGGGTCATATCTTTTAAGCAATAGTCTACCCAATCCACACTTGGAAAACGAACGGGATCTGAACCATCTTTAAATTTCTGGATTATTTCATCCGAAAACGTAGGATTCAAACCATCACCAGTGTTTATTTGGTTATAAAAAGTGGCATATTGATAAGAATTAGCCATTTTAATACTTTCGGTCGGGGCAATAATACTTGAGGAAGTCGTAAATGAAATCTTAGCCTTTCCTTCCTTACCTCGTTTAGTCGTAATTAAAACAACGCCATTTGCACCTCGTACACCAAAAACAGCCGTAGCAGAAGCATCTTTTAATATAGAAATGCTTTCTATTTCATTAGGATCAATATCATTCATGCTACGTTCCACACCGTCTACTTGAATAAGAGGAGCAGATTGATTCCATGTAGCTTGACCACGGACAAAAATATTCGCTGCATCACTTCCCGGTTCTCCGGAATACTGTACGGTAGTCAAACCTGCCATTTGCCCTGATAACATATTAGAAATGGACCCTGTTGGAGTTTTTGTCAATTCTTCACCTTTTACGCTGGAAATAGCTCCAGTCACAGAAACCTTTTTCTGAACACCATAAGCTACAACCTCTACTTCTCCTAACATTTGAGAATCATCCTCCAAAACAATTTCGATATTAGATTGTTTTACTTCCACAGTTTTAGAACTATATCCAATGAATGAAATCAATAACTTAGCTCCTTTAGGAACATCCAGTTTAAAAACTCCATCAATGTCGGTTATAGTACCTACTGTCTGACCTTGCACAACAACATTGGCACCAATAATAGGTTCTCCTAAATTATCTACAACCTTACCGGTCACTGATACTTTTTGTTGTTGAGCAATATTGTTTGCAGCTATTGCCGACTGTCCTCCTAGGGGAAGAGCCAGAGGACCTGCAAACAGACTAAAGAGAAAAAGCCATCGAAATCTTAATCGATGTCCCAACAGACTTGATTTTTTGCTGTCTTTCATACTTTAATTATTAAGTTAAACAAAAGTTAACTTGATATATAAGTATAGAAGTATCGAAAAAAGCCCATTTCATCGAATTTTGTAATATAGATGATACAATAATAGAGAATATAAAGAGCTCTTATTGCTGTTTGAAAAAAATCTCTTTTAGTTGGTTTTTATGAAATATTTTGCTTTACGTTCCAATTTATATGAAGCAGTTTATGTCCTAGCATAAACTTAAAAGATATCCTTAAAAAGTAAGTGTACTTCATTAGCCATTTAAGTACATTTACTTGGCTCACGAAGCATACTTGCTTTTTAAGGTAATACAATAATAACATTTACATGATATGAAAGACATTTATGCATATATAATAACATTGACTATTTAAGCAATTGATCGAAGATTTCTCTAAAAACTTTATCGGCGTGCTCTTGCATTATTCGTATATAATTAAATATAGGACGATTGTTTTTCATACTATGACCAATACAATATTCTATTTTTTCTATTTCGATACCTATATCATAACCATGTTGTGCAAATGTTTTTCTTGCAGAATAATATGAAACCTTTCTATTTATGCCTGCCAGATCAGTCACCTTCCCTATATGTCTAAAGACCAAACTATATACTTTTTCATAAGATTTATACTTGCCAAAAACTAATTTCCCATTTTCTGAAATATATCGATCAATAATTGCCTGTGCTTCTGGCTGGATAGTGAAAGCTATTTCATTTTCATTTTTTTTGCTATTACGGGTTTTATGTCTTATATATCTCATACAGTTCCCTTTAGTGAAATCATACTCCATTAGGTCTCTTAGATTAATGCCACCTAAATAATAAGTTAACATAAATATATCCCGGGCCATGATATGCACAGATTTGAATAATTTTACATCACGTATTCTTTTTAATTCATCAACGGACAGATCTAGTTCTCTGATATTACTAACTGGCATTTTAAATAAAACAAAAGGATGAACTAAATAAGTTACATAATTCATTTTCCTGGCATAGTTCAATATTACTTTTATTAAAGTGAGGTAAATTCTGATAGAAGTTTCTTTTAATCCTTCAGCCTTCATTACATCAGCGAAACTTTGTATATGTGTCGGACTGAGTTGTACCAAAGGAAAATCACCTTTCATATGTTTAAGGAACTTTGCACAAGCTATATTATATAATTTATGGGATTTTTTACGATCGTCTGCCTCCATCATCGAAAGATATTCTTTCACTACCGTATTAAAGGTTATTCCCTTTTTTTGTTGTTCCCGAGTTATGACATGTATTAATTCAGTGCATGAAATGGTCGACTGATAATGAATAGACGAAAGAATCTCTTCGTATTCATTAATCAACTTGCGCAAACAAGCATTTATATTAGCTGCATTTTCATGTTTTACTACTCGTCCATTTTTCATTTGATTTGCAGAATCCAAAATGAATTGGGTTGAAATATATCTCGTTTGTGAACGATGAGCTACTGCGATCCTAACTCTATGTCTACCGTTAGATAATTTTTTAGCAGGCACAATTACTATTGAAAGATTAGCCATATTCAAATTTTAGTTTATACGTTTTACAATACAATATTAAAGTAACAATCAGAAATAAAAGCACTCTTGTATAACAAAAATGCTCGTGAGACTATCCATTTTGAGATTGTTCACAGACATTTGTACTATTTTTCAGTTGAAAAGACGTAAATTTCCATGCTTTTGTACAATCCTACATTGGCTTTTTTCATATTCACGCATATATTTGCAACACTTTTTCACAGGTGGGAGACCTATTTCTCCTGAGAGAATAGAAAACTAACTTTTGTTTAACTTAATAATTAAAGTATGAAAGACAGAAAGAATTCAAGTCTGTTACGTCGTTTGGAGAAGTTCCAGCGGCTTTTCTTCGTTGCTTTGTTATCCGTATTGGCTGTAGGGGCCTTTGCACAGAGCAAAACCGTTTCGGGTACTGTCCTTGACAAGACAGGTGAGTCTGTAATCGGTGCCAGTGTGGTGGTGAAAGGTACTACCAATGGTACAATTACTGACTTTGATGGTAAGTTCACACTTCAAAATGTTCCTGATAATGGAACTATCCAAGTAAGTTTCGTGGGATACAAGACCGTAGATATCCAGGTGAAAGGACAATCTACCGTTAAGGTAATCTTGGAGGAGGATACTGAAACACTGGATGAGGTTGTGGTAGTAGGTTATGGTGTTCAGAAAAAAAGTGATGTGACTGGTGCTATGGCACGTGTTGGTTCTGAAGAATTGAATACAAGACCTGTGAACAATGCTTTTGAAGCCTTACAAGGCAAAGCTGCCGGTGTAGATATCACCTCAAGTGAACGTCCGGGTACTGTAGGATCAATCCGTATTCGTGGTAACCGATCTATCAGTGCATCATCAGACCCTCTGTATGTAGTAGATGGAGTTCCTTTGAGTGCTGGAGGAATTGAAACGATCAATCCGCGTGACATAGAATCCATTGATATCTTAAAGGATGCCTCTTCTACAGCTATTTACGGTTCTCGCGGTGCCAATGGTGTCATATTGATAACTACCAAACGCGGTAAAGCGGGTAGACTCGCTTTAAACTACTCAGGTTCTGTCACATTAGAAAACCTAAAAGACAAATCACCTGCCATGAGTGCAAGCGATTATATTACCTGGCGCCGTTGGGCTTATTATAACTCAGATCCGGTAAACAATCCTCGCGGTGACCAACCTAACTACGATAAAGACCAAATTTATTTCGCAGCATCAGGTGATCCCGCAGCTTTGGCAAATGTAAATAAAGGTTGGAGTAACGGTACTTGGGATGAAAGTAAAGTAACAGATACCGACTGGGCAGACATAGTGACCCAAACAGGTATCACTCATGAACACACCATCAGTGGTAGTGGCGGTAACGAAACTGCGCAAGCTTTCTTCTCTGTTGGTTACCTGAATAATCAAGGAACTCAGAAAGGACAGGAATATGAACGTTATAATTTTTCAATGTCTGTCGATTTACAAGTAAAACCTTGGTTTAAAATGGGCGGATCTATCAACGGTTCATGGGCGGTTCAAGACTATGGTTATTCCCGTACCGGACAATCTTCAGGCTCGGGCCCTGTTGATATATATAGCGCGGCAAAAGCTATTCCACGCTTTGGTGTTCCTTATGATGAAGAAGGAAATATCATTACCAACCCCTGTGGCTCCACCACCAATGTTTATACTGTAATTGACGAATGGAATAAGTCAACCGATAACCGCCAAACTTTCCGTGCACTAGGCAGCTTTTACGGACAATTTGATTTTGGGAAAATATGGGCACCTCTAGAGGGACTAAGCTATAAAATCTCTTTCGGTCCTGATTTCCGCCACTATCGTCAAGGTATTTTTATCAGCAAAGACTCTGCCGTGAAAATGGGCTCAAAAAACTATGCTAAATATGCAACAGATCGTTACTTGTCATGGACACTGGATAATCAGATCAACTATAACAAGACATTCGGCAAACATAACTTAGGCGTAACCTTATTGCAATCAGCTTCCAAATATAATAAAGAAAGTGGTTCCGAAAGTGCTAACGCCATCCCTAATGAAAATTTTGAATGGTACAACATGGGCAGTGTAGATATTACTGATGCAGCAACTTATGGTGCTGGTATGAGTACTGGTATGTCTGAGAATCAGCTGGCATCGTACATGGCACGTGTAAACTACGCATACAACGACCGTTATTTATTGACTGTATCCGGACGTTATGACGGTTCTTCCGTATTAGCAGACGGGCACAAATGGAGTTTCTTCCCTTCTGCCGCCTTGGGCTGGCGCATTGACCAAGAAGACTTCATGAAAGATATTTCTTGGATAAACCAGTTAAAACTTCGTTTCGGTTTGGGAACAACTGGTAACTCAGCTGTAAGTGCATATTCTACATTAGGTAACATCCAGTCATTCTATGTACCTTTTGGCTCTACTCTGACCCCTGCTTATGCTACTAATGAACCTTATTACACTTCTTCTCAAGTAAAAATGGCAAATAAAAATTTAGGTTGGGAAAAGACAACACAATATAACTATGGTGTAGATTTCAGTTTCTTGAATGGACGTATCAGCGGTTCAATGGATATTTATCACTCTAACACCAATGACTTATTATTAAGCATGACTATTCCAACCTTAACTGGCTTTAATTCTACTTATGCCAATGTAGGTAAAACAAAAAACTTCGGTGTTGACTTATCTCTGAACTTGGTTCCCATACAAACCAAAGACTTTGAATGGAGTTCCACTATCAATGCAGCCTATCAAAAAGATGAAATCTTAGAACTTGCTAACGGTAAGCAGGATGACATTTCCAATGCCTGGTTCATTGGTGAGTCAATCAATGTTTACTATGGTATTGCCAACGATGGTCTGTGGCAGGAAAGCGATGCGGCAGAGATGGCTAAATTTAATGCTAATGGACATAAATTTGAAGCAGGCATGGTGAAACCTGTTGATCAGGATGGCAACTATATTATTGACAGTAATGACCGTATTATTCTTGGCAATAAAAATCCTAAATGGGTGCTGGGATGGAGCAATACATTCAACTATAAAGGTCTTGAACTAGGTATCGAGCTGAACGGACGATTTGGTTATATAGTTGATACGGGTGGTGAAGGCCAAAACGGTATGTATAACCAACGTGAAATAAACTATTGGACTCCAGACAATACTGGTGCTGATTATCAAAAACCAATTTACAGTACAGCGGGTGGTGATGCTTATTCAAGTCTGCTAGGCTTTAAAGACGCTTCATTCATCAAGATCCGTAACATTTCTCTGGGTTATAACTTTAATTCCAAAGCATTAAAGAACATCGGAATCAGTTCTCTTAAATTATATGCACAAGCTAAGAATATAGGCAACCTCTATTCTTCAGTAGATTTTATGGATTTGGACTTAGGCACTACTTATTACAATAGAGGCTTTACTTTCGGTTTACAAGTTGGTTTCTAATTTGATAATAACACATTAAACTGTTTTTAAAATGAAAAATTTAAAATATACATTATTCACAGCCGCCCTGTCTGTCGCAATGACTGCTAGTTTCAGTTCTTGTAGCGATAGTTTCCTAGATGAAAAAAACAAGTCATCCTATACCACTGATTATTTCAAAACGTCACAGGGCATTCAAGATCTGGCTACCGCACTGTACGGTAACATCCGTTGGCATTTCGGTTATGAATGGGCGTATGGTATTACCCTTTACGGCACCGATGAATTTACAAACGGCTCTGACCTGACTGCAGAACCATGGAACACTTATGACAGCCGTCTGAACCCATTGGACTGTACAAAAGCAAACGGAGCGGCCAACAATAACTGTCCGGGTATATCAGCTCTTTGGGATCAGATGTATTACGGCATCGCTTCTGCCAATCAAGTTATCGCATCAGCTGACTATGTTACTGATGCGGAAGTCCGTGAAAAATGCCTAGGGGAAGCTTATTTCCTACGTGGATATAACTACTATCGTCTTTTCGCACAATATGGTGGTGTGGTTCTGCAAACCCAAGTTACTGAAGGTGTGGTCAGAACCTTTACTCGCGCTTCTGCAGAAGAAACATTAAACCAAGTGATTGATGACTTGCAGAACGCTTACGACAAACTGCCTACAGACAGATGGCGTGGTACAGGTACATGGACTAAATACACAGCAGCACACTTCCTGGCAAAAGCTTTGCTGTACCGTCAGTCTGAACGTTGCAGCGACTGGAACTCAAGTTATCCTGCTGATGCTGATTTGAAAAAAGCGATTACATTATGTGATGAAGTCATCTCAAAATGTCCGTTAGAAAGTGATTATAATAACCTTTACGCCAAATGGACTGGTATAGACTGCAAAGCCGAAGAATCTAATGAAATATTAATGTCATGCCAACACACTTCTTCGGCAACCGGACGTTTCGGAAACCGTACTTATAATTACTTCAACCCACAATTCTCCAACTTCTCCGGTGGTTGGACACAACGTGGTCAATATATCGGTGGTATGGACTTCCAACGTTGCCGCCCTACAGAATACGCTTATGCTATCTTCGACAATGTGAATGACTCACGTATGTGGAAAACATTCAAAACTGTCTACGGATTGAATAATATTGCATCGAAAGCAGATGATGTAGTGGCTACAAACGGTATTACAGCCGATCAGGTTCCAACACTAGGCGACCAAGGCATCATCTTTATTCTTAATAAAAAAAGTGACAACCGTTTTAAAGACGCCACAAACTCCGATTATGGAACAGTAGGTCGTGGTGGTATAGCCCACTCCTTTGTAAACCCCGAAACAAATAAATGGGTGCCGAATGTATTCCCTATATATGCCGGTGGTCAATATGTATTGAACACCTATGGTGTTAGCGGAAATCCAGCACAGTCCAATGTATTCTGTGGTATCAATAAGACTGACGACGGATCGCGTACAGCAGAGAAAGGTGACGCACATCGTGATGTCATTATGGCCCGTACAGGCGAAACTTATCTGATAAAAGCGGAAGCTCAAGTACGTTCCGGTAACTTCCAGGATGCTATCTCTACCATCAACCAGCTCCGTGCACGTGCCGAATGGAAAAATGGTGAAGACCGCGAATACTACACCGATGGTTCTATGGCTTTCTTGAAAAGCGCAGGTGGTGACGAAGATAATTCAACCGCACTAAGCACTTTAGGCAAATGCAAAGATGCCAATGGTACCAAGATCAATAACACAGAGGCATTCAAGGCTTCTTTCCTTCAAAAGAACACTTACTATCTTTCAACTGGTATAGAACGCACTACAGATGCTTCCAGTCTGCAAATTTCAAGTTATTCATCATTACCAGCCGAGGATGAAGCTATTCTATCAGCTATGGGCGTAAATGGGGACAAAGACCGTTTGATCAATTTCATTTTAAACGAACGTACCCGTGAATGCTTAGGTGAATGGAACCGATGGGAAGAATTGAGCCGTACCAAGACTTTGGTTCAACGTGCTAAATTATTCAATCCGGAAGCAGCTGCCAATATAGCAGACAAACATTTGCTTCGTCCTATTCCACAAACATTCTTAGACCAACTTCAACATGAAGACGGTACGAATTTAAGTGATGAAGAAAAAGCCGCAATGCAAAATCCTGGCTATTAACAGACTAGATTTTTGCAGTCAATAATTAATAAAGGGGAGTGCCGAATTCAGCACTCCCCTATTTTCCACACCATAAATACTTATTTTATAATGAAAAAAATCGGTCGGTTTATATGCTTCACTACACTATTCTTGTTAATAGCGGGATGCAAACAACAAAAAACTATACGCTATGAACTTGTAGATGGCAATCCACAAATAGATTACATAGATTTCCTGAACGACACGCTATGCCGATTTGTCGCACCAGGACCATTGGTTCTAACAAGCCACTACACAAAAAAAGGAGATATTTATATAATACAAATCAACGATATAGTAAGCGCACGGCTATATAAAACAGAAGAAGGAAAGCTACGAGGTGAGGCTCCTTTTTTTGAAGGAATATGGATTATAAAAGAAAAGTGATATCAACAAGTTCTGTACAGTTCATTTACTCATTTCTTTTCATATAAAGAATCTATCTGTCAGTCCCCCCCAATCAATAACTAAAATCCAATACAAATCCAACACGACGAATAAAGATTGTTATCCGTATATGAAAAAAGAACAGAAAGAAGATGAACAATATTCCATGTAAATGAATAAAATTCCATAGGTAAGACACCTTCTTCGTCTATATTTGCATAAATCAAAAATCAAAGATACTATGGAACTATTACCAGCAATCAGAAAAAGCATAATTGCATTCGCTCTGTTACCCGCACTTCTATATGCAGGTATCCCTCCCACCCTACAAAGCGATGCCTCACAAAGAATGACCAAAGATATCATGGACCGCGCTTACATCACCCCCAAACGTATTGTTACCAAATATGCAGGATGTAAGAATAATCTAATAAAAAACGAACACTATTTGTTAGAGCGTGGAAACGGCCAATCGGAAATGAACAGAAAAAAATGTTGCATAATGACCTCTACTGAAACAGAGAAGGCATCCTTATTACTGGATTTCGGCAGTGAACTGCATGGAGGATTAAAGCTCGTCATGGGCAGTTCCAACCGTAGGGAGCCTTCTTTGGTAAGGATACGTTTCGGAGAATCTGTTGGAGAAGCCAACAGTACCACTTCAAATTCCGAATGGAAAGTGGGATTTTCAACAGACGATCATGCCAAACGTGATATCATCATGGAAATTCCCCGTGACGGCATGATTGAAATAGGCAATACCGGTTTCCGCTTTGTCCGCCTCGACTTGCTGCAAAACAACGCCACTATCTCTTTAAAAGAAATTTCAGCTATCCTGCGCTACCGTGATATTCCCTATCTGGGGTCTTTTGAATGCAACGACCAACGTTTAAACAAAATATGGATTACCGGAGCCTATACTGTCCACTTGAATATGCAGGAGTTTTTATGGGATGGCATCAAACGTGACCGGGTAGTCTGGCTGGGCGATATGCATCCTGAATTAATGGCTGTCAGCCGTGTTTTCGGATACAATGAGGTAATTCCCAACAGTCTGGACCTGGCCTGCAAACAATTTCCGTTACCCAATTGGATGAATGGCATGAGTGCATACAGCCTATGGTATCTGATCAACCAATATGAATGGTATCACCAGACTGGTGATATTGATTTTTTAAAGAAACATTCCGACTATATCAGCGGATTAATCCATCTGATAAATGAGAAAGTGGATGATGCGGGAAATGAAACGTTAGCACCTGCCCGCTTTTTGGACTGGCCATCCAGCGGAAATAAAGCCGGAGTTGAGGCAGGCTATCGCGCACTGATCGTATGGGCTATGCAAGATGCACATCAATTGTCTTTAAAACTTGGTAACACTTCTGATGCTCAATTATGTCTGGACATTATCAACCGGATGAAAAAAAAGATATTACCTCACAACAATCTGAAACAGGCAGCTTCATTAATGGCCATCGCTGGATTGATGGATCCCCAACAGGCTTGCGATGAAGTTGTCTCTGTAGGTGGTGGAAAAGGTTTTTCCACTTTTTACGGGTATTATATGCTGGAAACATTAGCCAAAGCAGGTGAGTATGAGAAAGCAATAGATATCATTAACACTTTCTGGGGGGCCATGCTGGATTTGGGAGCAACCACGTTTTGGGAAGATTTCAATCTGGACTGGATTCCTAATGCCGCTCCTATAGACGAACCTGTTCCAGCCGGAAAAAAAGACATACATGGCGATTTCGGCGCCTATTGCTATCCCGGATTCCGTCACAGCCTTTGCCACGGGTGGTCCTCAGGACCTACCACATGGCTGTCAGATCATGTATTAGGTATAAAAATCGTGAACGTGGAACGCAAGCAGATCAGTATTGAGCCACACCTAGGTAAATTAGAATGGGCTAAAGGCACTTATCCCACCCCTTGGGGCGTGATAGAAGTCAGCCACGAGAAGAAAGCCGATGGTAAAATCGCAACCAAAGTGAAACTTCCGAAAGGTGTAAAACAAATTTAATTATAAGAAATCGTTATCAAACTTCTATAAAAACTGGATCTTATGAAAAACATAATGATATGGATTATGCTCCTCTTGGGTATAACTTATACTGACGCCCAAAATGGGAAGTCTCCTAGAAAAGACTATGCCAAATTAGCTAATTATGATGAAAGTAAGGTTCCGCAATATACCTTACCTTCCGTATTAATGTGTCACGACGGAGAAATGGTTCAGACCAAGGAACAATGGGAGCAAAAACGCCGCCCCGAAATTTTAAACCTGTTCACGACTTACATGTTTGGCAAAGCACCTGTATTAAAACACAAACTGCCTTGTACAGTCAGTCGGATCAATGAAAAAGCTCTGAACGGACGTGCCACCCGGAAAGAAATAACCATCCAATTAACAGACGATCCACAGGGTCCCCACATTAACTTGCAACTGTATCTTCCTAATCATGTATCAGGAAAAATTCCGGTTTTTCTAGGTATCAGCTTCATGCCCAATTACACGATATATGATGATCCCGATTTATCTGTCCCCGAAATAACAGATGAAAAAATGAAGAAAAGATCTTTCAGGGGATCAATGGACAAATCCTGGCAGCTTGATAAAATTTTGGAACACGGATATGGTCTGGCCACTTTCTGTTATAATGATGTGGATCCCGATTTTGACGATGACTTCCAAAATGGTGTGCATCCTTATTATTATGAGAAAGGGCAGAATTTCCCAGATCCGGATCAATGGGGTTCCATTGCAGCTTGGGCATGGGGCATGAGCCGTGCCATGGATTATCTGGAAACAGACAAAAAAGTGGATGCCCAAAAAATCGCCGTGATAGGTCATTCTCGTCTTGGCAAAACCGCTGTCTGGGCCGGAGCCTCCGATCCGCGTTTTGCTTTAGTCATATCCGGGAATTCAGGATGTTGTGGAGTTGCCATCTCACGTCGTTGTTTTGGTGAGACTGTAGAAGCCATGAATGTACGTTTTCCTCATTGGTTCTGCGGTAATTATAAACAATTTAACGACCGGGAAAAATACTTGCCTTTCGACCAGCACGAACTCGTTGCCCTGATTGCTCCAAGACCTATATATATCGCCAGTGCAGAAGAAGACAACTGGTCCGACCAAAAAGGTGAATTTCTAGGAGGTAAAGGAGCTGAACCTGTATATGCCCTCTATGGCTTAAACGGAATAGGTTGTGAAGAAATGCCTCCTGTGGATACACCTTACATGAATGGCTCTATCGCATACCACAATCGCAAAGGGCCTCACGCTATTCTTCCATACGATTGGGAACAATTTCTTCGTTTTGCTGACAAATATTTTAAAAACAAATAATTAATATATAAATCAATGATGAAAAACAAGAACCTACTTATAGGATTATGCTCGGTACTGCTGTTGCTTAGCATATCAATAAACATGACAGCTCAGGACTCGCGTGAACGTACATATTATTATGAAATACTAGAACCACGCCATGAGCCCAAACCGAAAATCAAAGGTTTTGCAACAGAAAGAGTAAAAGAGAACTTAGACAGAGGGTTAACGGCCACCTCATCTGTAGACGGGAAAGGTATCTACCTCAGTTGGAGACTATTGGAACAAGATGGAACTGACACTTCCTTCCACCTCTACCGTTCTGCAAACGGCAAGACACAGCGTTTATCAAAAAATCCAATTAAAAACACCTGTGACTTTGTTGACCAAACTCCCGTTGCCGGAAAAGCAACCTATTGGATCTGTGCATTAGATAAAAAGAAAAAAGTGATTAACACATCTTCCAAATTGGATGTGGACTGTTCTTTATTGAAAAACTATCAATCCATTAAATTGAACCGTAATATAAAAGCAGGCAAAATAGCCGTTGCTGATTTGAACGGGGATGGCATTTACGATTATATCATCCGCACCCCGGAAAAAAATGTGGATCCCGGAATGCCCGGTACTTTGGATGGTTCAACTTATCAAATTGAGGCTTATTTAAGTGACGGCACTTTTTTATGGTCTAAAGATTTAGGACAAGGTATTGAGCCCGGTGTTTGGTACTCCCCTTTCATCGCATACGACTTCAATGGAGATGGCAAAGCAGAAATTGCCTTAAAAACAGCTCCGGAAACGACCAAACGAAATGAAAAAGGACGGGTAGACTCCGGTGAAGAATATCTAAGTGTATGGGATGGAATGACCGGAAAAGAAATTGCCCGCGTGGACTGGCCTGAACGGAATGACAGGTATGGAAATCTGGTCCGGCAAAACCGTAACCAAATAGGAATGGCCTATCTGGACGGCAAGACTCCTTATATATTGGCATGTCGTGGCACTTACAAACTGATGACTGTAGATGCATGGCAACTGAAAGATAACAAACTGGAACGTGCATGGCGATGGGACGGCGATGAAGAAAATCCCGTAGTAAGAAGCATGGGTTCCCATAATATGGTATGTGGTGATGTGGATGGAGATGGAAAAGATGAAATTCTATTAGGCTCATGCATGCTTGATGATAACGGGACTTTACTATGGTCTACCGGATTAGGACACCCTGATAAAATCTATCTGGCTGATATCGACCCGGATCGTCCGGGTATGGAAGTGTTCCTTTGTCTGGAACCTTGGCACGAGAACGGACGTGGCGTTTGTGTTGTGGATGCCAGAACAGGACAACCGGTATGGAATATCGGTCATAAGACATTCCATGTAGGCGATGGGATGGTTGCTGATTTTGATCCGGTCCATAAAGGTCTGGAATGTTTTGCCAGCGAAGACCGTAAAGGAAGCAGCACAGACAAATATCTACTTTCGGCTGACGGTAAACCCTTAGGTAAAAATGAGGAAGTGCCCTCCTGCCGTAATTGGGCTTGGTGGGACGGTGACTTATTGCGCGAAACATTCAAAGGGGACGATAACCGATGGGGGGCAAGTTCCTCTTCAAACGGTCGTTCACTAAGTATTGTAAAATGGAAAGGAGAAACACTGACACAAGGAATTGAAGGTGATATCTTAATGATTGCAGACTTATATGGAGACTGGCGTGAAGAAATAATAACCGCATTACCCGGTGAAATACGTATCTACACAACCAATCTTCCGGCAAAAGACCGTCGCACCACATTGATGCAAGACGGAATATATAGAAGTTATGTAGCTCATCGTTCCATGGGATATCCACAAGCTCCTGTTCCCTCCTATTATTTAGGAGAATAATATTAAGATTAGCATGAAGGATTCCTCTAAAAACTGTAACGGATATCCTTTTGTTGTAGGGGCGCTTTGATGCGCCCTTATGCATATAAAACTCAACTCTAATCATAAACATCATGCAAAAGATACTATTATTTATTGCTTCCCTTTTTTATTTCAACTTCTTATTTTCAAAAAATGAAATAAAATCCTGGCAAGGCATTCATGAAACACCCCTTTCCCGTCTAGAACAACAATTTGCAGAACCTCCTGTGGAATTTGCCAACCATGTAATATGGGGTTGGGAAGGGAAAATGGATAAAAAGACTATTTGCAATGACTTGGATTCTATCAAAAAGAAAGGATTCCGTGCCGTAATATTTGAAGCAGGTTACAAACTACCTTTCAAATATCTTTCCGAAGAATGGTTTAAAGCAATTCGCACCGGAGTAGTTGAAGCCAAAAAACGAGACATGAAAGTCTGGATTATTGATGAAGGAAAATATCCCAGCGGATTTGCAGGAGGAAAATTCTCACAGGAACGTCCCGATTTGAGAATGCAAGCTCTTGTGATAGGTGATACCATACAGATAAAACGGGGAGAAGTAATGACAAACCATAAAATAGCACCGGAAATCATCAGTGCGGTAGCCGTCAGTACATCCGGCGCTCCTAACAGAACTATAGAAATTAATAATGGAAAAATAAGTTTCAACGCCGGGCTGGATGACTGGAAGATCCTATTAGTCAAAAGCGACTTTCGGACGGCTGTAACCCGAGCCGTTAATAATCCCAATGGCGGTAAAGATGCCACTAATTCTCTGTGTGATTATCTGAACCCTGTTGCCGTACAACAATTCATTGATTGGACACACAAACAGTATAAAAAATATCTTGGTAAAGAGCTGGGTACCACCGTACTTGGTTTCCGGGGAGATGAACCCGATTATGCACATTTACCTTGGACTCCTTCCATTGTCCAAACATTCAAAGATACAAAAGGGTACGATCCGACTCCCTATCTAGCCTCCTTTTTTACCGCTTCGCCTACCATACAGGAACAAAGAGTAAAAGCCGATTATTGGGATGTCTGGTCCAGCTTGTTTGCCACCCACTTTTTCAAATTACAAGCCGATTGGTGTGCAGCCAATGGAGTAGCCCATATTACCCATCTTAACAAAGAACATGAAATGCCCGCATGTGTAAAAGCTGAAGGAGACTATTTTCGAGCCTTAAGTAAAGTTCAAATACCCGGAGTAGATGCAATCTGGAACCAAATATGGCCCAGTACCCTTAATGATTTCCCCAAACTAGCCTCATCTGTAGCTCATGTTTATGGAAAACCTAGAGCATTCAGCGAAAGTTTTGCAGCTTACCACATCTCTCCTACCATTCCCCAAGCCAAATTTGTTGTAGATCATCAGATTGCCCGAGGGATTAACTTCTTTGAATTCATGTTCTGGCTGGCAGGATCCAAACATCGCAATTGGATGAGTGATCCTGGTATGAAAGGCCTGAATGAATATACAAATCGCACTACTTACCTGATGAGCCAAGGGAAGCCGGGAGCACGGATTGCCATGTATTACCCCACATCTACTATGTGGCTGGGTAACAATGAAGTTTATAAGGATATCGTCACTCTTACCCAACAGCTGTTAACTCATCAACGAGATTTTGACTACATAAACGATGATGCTTTTACGGAAGCACTGACCATAGGTCCCGGCTATCTGGAAAATAAAAGCAGCCAAAGATATGAAACATTGATTATCCCATCATCAGATGTTATTTCCGTATCTGCCTGGAAAGTAATAGAAACATTTTCCTCACGTGGAGGAAAAGTCCTGTTTTGGGGAAAGAAGCCCGCTTCTTTCATTGACAAAAATTTCACTGCTCCTGGTTCCCTATCAGATTTAACCAACAGCAGGATTGAGCCATCCACCAGATGGACAGCACATGTAAGCTCTTCCCTTCCGGAACCAGAAATGAAAATCATTTCACCTGACAATGATTCTATCCGCTACACACGCAGAGTAATGCCCGATGGCGACCTCTACTTCATATTCAATGAAGGGAATAAAGCTACAGAATTTACAGCAGACTTTGATAAAGTAGGAGTTGTAAAAGAATGGAATGCAACAGATGGCACACTCCAACCGATAAATGCAACAATTGTCAATAACCGTACCCGTCTGACCATTAAACTGGAAGCATGGGAAAGCAAGCTCATATCTATCGGAAAAAATAACAGAGAATATAACATTAAAGAATATGGCGTAAAAGGAAATGGCTATTCGGAAACAGCCACTTTACAACGTATCATTAATGAAGCAGCTCACAATGGAGGCGGAACGATAGTTATTCCTGCCGGGGAGTATCTAAGCGGCGCTCTATTCTTCCCACGTGGTGTAGATTTACGTATAGAAAAAAACGCCAAACTAATCAGCACTGTCGACCCCAATGAATTTCCTGTCATCCCTACCCGTTTTGAAGGCATAGAAAAAAGGTGGCGATGTGCTTTCTTGAATTTCGACCATTCAGACGGAGTTAAAGTTTATGGTGAAGGAGTTATTGATGGTAAAGGAGTAGAATGGAAAAAAATTCCATTCGGAAACTCCGGACGCCCCAGACTGGTATGTTTCACAGATTGCCCGGGAGGTAAGATTTCCGGTTTAAAAATGATAAATCAGGCCTCATGGTGTCTTCATGTACTTTACACAAACGGATTCACTATAGATGGAATCGATATCCGTGCATTGGAATATATACCCAGTTCCGATG
>ERZ779885.1766-NODE-1766-length-21187-cov-6.677409_pt1 | contig 21187 bp, 22 predicted proteins | sample MGYA00511554_ERZ779885 | MGnify/ENA primary metagenome ERZ779885 (study PRJEB29588, sample SAMEA2160998) | human gut metagenome | biome: human gut; feature: human-associated habitat; material: faeces | place: Denmark | collected 2008/2010 ... | reverse complement strand
CATATATAGTAGAGGGCTATTTCAAAACGATTGGAGGTGACGCTTATGGAGAAGCAGAAAAGCCCGAAAGGTTTCATTGTAGTGCTGCCCGGCGAGATTATCGAAATACCGCAGGACAGCGACAAATCATGGCTGACCCTGTTTTACAGCTTGCCGAGAGAGCTTGCAGAAAAGTGGAAACCCGCCTACGATCTGCCCCGTTGCCCTTATGAGGTGCTACGGACAGACAAGTATGACCACATCGTATGTGATGATATGTTCAAACTGCTTGTGTGGGATTGCTACGCATGGAGTGCGTGGCAGTTTTTTCAAGTGAAGGACCGCAAGGGTAATTATCGTAACATTCCCGGTGCATGGACGCAGTACGCAGGATATTTCCCCTTGTGGCGTTTGTCGTACAGCATTATCCCCTACATCCGAATGAAGTTTGAACAAAATGGACTCGGCTTCCAAAACCTTTACAACATTCCGCAAGGTGTGGAAGTGCCGTGGCTGACCTATCAGCAGTTCAGCAATCTGATCGGCAATGTCACCGATATGGTTGTAGCAGAGCAGGAATGGCAGCCTGTGATTGACGCTATCTGGGAAAACCGCACCGTAGAGGACTACGAAACCACAAGCAGCACCGTTAAGACCGATTTCATGCGGAAGTGGCATCACAACCGTTCCGGTAAGCCAATCTCTTTGGATGAGATGATGGAGAGCGAGGACGGGGACATTTTCGATGTGGCAGACCCCCGCAGCGATTTTGAAAATTCCGTTATTTCCGAAATGCAGATTGCTTCCTTTGCGGAAAGTACGATCACGGAGAAGGACCGAGAAATATTGAAGCTGCGTATGGAGGGCTACACCGAACAGGAGATCGCAGACAAGGTTGGCTACAAGACCGCCAGTGCAGTCCATAAGCGGATTGCCAAGATCGCAAACGCCTATGAGGACTATGTGACAGCGGAATATCAGAAGTATTTGGACAAGTAAACAGACGCAGAAGCGGCAGCAGTTACCGAAATGGTGACTGCTGCTTTTTCATGCAGGAAAGGAGATTTTTATGAGCAGAGAGCCGTTTGAAACCTTGCCCGATGTGATGGATGCAAAGCAGCTTGCGGAAGCGTTGCACCTATCCAAAGCCGGAGCTTATAATCTGCTGAACGCAGACGATTTCCCCACGCTGAAAATCGGCGGGAGGAAGCTCGTGATGAAGCAGGATTTATTGCTCTGGCTGAAAAAGCACACCAACGATCAAGAGCCGAAAAAAACAGAAAACAGCCAATAACAACTGCCCGGATATACTACTCCCTGTCCGAGCAGTTTCTATTTGAAAATCGCTGTTTTCTCCAATTCAAGAGCCGAGGAAAATCACCGAAAAATGCCACCCTTGCAAAGTGGAGCGCAGAAAGGAGTTAAAATGCGAACAGGACTAACCAAGCGGCAGAAAACCACGGAAATCTTTTTTGATGAAACTAAAAGCAGGATCACCGTCTACACCCACAACACCGACTTGAAGAAACGGCTGACCGCTTTTGCCGGGCAGCACCCCGACCATTGCATTATGACGGACGAGGACACCGAAACAGGCTACAAGGCTTTTGAGATTGAAAAGGGGCGATTGTCTTTCCGTCTGACTGCTCCGTATAGTGAGGAACGCAGACAGGCGGCAAGCGAGGTTGCAAGGTGTAACCCCTTGCAATTCAGAAAAAAATTGCAATTTCCAAACGACTAATTTCCTTAAATTACTTTCAACACCGGAAGATTTATGCTATAATTTACTATGTATATTTGTATTCTGATGGCTATGCAGATATATAATTTCGGAAATGATTTATGGAGGCGGAACATGGGCGAGTATGTAAAAAATAAAAAGGACATGAAATTTCAGAGCCAAGATGCTCTCAAAACAGTCCAGTCAGTAATTGACGATGCGGATAAAGCGTTGCACGACAAATCCAGAAAGATGAAAGACTCTCCTATCGGAGAAGCGGTTGCAGGAGCTGTTGGTGTTGGAGTAGGAGCTGGTATCGGTTTTGCAGGACTGTATCTTGGTGGTTCAGTAGTTGGGTTAAGTGCTGCGGGGATAACAAGCGGATTAGCTGCAGCTGGTGGGTTAATTGGTGGTGGAATGGTAGCCGGCATAGCGGTATTAGCGGCTCCTGCTGTTGTTCTTGGCGGGGCTGGTGTTGGTATAGCATCTCATGTTAAGAACAAGCGATTGAGAGAAGCTAAGGAGTTAATTTATAAAAATGCTATTGCAAAGCAGACCGCTATCTTAAAAGCTCTTAAAGATGAACGAGACGCTGATAAGGAGAGAATCGACTATTTGAATGGTCTGAACATTCTGTTGCAGTCTGCTATTAACGACCTGAAGCATGATTTGGGAATTGCATAACAAGGAGGTTGCACCATGAGTAGATTCAAGTATTCCAGCGATGAGCTGGATATGAATAAGGTACTCAAGATGAACCAAGATGTTTCCCGATCTATGTCAGATGACCAGCAGATGTCTCAGACAAGAAGCAGTGCTGATAGTAACATTGAAGCATCTTTGGCGTTGTTGCGTTCTTTGGACAAGGGAAAAGATATTTCGCAGCTTTCCACAGATATTGCATCTAAAGAAAAAGATAGACGGTTAGAGCATCGTCCAGTTCTGGAATCTTGGGAAGAAATTGTTGCTCAAGCTAATCTTCACGAACCAACAGAAGTGGTTTTGGAAGATATTATGACTGAGACGGAAATCCAAAGTGCATTTGTAGAACTTGATTCCATCGAAGAACAGTTTTCTAAAAAAACAAGTATTGTAAACAAAACCGATTTGTCATTCCTTGCGATTGCAACCGCCCTGCAAGTGGCAAAATCGCTTGTATTTCCTTATGTTGCAGAAAAATTCGACTATGGAAAAAGTTTTGACCCATCAGAGAGATTGGAGCATAATGACAAATCTATCGAACGAGCCCACAAGGAAGCAAACGATAAGTTCCGTGACAAGCGTATCGAAAAGCACGGAACAGGACATTGGATTAACATCCTTTATCAGACGGTTCCCTATGACATTACAAAAGGCTCGAAAGATTTAGGAATAAACATGGGTGGTAAATACCACCGAATGTACACGCTGGGACATGATCCTGTTTTGGGCTGGATTTTCGGTACGGCAAACATTTTGACGGACTGCATTACATTTAATAACTTCCATACAAACCGAATTTCAAGAATTGATCCCATAACAGGCGCAAAGAAAATGGTAATAACGCCGGAAGTTGTTCTGCTTGGGAAAATGTTCAGCGAGTGTTACGACGAAGTAAAAGCTGACCCGTTGAATCTCCCTGCCGCTCTCTTTGCTCAAGCACAGCACTTAAAATCTGATGAATTTACAAAACTGGGACTGCCTGTACCAATCTTATCGAGCATAAATGAGGATTTTGCAAGCAAGCTGTATAGCGAAAACTACGATGCATTGTGTTTTGCGAGAGACGCAAAGATTGTTGGAGCATCTTTTGTGGTATCAAAGCTATTCGATATGATTATTTCCTTGCTACATGGCTTGTTTAGAAAAGATGGCGAAGATAAAGACCTCTACGAAGTGAGAAGCCGCAAAATTTTGTTAATTTCTAATGCAATCGCTTCGTCAAGTACCATAATTAACGCTACTATTACAAGCAACCCCAAAAACTTGGACATCGGTAGTCTGCTAAATACTTTGACACATTTGTTTACCGATGTTAGGTTTATTTTGAGAATTAAGCAAGAGTTTATCGAAAACGAAATTGCAGAAAGAGTTCAGAAAGAGATTTCAGCGGTCGATGCGTTGTATGAATCTTTTTGACCGATACTTGTGTACAAGCATAGCAACGACACAAACTATTTTGTTGTCTACCGAGAATAATTTGCATCGGGACATTTCATCCCAATGATGCAAACGCAATTTTAGAGCAGCTACTTCAAAGTGGCTGCTCTTTTCTTTCCCCAAAATCGAAAAGGAGGACTACCCCATGCTGAGAAAACAACCGACCACCCTTGCAGAATGCAACGCCGAATTGGAGCTTGTGCAGAAGCAGCTACGGCAATATCAAAACCGGGAGAAGATGCTGACACGGAAGTTGAGCGTTGAGGAGCGCCGCATCAGAACGCACCGCCTTTGCGCCCGTGGCGGCTATCTGGAAAGCATCGTGCCGGAGTTGATCGCCATGACGGACGAGGAAGCGAAAGACTACCTTTACCACGCAGTACACAGCGAGGAAGCAAAAGCATTTTTGAAAAAACGAGCCGAGGGAGGGGTTACGGAATAATACCCTTGTTTACAAGGGCGCACTTATACACCCTGTCGGGTGTCGTGCGCTCTGCCGAGGGCTTTGTGGGAGCGTGGGAAATCCACACTCCCACATTGGCGGCTTGCGCCGCACAGGGAAAGCTGCATTTTCCCTGCGACAGCTTACGCTGTCTACCCTTTAGCGCACTTGCGGAAAGCGAATACCTTGCTTCGCAAGCTATTCACTTTCCACAAGTCTGAATAACCGAAACCGGGAGGTGGTACTATCGCAATTTACCATTGCAGCATTAAGATCGTCAGCCGTGGCAGCGGTAAATCCGCAGTCGCAGCAGCCGCCTACCGAAGCGGCGAGAAAATCACAAACGAGTGGGACGGCATAACCCACGACTACACCAAGAAAGGCGGCATCGTCCATTCCGAAATCCTGCTGCCACCCAATGCTCCACTAGGCTTCAAAGACCGGGGAACGCTATGGAACAGCGTGGAGGAAATCGAAAAGGCGGGTAATTCCCAACTGGCAAGAGAGTTGGAAGTTGCCCTGCCCATAGAGTTATCCAGAGAGGAACAGTTACGGCTTGTCCGTGAATACTGTTCCTCTCAATTTGTTTCCAAAGGAATGTGCGCCGACTTCAATATCCACGACACAGGCAGCGGCAATCCCCACGCCCATATCCTCTTGACGATGCGCCCGATGGACGAGCAGGGTAAGTGGCTTCCGAAATCCAAAAAGGAATATGTGCTTGATGAAAACGGCGAGCGCATCCGTCTTGCAAGCGGCAGATACAAGACACGAAAAGTTGACCTTGTGGACTGGAACAGCCACGACAACGCCGAGGTCTGGCGCAAGGCGTGGGCTGACCTTGCCAACAGTTTTTTGGAGCAGAGTAACCGCCCGGAACGCATCGACCACCGCAGCTATGAACGGCAGGGCATTGAGCAAATCCCGACTGTTCACATCGGCGTGGCGGCATCACAGATGGGGAAGAAAGGCATCGTTACCGAGCGTGGCGAACTCAACCGCAGTATCAAGGCGGCTAATCGTATGCTCCGTGAAATCCAGGCGCAGATCGGCAAGCTGAAAGAATGGCTGTCCGAGATTTTCAAGGCAAAGGAAGCCTTGCGAGCCGAGCCGCAACAGCCGAAATCTCCCGACCTGTCAACGCTGCTGTTCCGCCATCTGGATATTCAGAAAGCAAAGGGCAGGAAGTATTCGCAGAGTTGGCAGCAACAGCACACCGCCGATGAACTCAAAGCCATTTCCAAAGCGGTCAATCTTCTTGCGGAAAAGGGTATCTTCACTCTGGAGGAATTGGACGCTGCCCTGTCCTCTGTCAGCGACAAGGCAAGCGAAATCCGTGGTGCTATGAAGCCGAGGGAAGCGAGAATTAAGCAGCTACAAAAGCTGATTGAGCAGGCGCAGAACTTCCAAAAGACAAAGCCCGTCCATGATGAATACAAGCAAATCCGTTGGAAAGGCAAGCAGGAAAAGTTTGCAGAAACGCATCGAGCCGACCTCACGATATGGGAAGCGGCTAACCGTTATCTGCGGGCTAACTTGCCGGATATGAAACTGACCCCTAAAGCGTGGCAGACTGAGCTTGCGAAGCTGACCGCCGAGAACGAAGCGGAGTACGCCAAGCTGAAAGCACAGCGGGAAGTCGTTTCCGATCTGCAAAAAATCCGCCGCTATGTGGATATTGCGCTGAAAGAGGACGCACCGCAGCAGAGCAAAACCAGAAATCACAATATAGACCGATGAGCCATCGGAGAAAGGAAACCACCATGAACAAGAACAAAGAGTTTGAACATGAAATCGACCCGGAGCTGTTAGAGGAAATCCGGCTATGGGAAGAAGCCGACCACGATGAGCTGACAGAATATTATTTCTCCTGCTCTGACCCCTATCTCAAACCGCAGCCCCTACCGCCCGACCACGTACGCCACAACTGCTACTTTAACGAGGACGGGCATCTCTGCGTGAAAAATCTTTCCGCTTTCTGGCTGCCGGAATTCACCTTGCAAAAGGAGATCGGCGGCACACTCTACACCGTCACAGGCAGCTATGACGGAACGGAAACGCTTGACAAGAAAATGGAGCGCATTATGGGCGAAAAGTTTACAGAAAAGATGGAGGAACAGGAATGACAAATTCACAAAATCTTGGTACAATAGAAGCAACCAATCCTGTACTGGCAGTTGCCCCATTAAAGGAGGAAACAGAAATGTTACGGGCAACTGAAAAAATCACCGCATTATACTGCCGACTTTCGCAGGAGGATGCCAACGAGGGCGATAGCAATTCCATCACCAATCAGAAAGACATTCTGCTCCGCTACGCCAAAGAACACCGCTTTCCCAACCCGACCTTTTTCGTAGATGACGGGTACAGCGGCACCAACTATGACCGCCCCGGCTTTCAGCAAATGCTGTCTGAAATCGAAGCGGGAAAAGTAGCAGTAGTGCTGACGAAAGACCTTTCCCGACTTGGGCGTAATTCCTCGTTGACCGGGCTGTATATCAACTTCACTTTTCCAAAATACAGCGTCCGCTATATCGCCATCAACGACCACTTTGACACCATCGACCCCAACAGCACCGACAACGATGTGGCGGGTATCAAAAACTGGTTTAACGAGTTTTTCGCCAAAGACACAAGCCGCAAAATCCGGGCTGTGCAGAAAGCAAAGGGCGAGCGTGGCGTACCGCTGACAACAAATGTGCCTTTTGGCTACCGCAAAGACCCGGAGGACAGAACGAAGTGGATTGTGGACGAAGCCGCCGCCCTTGTAGTCAAGCGCATCTTCAAGCTGTGCATGGAGGGCAGAGGTCCGATGCAGATTGCAAAGCTGCTCCAAGCGGAAAAGGTGCTTAACCCCACCGCCTACAAGAAGCGCGAGGGCATCAAGACGCCCAGCCCGGAAACCGCTGATCCGTACCATTGGAACACCAACACGGTTGTTCATATTCTGGAACGGCGGGAGTACACAGGCTGTACGGTCAACTTCAAGACCTACACCAACTCTATCTGGGACAAGAAGCAGAGGGAAACGCCCATTGAGAAACAGGCGGTTTTCTACAACACCCACCCGGCAATCATCGAGCAGGAAGTCTTTGACAAGGTGCAGCAGATCCGTAAGCAGCGTCACCGCAGAACGAAAACGGGCAAGAGCAGCTTGTTTTCCGGCATGGTCTATTGCGCCGACTGCGGAGCGAAAATGCGGTATTGTACCACCAACTACTTTGAGAAGCGGCAAGACCATTTCGTATGCGCCAACTACCGCAGCAACACGGGAAGCTGCTCGGCACACTTTATCCGGGCGGTTGTGTTGGAGGAATTGGTCTGGATGCACATGAAAGCGGTTATCTTCTATGTGACACGCTACGAGAAGCATTTTAGGGCGGTTATGGAGCAGCGGTTACGAATGAGCAGCGAGGAAGCCATCCGTGGCTACAAGACGCAGCTTGCACAGGCAGAACGCCGCCTTGCAGAGCTTGACCGACTGTTTATCCGCATCTATGAGGACAATGTTTCCGGGCGCATCACCGATGAACGATTTTCCCTTATGAGCAAGACCTATGAGGACGAACAGGCGCAACTCAAGGTGGATATTCACCGCTTACGGCAGGAAATTGAAGTACAGGAACGACAGATTGAAGATTTAGAGAAGTTCATTCAGCGGGTACACAAATACGAGGACTTGCAGGAAATGACACCCTACGCCCTGCGAGAGCTTGTCAAGGGTATCTACATCGAAGCCCCCGACAAGAGCAGCGGAAAGCGCAGACAGGGCGTCCGCATCTCCTACGACCTTGTGGGCTTTATCCCCGTGGAAGAACTGATGAAACAGGAAACGGCATGACCAAAGCCATACCGTTCCTGCAAAAAGCAATATTACTTTCTTATGACCCCCTCCCATTCGGCGCGGGGGATTTTTTGTTTCCCCGCGCTCTTGTGTTCTTCTGCAAAGTTCCGTATAATAACAGATAGAATTCCCTTTTGCGGGAAGAGAATGTTCACGGCCGCCTGCTTCCGATAGGGGGAGAATGCGGACGGGGAGAAGAGAGGAAGGTTTTTTATGAAGCATTGGAAACGGAAGGGCGCAGCCTTGCTGCTGTGCGGTCTGCTTGCGCTGACCGCCATTGTGATGCCCTCGGCGGTGGCACAGGCAGCCGTTGTGGAGGGCGCATACGAGTGGGCCTACGACGAGAGCCTGGGAGGGGTGGAGATCCGGAACTACCGCGGTACGGATTCGACTCTCACGATTCCTTCCTCCTTTGGCGGGAAGCCGGTGGTTTCCATCGGTACCTCCGCCTTTGCAAGCAACACCTTTTTGCAGACGGTGAACATTCCAGACACGGTAACGCGCATTCAGGGCTTTGCTTTCCGCGGATGTGTGCAGCTCGAAACCATCCGCTTTTCGCAGAACCTGACGTCGATTGGAAATTCGGCCTTTGAAGGGTCGCTGGCGCTGACTTCCGTGTCGTTTCCCGCTTCGCTCAGGAGCATCGGCAGCTCCGCTTTTTCCGGCTGTATGAACCTCGAGTCCGTTTCCTTCCAGGAGGGACTGGAAAGCCTGGCGGGCTATGTGTTCCAGGGAGCGCATCTGACGGTTGTCACGCTGCCCGATTCTCTGCGCAGCATGTCGGATAAGAGTTTTTATGGCAGTGGTGTTACGCAGATTCGTGCTTCAACGAACAGCCTCGGCCATCAGTATGCCACCCGCAGCGGGATTCCCTTTGTGTCGACCGGAGCGATGAATCCGGACAGCGGATCCTCCGGCGGTTCTTCCTCGACGCCGGAAAATCCTTCTTCGGGGAAAGAAGGAGCCGTCAAGCTGGCGATTCCTTCTCTGACCATGCAGGTCGGCGCGACGTATGACTGCGTCGTGACCAATCCGCTCACGGGCGATCTGCAGATCAGCGTTTCCAATGATTGCGTGGGGCTTGTGGACGGCGGCAAGCTGACCGTGGAGCTTAACGGCCGCAGCTTCCGCCTTTACGGCCAGAAGGCCGGTTCCTGCACCGTTACCGTGAAGGCGGATGAAGGCTCTGTTACGCTGCCTGTGACGGTGGAACCCTCGTCTCAGCCTGTTACACCGCCGCAGCCGTCTTCGGGCTGGACATCCGATACGACGACGGATCTGACGCTTTCGTCCGGGGCGTCGTATCAGTTCAAGTTTACGGCCTCGAAGCCCGATCAGATCAATGTCTGGATGGGCACGCCGAATGTGTTCAGCGTCCAGAAAACGGCGGTGGAAGCGAACGCTGTGTATTATAAGATCACGGCGGTGGGAACCCCCGGCGCACAGGCAGGTATTTACGTTTCCTATGAGGGCGGATCCGGCACAAAACTTTGCGTTGCCACGATCGCGGGCGGAAGCTCCGGCGGTTCCTCCTCCGGTTCCGGCGGAACAGCGCAGCCTGCTGCGACCCTGACTTGCGATACCACGTCCGACTTTGGTCTGGCGAAGGGAGCGTCCTATCAGTTCCGGATCACAACGTCAGACGGCAAAAAGCCTTCCTTCTGGGCCGGCACTTCCGGCGTCTTTGACGTACAATACGTGACCCAGAGCGGAAAGGATTTCTTCTACAAAATCACGGCAGTGGGAAATCCCGGCGCACAGGCGGGATTCTATGCAGCCTGTGAGGGTCAGTCCGGCGTGAAGCAGTGCGTGGTTACCATTGCTTACGGCTGAGCCGCGGATATGGAATCTCCGGCTGCCTGCGTCCTTCATCTGCGCATGAGACTTTGCCACTCCGGGGCGTAGTGGTGGAAACCATTCAAACCCGTTTTGAACGGAAAAACAATTGGGAAAAAAGAGACCCCTTCGGGCTGGATCCGCCCGAAGGGGTCTCTTTGGATAAAGGAAAGAGTTACTTGTGATCTGTTTTGGAAGGATGGCAGTGGCAGGCACCGCTGCATCCGGAGCATCCGCATCCGCAGCCTCCGCCCTTTTTTCGCCGGATGATGCCGCGCGCAATGACAGCCACAAAGAGGGCCAGAATGATCAGCGCGAGGATGACGGTCGGGGCGTTGACGGAAGAAGCGAGCAAAAAGGGTAGGGGAAACATGAGGGGCTCCTCCTTGCAAATGTTCTGTCAGGCATTCGTCTTGCGGCTCAGCCGGACGGAAATGGAAGCGTTTTTGGAATAGTCCGCGTTATAGCGGTTGGGACGGAAAACGAGGTAAATCAGGACAGCCAGAAGAACGAGAGCCGCAACCGTACCCACACCGAACGCACCGCCGAGGAACAGGCTGCCAAGCTGGTAAACAATCAGGGAGATTGCGTAGGCGAAGATACACATGTAGCCGATAGCGGCAACCGTCCACTTCGCGTTGTTCATTTCACGCTTGATCGCTCCCATTGCCGCGAAGCACGGCGCGCAGAGAAGGTTGAAAATCATAAAGCTGTAAGCGGTGAGCTGGGTGAAATCTGCGGCAATGTTGGCCCAGACTTCCTCGCCTTCCTCGGATACCTCCGCGAAGCCGTACAGCACGCCGAAGGTGCCGACTACATTTTCCTTCGCGATAAGACCCGTAAAGCTTGCGACGGCAGGCTTCCAGCTTCCGAAGCCGAGCGGAGCAAACAGGGGAGCGACCACATGGCCGATCGAGGCCAGCAGGCTGGTGTTGTTATCCTCCACCATACCGAACGTACCGTCCGTGAAACCGAAGCCCTGCAGGAACCACAGCACGATCGAGGAGGCCAGAATGACGGTGCCGGCGCGCTTGATGAAACTCCAGCCGCGTTCCCAGGTGGCGCGCAGTACGTTCACAACGCGCGGCACATGATAGGCCGGCAGCTCCATGACAAACGGGGCGGGTTCACCCGCAAATGACTTAAACTTTTTGAGGAGGATTCCGCTGAGGATGATGGCAGCCACGCCGATGAAGTATGCGCTGGTTGCGACCAGGCCGCTTCCGCCGAACAGAGCACCCGCGAACAGTCCGATGATCGGCATCTTTGCGCCGCAGGGAATGAAGCACGTCGTCATGACAGTCATCTTGCGGTCACGGTCGTTCTCAATGGTGCGCGAGGCCATAACGCCCGGTACGCCGCATCCGGAGCCGACCAGCATCGGAATAAAGCTCTTGCCGGAGAGACCGAATTTGCGGAAAATCCGGTCCATGATGAAGGCGATTCTTGCCATATAGCCAATGTCCTCGAGGATGGAGAGCATCAGGAAAAGAACGAGCATCTGCGGTACAAAGCCGATGACTGCTCCCACGCCGCCGACAATACCGTCGACGATGAGGCCGCTGAGCCATGGAGCCACCTCCATGCCCTCCAGCCAGGTGCCGAGATTGCCGCAGATCATTTCGCCGAAGAGAGTGTCGTTCGTCCAATCCGTCAGGAAGGTGCCGACTGTACCGATGGAGATGTAATACACAATGAACATGACAAGCGCAAAGATGGGGAGAGCAAGGATCCGGTTGGTGACGATGCGGTCAATCTTATCGGAGGTGGAAAGGCTGTGAGACGCCCGTGATTTTTTTACACAGTGGTCGGTTACCTTGTTGATGTAGGCATAGCGCTGGTTGGTGATGATGCTTTCCGCATCGTCGTCCAGCTCCTTTTCGCAGTCCTGGATGTGCAGCTCAAGGTGATCCATCAGGCCTTTGTCGAGGTTGAGTTCCTCCACAATTTTGGAATCGCGCTCAAAGAGTTTGATGGCATACCAGCGAAGCGTGCCGGTATCCACTTTTGCGGCGATGGATTCCTCGATATGTGCGATGGCATGTTCAACGCTGCCGGTGAACACATGCGGATGCTCGCCCTTCTCTTTGGTGTTGGCCAGCTCAATGGCTTTCTCTGCAGCCGCCATACCGCCCTCGCCTTTGAGGGCGCTTGTGGCGACCACCGCGCATCCCAGTTCCCTGCCAAGCTTGTCGAGGTCGATTCGGTCACCGTTTTTGCGAACCACATCCATCATGTTTACCGCTACCACAACAGGAATTCCCAGTTCAATCAGCTGTGTGGTCAGGTACAGATTGCGCTCGATATTTGTGCCGTCCACAATGTTGAGAATGGCGTCCGGTTTTTCCTTGACGAGATAGCCGCGCGCGACAACCTCCTCCAGGGTGTACGGGCTCAGCGAGTAAATTCCCGGCAGATCCTGCAGAATCACGTCCTTGTGACCCTTGAGCCGTCCTTCCTTTTTTTCCACGGTGACGCCCGGCCAGTTGCCGACATACTGGTTGCTGCCGGTCAGAGCGTTAAACATCGTTGTTTTGCCGCTGTTTGGGTTGCCTGCGAGTGCAATGGTAATGCTCACCTTGGTTCACTCCTTCTCAATCTTCATGCCTGTTTCCCTTAGTTTGAGGTTAGAAAAAGCTAACTAAAGGACAAAAAATACTTTTACTCAAGCTCGATCATGGCCGCGTCTGCTTTACGCACGCTCAGCTCATAACTGCGCACATTCAGCTCCATCGGATCGCCGAGCGGAGCGACTTTGCGCACATGCAATGTCGTGCCCTTGGTGATTCCCATGTCCATGATGCGGCGTTTGACCGGCCCCTCTCCGTGCAGCTTCTTGACTACGACGGTTTCGCCGACCTTTGCATCCTTCAATGTCTTCATGATCTATCCTCCTTTTCTCCCTTTGCCCGCAGAAGGGCAATCCGTACGGGCGGGGCGTTTGGAAATGGTCCGCCCGTACGGTGTTCGACTGCTTCCGTTCGCAGGTGCTTGTCAAACCATAATTCGGTTTGCGAGTGTGTGATCCAGGGCAATTCGGCTGTCCTTGACCTGAAGGATCAGATTGCCGCCGATTTCGCTCACGACGGTTACGCCCTCTTCAATCACAAAGCCAAGCTCGGCAAGGTGCTGGCGCACCTCGTCTTTTCCCGTGATTTTGCGGATCGTGACGGTTTCTCCCGGACGGACCATTGTCAACGGCATCATTGCGTTTCCTTTCCTCTCCTGCTGTCGGTTTTGTCTTGGTTAGAACAAACTAACCTTTTGCAACAAGGTTAGTTTACTGCAACTAACTGGCGTTGTCAATAGTTCTTTGGAAATTTCTTTTCCTATCATTGCTATGCATGAAAACTGCTCTGAGGGGACAAGAAATTTGGTCGGACTCCCGGCAAGGCTGACGGCGGAGCCTCCTTTGCGGAAGACAAGGAGGAAAACGCGGTGGAACGCACGTCCGGTTCGGGAAAACGGAAATATTTCGAAAGCAATACCGGGAAAGAGCGGCAGGGGAGAAAAATAGGAGTTTCCAAATGGGGGAAATCATACTATAATAGAACAAGAGTCACAGCAGATTATGGAATGGGAGAATGGTTGACCATGATTTATCATACGATACTCGAAGCGATAGGGCATACCCCTGTGATTCGCCTGCAGCATCTGCCGGATCCGCAGGGGGCTCAGGTGTTGGTAAAATTTGAGGGCCTCAATGTCGGCGGCTCGATCAAGACGCGCACGGCATATCAGATGATTGAAAACGCGGAGCGGGACGGCAAAATCGGCCCGGATACCATCATTGTCGAGCCGACCAGCGGCAACCAGGGCATTGGTCTTGCGCTGATCGGAGCGGTCAAGGGCTACCGTACGATCATCATCATGCCCGATTCCGTCAGCGAGGAACGCCGCAAGCTTGTCCGCCATTACGGTGCGGAGGTTATCCTGATTCACGACGCCGGAAACATCGGCGACTGCATTGAAGAGTGCCTGCAGACGGCGCTGCGGATGCAGCGGGAGAACCCCAAGGTCTTTGTGCCGCAGCAATTCTCGAATCCCGGCAATCTGGAGGCACACCATTACCACACGGCGGTGGAAATTCTTGAGCAGGTGGCGGGGCCGATCCACGGCTTTTGCTCCGGCGTCGGTACGGGCGGCACCATCAGCGGCATCGGCGAGGTGCTGCGTTCGCAGAATCCCGGTATGCTGATCTGGGCGGTGGAGCCGGAGAATGCGGCAATCCTCTCCGGCGGCAGCGTGGGAACGCATCTGCAGATGGGCATTGGAGACGGTGTGATTCCCGAAAACCTGAATCAGGAAATTTATGATGAGATCTGCATCGTCACCGACGAGGAGGCCATCCGCACCGCGAAGGAGCTTGCCCGGCGCGAAGGACTGATGTGCGGTATTTCCAGCGGAACGAATGTGGCCGCCGCTCTTAAGCTTGCGAAAAAGCTGGGCCGGGGCAAGACCGTGCTCACGGTGCTGCCGGATACGGCAGAGCGCTATTTCAGCACGCCTCTCTTCGGCGAGGAATAAAAAAGGGGGAAGCCTGGATGGACGAGAGAATGGTGGTCAGAATTTATCGTTGGGGCGAGGAAGGGGAAGAACCCGTCTTTGCCTTCTTCCCCGAAGAAGACGGAAATGACGACGGCGGACGCGATTATCTTCTTCCGGAGGGATACTGGGTGGATTCCGAGGATGGCGCGCCGTTTGTACGCGGGGAGTCCTCCGCTTGCATCCTGCACAGCCACAACGGTCTGCCGGTGCTCGTCGACGAGAAGAAAAAGAGAGCCTTCCTTCTGGAGCGAGACAGGAAAATCGAGCGTATGCGCGAGCGCGCCGGCCTGACGCGCGCGGATCTCGCCGTGGCGCTCGGCACCTCTCAGCAGGAGGTTTTTCGCTGGGAGAGATACGAGGTGGAGGCAGGGACCGCCCTGCTTGGCCGGATCGCACGGATCCTGGGCTGTAAAACGGAAGAACTCATTTGAATGAAAAGGGGGAGCGAGAGAGCGCCCTCGGTACGATAGGAAAGCCGGTTCCTTTTCGAGCGCTTTTCGCTCAAAGAGGAACCGGCTTTTTCAGGTCATGCGCATGATGGTTCTATATGTTTCGATGCTTTCGTCCCGGGTGAAGTTCCTGGCAGAAAAAGGATCAGGAAGCGGGATGTTTCCCGTCACAGCTGATTGAGGCGGCAGAGAGCGGCATATGCGCCGTTTTGCCGCAGAAGCTCCTCGTGGGAACCGGATTCAACGATTCCGCCCTCAGAGAGTACATAAATCCGATCCGCATGCTGAACGGTGGAAAGTCTGTGGGCGACAAGGATAGCGGTACGGCCTTCCATCAGGCGCTCCAGAGAACGCTGTACGGCAGCCTCACTCTCATAATCCAGAGCGCTTGTCGCTTCATCGAGCAGAAGAATATCGGGACTGCGCAGAAACAGCCGCGCAATGCTTACACGCTGACGCTGCCCGCCGGAGAGGCGGACGCCCTTTGTCCCTACGAGGGTGTCATATCCCTGCGGCAGAGAGAGAATGAAATCATGCAGATCCGCACAGGCCGCGGCGCGTTCCACTTCCTCGTCGGAAGCATCGGGACTGCCGTAGCGGATGTTGTCGCGGATGGTGCCGTTGAAGAGACAGACCTCCTGCTGTACAATGCCGACCGTTCGGCGAAGCGATTCAAAGGAAAGCTCGCGCACATCCGTGCCTCCGATGCGCACGCTTCCGCCCGTTGCGTCGTAAAAGCGGGCGATCAGGCTGCACACCGTGGTCTTGCCGATGCCGGACGCACCGACAAAGGCTGCCGTCTGTCCCGCGGGCACCGTGAAGGAGACATGGCGCAGGACGTCTTCTGCCGCTTCGTCATAGCGGAAGGAGACGTCGTCAAACTCCACTGATTTAGGGCCGTCGGGCAGAGTGACAGGGGATGAGGACTGCGTTATCTCAGGCTGCACGTCCATCATTTCGGAAAAGCGAAGGAACCCCGCTTTTCCCTCCTCATAAAGGCGCATAAAATTCAGAAGCAGCGTGATGGGTTCCGACAGGCTTCCCACGTAGAGCAGGAAGGTGACGAGGACGGGAACGTCGAGCGTCCCGTTTCCGAGAAAGAGTGCGCCGAAAAAGACGACAATCATGGTTAGAAACTGCGGGTAGGATTGTACCGTATCATAGAAAAGAGATTCCAGACGGTAAAAACGGCATTTGCTGTCAGTGTAGCGATTGTTGCGCCGGGTGAAGCGTTCAAGCTCCCGGTCTTCACAGCCGAATGCTTTTACGGTACGGATACCGGAAAGAACGTCCTCGACCTGCCCGTTCATTTCCGTGAGATCGGCACGGTTTTCAAGAGCGGCCTTCTCAAAGGCTTTGTCAGCCCGCAGCGCGGCCAACGTGAGCGGCGGCAGCAGAAGAAAAACGAGAAGCGTCAGCGGCACGTTGATCGACAGCAGAATGAAAAACGCTCCCGGAAACTTGATGAGAAAGGCAAGCAAATCCTCCGGACCGTGGTGGAACAGTTCCGTCATGCTGGTCAGATCATTGGAAAGCACCGTCATGAGGGAACCGGCACTGCGGCGGGAGTGAAAGGCAAACGACTGACGCTCGTAGTGGGCGAACAGCTCGCGGCGCATATCGCGCTCCATTTTCGCGCCCATGCAGTGGCCGAGAAAGCCGTAACAGACGTTGCAGGCAGAGCGAATTAGAATCAGTGCAAGCAGTACGGCTCCGCACAGAAGCAGGCGGCGCTGTGTTCCCTCGTCAAAGGAGGAGAGCACCTCTCCGGTCAGATAGCCTGAGACAAGCGGAAACAGCAGAAAGGCTGCCGAGGAGATCACGATCAGAAGGAGATCCACCGCGAAAAGTCGGCGGTACGGTTTGTAGTAGGCGAGAAAACGGCGCAGATGGGATCGGGTAAAACTGGACTTCATACATTCCTCCGGAATTCTCGGAGGGTTGAGATTGATTCGTTATCGGACGAATTCCCTCCAAGAAGAGATGGTGGGTGCAGACATTTTTTTCATAGCGATCTTCCTTTCCATGTAATTCCGTATCAGCGGTTTCCTTTATTATGTCATGGGCCGGGAGTAAAGGCAAGCCTCTCTTGCGCGGACGCGTCCCATTGTGATACAATAACGAAAGCGGAGCGCTTCTGCGCGCGCAAGGGAGGATACGAAATGGATTGTAAGGAGCTTATTGCGGACAGCCCCGTCATCGCAGCAGTGAAGGACAGGGAGGGGCTGGAAGCATGCCTTCAGACAGATGTGCGGGTCGTGTTTGTGCTCTTCGGAACAGTCTGCAACATAACGGAGATTGTAGATCGGATTAAGGAGTCAGGGCGTTGTGCCATGGTTCACCTTGATCTTGTCACCGGTTTGAGCGCAAAGGAGGTCAGCGTTGACTTCATCCGGACCCACACAAAAGCGGACGGAGTCATCAGCACGAAGCAGTCGCTGATTGCCCGTGCCGCGGAGCTTGGCCTTTGCACAGTGCAGCGCTTTTTTGTGATCGATTCTATGGCGCTGGCCAATGTGACACGCCGTCATGATGCCTGCCGGCCTGATTTCATTGAAATTCTCCCCGGTGTGATGCCGAAAATCATTCGCCGGATTTGTCAGGAGACACAGACGCCCATTATCGCGGGAGGGCTCGTAAGCGACAAAGAAGATATCATGGCAGCCCTGGGGGCGGGAGCCTGTGCGGTTTCGACGACAAATCCCGAGGTTTGGCGAATGTAAAACAGGAATTGTTCCTGTTTTTTCAGAGCTCTTGCAATCGCCCAAACGGTGTGATACAATAATACCGAAAGAAAAAGCAGCGCGGATGGTGTCGGAGAATTCGGTGTGCCGCGTGGTGACCGCATCGCTGTGAGTGCAGCGAAAGAACATCAGGCCCGGAGAAATCCGTGACAGAAAGGATGTCCGGCGGCGCTTTTCAAAAACTGAACAGAGATTTTGCGTGAGAGATTGAGTCAAGCAAAGGAATGCCCATCCAGAGGGCTTTCTTTCGCTTGGCTTTTTTTGCGTTCTCACGGGAATTCTGTCGATTTGGGAACAGGAGGAAACAGAATGGTCGACGTAGTGATCATCGGCGGCGGTATCTGCGGCTGCGCGCTGCTCTATGAGCTGAGCCGCTACAAGGTCAGCGCTGTGCTGGTGGAGAAGGAGAACGATGTGTCCGTCGGAACGACGAAAGCAAACAGCGCCATTGTTCACGCAGGCTATGACCCGCATCCGGGAACGAAAATGGCCCGCTACAATGTCGAGGGAAACGCTCTGACAAAGGAGCTCTGCGAGAAGCTCGATGTTCCGTATAAGCAGATCGGCAGCCTTGTGCTGGCGTTTGACGCGGAGCAGGACAAGCTGGTCCGCGAGCTGTTTGATCGCGGTGAAAAGAACGGTGTGCCGGGAATGAAGGTTCTCACCGCACAGGAGGTCCGTGAGCTCGAGCCGAACGTGAGCGAAGAGGTCACGAGCGCCCTGTATGCGCCTTCGGCCGGTGTTGTCAGCCCGTGGGAGCTGGCGATTGCTCTGGCGGAGACGGCGGTGAAAAACGGCGCCCAGGTGGAGCTCAACAGCGAGGTCACGGCCATCGATAAAATGGACGGCGGTTTCCGTGTGACGGCGGGAGGCAAGACGATTGAAACGCGCTTTGTTGTGAACGCTGCCGGCATTTGGAGCGACAAGATCAACGACATGGCGAACGCGCATGCCTTCACTGTGACGGCGAACAAGGGCGAATATTATCTGCTCGACAAGAGCCAGGGAACGCTGGTGAACCATGTGATTTTCCAGTGCCCGAGCAAGGTGGGAAAAGGCGTTCTGGTTTCCCCGACGGTGCATGGCAACCTGATCGTCGGACCGAACGCGGAGGACGCGGAGAAGGACGATCTCGGCACGACGGGAGACGGCCTTGCTTTCGTCAAGAAAATGGCGATGCGCTCTGTTCCGAATATCGGTTTCCGCGATTCCATCCGCAACTTCGCCGGACTGCGCGCCAATACGGAGATCGACGACTTCATCATTGGTGAGACAGAGCAGAAGGGCTTCTTCAACATTGCCGGCATCAAGTCTCCCGGCCTGACGTCCGCTCCTGCCATTGCGCGCGATATGGTGCGTATGCTTGGTGAAGCCGGGCTGGCGCTGGAGAACAAGGAGAACTTTATTGACGAGCGGCATGTGGTACGCTTCAAGCATCTCTCGCATGAGGAGCGCGCCGCAGCGATTCAGAAGAATCCGCTGTACGGACAGATTGTGTGCCGCTGCGAAACAATCACCGAGGGCGAGATAGTGGACGCTCTGCACCGTCCTCTGCCGCCGTGCTCGATTGACGGCGTGAAGCGGCGCTGCGGTTCCGGTATGGGACGCTGCCAGGGCGGCTTCTGTGGGCCGAGAGTACAGCAGATCATTGCCCGTGAGCTCGGCGTTGAGCAGGCGGAGGTCATGATGGATCGCGCCGGTACGGCGATTATCACCGGCGAGACAAAGATGGGAGGGCGCGCAGAATGAACGAGACCTTATATGATGTAATTGTGATCGGCGGCGGCCCCGCCGGGCCGGCGGCGGCTCTGGAGGCTTCGAAGGAGGGCGCGCAGAAGGTTTTGATTCTGGAGCGCAACAACGAACTCGGAGGCATCCTGAATCAGTGTATTCATAACGGCTTCGGCCTGCACTATTTCAAAGAGGAGCTGACCGGCCCCGAATATGCGGGACGCTTTATCGAACAGCTGGCGGACGCGGGAATAGAGGTTATGCTCGGCGCGATGGTGCTTGATGTTTCCGCGGATAAAACGGTGCATGCGATGAGCCGTGAGCGCGGCTACCTGGCGCTGCGGGCAAAGTCGGTTGTGCTGAATATGGGCTGCCGCGAGCGTACGCGCGGCGCGATTGCCATCCCGGGCGATCGTCCTGCCGGTGTGTTTACAGCAGGCGCGGCTCAGCTGTACATGAACATTGAAGGCTATATGGTCGGTAAGCGCGTCGTGATTCTCGGTTCCGGCGACATCGGCCTGATTATGGCCCGCCGCATGACGCTGGAGGGCGCGAAGGTACTGGCCTGTGTGGAGCTGATGCCGTACTCGAACGGCCTGAACCGCAATATTGTACAGTGCCTGAACGATTATGATATCCCGCTTTACCTCTCGCACACCATCGTGGATATCAAGGGAGACAAGCGGGTTGAGCAGGTTGTCGTTGCGAAGGTGGACGAAAAGCGCAATCCCATTCCGGGCACGGAGATCACGTTTGACTGCGACACGGTGCTGCTCTCTGTCGGTTTGATTCCGGAGAACGAGCTGTCCCGTCAGGCGGGAATTGAGATTGACCGGCGCACCAACGGTCCTGTCGTTTATGAGAATATGGAAACCTCGATCCCCGGCATTTTTGCGAGCGGCAACGTTGTTCATGTGCACGATCTGGTCGACTTCGTCACGGCGGAAAGCCAGCGGGCAGGACGCGCCGCCGCGCGCTTCGCGAGAGACGGCGAGCCGGAAGGCCCCTGCGTTGCAGTGGAGAACGGGCAGGCCGTTAACTACACGGTGCCGCAGAAAATCCGCACCGACAATGTGGACAAATTCGTGGAGATCTTTTTCCGCGTTAACTTTGTGTATACGAACATGGTGATTCAGATTTCCTCCGGCGGCGAGGTGCTGGCCAGCTTCAAGCGTGAACATATGGCGCCCGGCGAGATGGAGAAGGTCGCGTTCCCGAAGGCCCTCTTCCCGAAGATCCGGGACGGAAAGATCACGGTTTCTGTGGTGAAGGAGGAGGATGCGAAATGACGGAGCTGATTTGTATTGTCTGCCCGAAGGGCTGCCATCTGAAGGTGGATGAGGAAAACGGCTATGCCGTAACCGGAAACGGCTGCCCGCGCGGCGCGGCCTACGGTCATAAGGAGCTGACCAATCCGACGCGCGTGATTACCTCTACCGTTCGGGTGGAGGGAGGCACGCTGCGCCGCGCTTCGGTCAAGACGAGCAGCGATATTCCGAAGGGTAAGATTTTTGAGGCGATGCGTCTGCTTGACGGCGTTGTGCTGCAGGCTCCCGTTGCCATCGGCGATGTGGTGGTCAAAGACATTCTCGGCCTTGGGGTCGATTTTGTTGCCACGAAGAACGTTCCGAAGGTATAACTGTTTTTGACGATATCCCGGCAGGAGCAGAAGGCTATGTCCTTCTGCTCCTGCTTTTTTTAGGCAACACCGCAGAACACGCAAAAGGAAAGGCCCTGCGGGAAGATTCCACCCGG
>ERZ779885.1763-NODE-1763-length-21196-cov-2.818835_pt1 | contig 21196 bp, 20 predicted proteins | sample MGYA00511554_ERZ779885 | MGnify/ENA primary metagenome ERZ779885 (study PRJEB29588, sample SAMEA2160998) | human gut metagenome | biome: human gut; feature: human-associated habitat; material: faeces | place: Denmark | collected 2008/2010 ... | reverse complement strand
TGCCAGGGATGTGCAATATGTAAATGATGAATAAGTAAAATGGATATTCAAAAGAGGATAGCCAATATACCTGTAGCTGTAAGATAAATCATTTCTAGTGGTAAGGAGAAGCGTTGGGAATATTCTATCACTTCTCCTTTTATTTTAGCAGACATTGGCACTCTCTTATGTTTTGAAATAATAATTATATGTGAATGAATGATTTCATGGTATTCCGGTCATTCTTTATTATTTTGTAATAACCATTTCCATGCAGGTTTTATCTTTATTTCCTTTCCATCTCTGCTTATCGTGCTTTCTTCATCTTTCGTGATGATGATAAGTTCGTTACATTCGGTTACTGAAGCGGCCTCTAGAAGACCTTTTATTTCCCTTTCCCGTGTATCCTCATCCGTCATATTCCAAGTGACTTGTATGAGTTGTATCACAGAATCTTCACGTTGTAGAACAAAGTCACATTCGCAGTTTCCTTGATAATATGTAATTTTGTCAGCCGGGAGACGCATTCGGTTCAACTGCATGAATACGGTATTTTCTAGATTTTTCCCATCATCGTTGCTTTGAGGCATGAGTACGGCTCCACGCAGACCATTGTCAATGCAATAGTATTTGTCAAGCGATTTCTGTTCCTTTGCTAGTGATCGGTCATATTTGGAAATGCGTACAAACATGAAGATATTGCAAATATAGTCAGCCCACAGATATAAGTCATCCTTGCTGACTTTAAGTCCTTGGGATTTGATATCTTTATAAATGGCGTTGATGGATGTCGGTTTTGTCAGATTGGCCATGATGCGCTTAACAAAATACCGTACAACACTTATATTGGATATGTTGTAGTGTTCGGATAGATCTTTTAATATCATCGTGTCGAAATATCCATGCAGTAGCTTCAGTTGTTCTGAACGGGATGGAGTCAGTACGATTTCCGGAAAAGTACTTGCCTGGTTGTATGCTTCGAAAGCAGCTCTCAGTCGTGCCATATCTTGTTCCAAATAGGTGCCGGTGACAATTTCTTTGAAGCGACAATATTCGTTGAACGAAAGCGGATATGTTTCGTATTCCAAAGGATAGCCGCGCAAGGCCGAACTTAATTCAGTGGAAAGCATGGTGGCATTGCTTCCGCATACATAGATGTTTTTGCAATAAGACTTATAAACTCGTAACACAAAATATTCCCAGTCCTTTATCAGTTGGATCTCGTCAAAGAACATGTGTACATCCTTTATCGGAATGTCCGGAAACATCTCCATATACGAAACGATTACATCATCCAGCTCATTAGATGACATATTTTTCAAACGTTCATCATCAAATCCCAGCCATAAAATGTTTTTAGGGGGAACTCCTTCACGTACAAGGCTGTTAATGGCTATTTCCATAAGCGTGGATTTACCGCAACGGCGCACACCCGGAACCGTAATTATCTTCTTGCGGTTTGTCGGTAACTTTATATCTCGTTCAATTACCTCAAACGGAATCTCACTTTGCTTGATAGCTATAAGCGACTTGATGACATCTTTTCTCATATCTTTCTTTTTTTGTGAATGCAAAGGTAGAAAAGTTTCCTAAATAAAAGGAAAGATTTGGTTTAAACTTTCCTTTTATTTAGGAAAAGCCTGGTAGGCTTGTGGTTATTGAATGATACTTTGATTCTTCTTGTATGACCATATAGCGTTTAAACGCAATTATTAGAGAGCATTGATAATGTTTTACCCGCATGTTCCCTTCATTGGTAAATGAGGACGGTGTTATTTGACAGAGCAAATGGAATGACGTTTCGGAAAAGTCGGAAATGACTTTTGGGAAAAACATAAGCTTCCTCTATCTCCGTACCTTTGCCGTAGATAATAACAAAATAGGAACATGAAAGAGATTGAAAAATTAAAGAACGGTGACTGTTACCGTATGGACGATAGTGAAATAGCCGAGATACACACCCGTGCCGTTACGCTTTGCCAACAGTTTAATGCAATGCCTGTAACCGAAACTGAAGCACGCGACAAGGTGCTACGGGAATTGTTCGGTTCGGCAGGGAAGAACTTGAGTATTAAGCCCGGATTCCTTTGTGACTTGGGTGTGAACATCCACGTGGGTGATGGTTTTCTGACCAACTATAACGTGACGATTCTTGATATGGCACTGGTGACCATCGGTAATAATGTGTGGATAGGGCCGAATGTGGGGCTTTTTGCTGTGGCGCACCCGATGGAAGCGGCAGGACGGCAACAACTGCTTGGTATTGCCCGGCCAATTACTATCGGTAACAGTGTATGGATTGGCGGCAATTCGGTGGTCGTGATGGGAGTTACTATAGGCGATAATGCCGTTATCGGTGCGGGCTCGGTCGTAACACATGATATTCCGGCCAATGCCGTTGCGGTAGGTAATCCGGCAAGAGTTATCAGATATATAGATAATGAGGTGCATTAATTTTATAGAGCAAGGTATTATAATTACGTTATGAGTAATAGACTTGAAGATGGAACTCCATACATTTTTGACAGCAAAATGATGGAGGCATATCGAAGAACATTTGATTTGACGAATCAATACAACCATGTTGCTAACATGAGCTATTTAGTTAGGAAACAGAATGTTCTGCGGAGGATCTCGTTTACATTCTTTGTTTTGTTTCTTAGCCTTGGATGGCTGCAAGCTCAGACTATTGACACGATAACTGTTCGCAGCCGGTCGATGAATAAAGATATAAAAAATATGGTTATTCTTCCTGCCGGTTACAATGGGGGGAACGGTTTACCGGTGGTATATCTGCTTCATGGATATAGTGAGGATTATAAAGCATGGCTTAAAATAAATCCAGAATTGCCGGAACTTGCCACTCGGTATGAGTTGATTATCGTTTGCCCCGACGGAGAGGCTTCCTGGTATCTGGACAGTCCAATAAATCCGGAATCAAAGTTTGAAACGTATGTGGCTGAAGAGCTGGTAGAGTATATAGACAACCACTACAAGACCAGAAGGGAGAATAAAGGACGGGCTATTACGGGTTTTAGCATGGGAGGCTATGGAGCCATGTGGCTGGCCATCCACCATCAGAATGTATTTGGAGCATGTGGGGCTACAAGTGGCGGAGTGGATATCTGTCCATTTCCGGATAAATGGGAAATCAAAAAGGTGCTTGGTGCATACAAAGAGAATAGCGATTTGTGGAAAGAGCATTGTATTATCAATCAGTTACATTTGATAGGGGCGGGCTTGTCCATTATACTGGATTGTGGAACTGAAGATTTCTTTTATTCTGCGAATGAGAGATTACATCAGGAAATGGTCAATCGTAATATCAAGCATGATTACATTGCGCGTCCGGGCATTCATAATAATGACTATTGGAGCAATTCCATCGGTTTCCAACTTTTGTTCTTTTCCGATTATTTCAGGGGGAAGCATGTCTACGAGAGGCAGTTGATTTATAACAGGTTGCTTTCTGTACCCGATAATTTATGATTTGAAACTCATTTGAATAACCAATTAAAACATTATATCATGTACAATTTTCAATTTTATATGCCTACGAAGGTGTTCTTCGGGGCAGGGCAGTTAAAGAACTTGCATTTGGAACAGATGCCGGGCAAAAAGGCGCTGATCGTAACGTCCAACGGGCAAAGCACCAAGAAATACGGTTATCTGGCGGCAGTAAGGAATGAACTTGATCAAGCGAATGTGGAGCACGTACTCTTTGATGAAATCCGCCCGAATCCTACAAAGGACAATGTGATGGACGGCGCAAGGATGGCTAAAGAGAATGGTTGCGACTTTGTTGTAGCCCTTGGTGGCGGTTCGGTGATGGATGCAAGCAAATGCATCGCTCTGATGATGGTGAATGACGGTGATCTTTGGGATTATGCCTTTTCGGCAAAGGGCGGTCATCAGCCGTTCAGGAATCCGGGCGCTCCGCTGGTTGCCATTACCACCAGTGCAGGGACAGGCTCGGAAGTGGATATGTTCTCTGTGATTTCCAATGACGAACTGAAGGAGAAGACTGGCGTGTTCGACATTTCCATGCTTCCGACAATCTCGGTAGTCGATTCGGACTTGATGATGAGTGTTCCTCCCGTGTTCACTGCCTATCAAGGGATGGATGCGTTTTTTCATGCTGCCGAGAGCGTTATCAACACTAAAGAGCATCCGATGGGTGAGATGTTTGCATTGAAAGCGATAGAACTGATTGCAAAGGACCTGCCTGTTGCCTGCCAGGACGGTGCCAATAAAGAAGCCCGTGCCAATATGGCTCTTGCCAACTCTCTGGCAGGTTACTATATGCTCTGCACTTCGCAGCACACCATGGAGCATGTGATGGGTTCGTATCATGAAGGGCTGGCGCACGGTGCGGGGTTGATTATGATAAGCCATGAATACTTCAACTTCTTCGCTGAACGGCAGGCAGCCGAAGAGCCTATGAAGAAAATGGCCCGTGCGATGGGAGTGGAAAACCCTCAAGATGGAAAAGACTTTATCCGGGCACTTGACAGCCTTATTGAGGCTGTGGGCTGCAGGGACTTGAAGATGAGCGAAGCGGGGATTACAAAAGAGGAAATCAAGGCTTGGCCAAAGCATATCCATGAAGTTTTGGGTGGTGATTTGACAGCGGATCCGCTACCTTTGAGTGATGAAGACTATTTAGGAATCTACGAGCGTTCGTTTAAATAATTCAAGATATATCGGGCATACCCGTTTTCCCGCGTCTTAGACAAGGCTGTGCCGAGTCAGCGACAAGAGAAGCACAAGTCAGCGACAAGAGAAAACGGGACTATCAACTATCAGAAAGAAAAAGGATGAGAAATCAATTTATTGTTATGGCAGCAATCGCTGTCGGTCTCTTCTCTACTGTTATATGCAGGGCGCAGAGAATAGCCGCAGGCAACATGCGGGAGATCGTTTCAGATACGCTTCCGCCTCAGAGGGCTTATTCACTGGATGAAGTGGTCGTTACGGGTACTCGTAACGAGACGGATGTCCGTCATTTGTCACAGACTGTTTCAGTCATAAACCGGGCAAGAATAGAACAGGCCCATCAGCCTGCGCTGTTGCCTATCCTTACCGAACAGATACCCGGTTTGTTTACTACCGCCCGCGGTGTACTGGGGTATGGAGTTTCAGGAGGTGCGGCGGGAGGCATTTCGTTGCGTGGGCTCAGTGGCGGTTCCGGACGGCTTATGGCCCTCATTGACGGACATCCGCAATACATGGGCATGTTCGGGCATCCTATTTCAGACGCTTATCAGTCGTTGATGGCTGAGCGTGTGGAGGTGTTACGGGGGCCTGCTTCCATGCTTTACGGCTCGAATGCGATGGGTGGTGTCATCAACATCGTTACCCGCCGGATGCAGGAAGACGGTATAAAAACCGGAGTCAATATCGGTTACGGTTCTTACAACACGTTGGAAACAGAGGTGACGAACCGCATTCGTAAAGGACGCTTCTCAAGCGTTGTCAGCGGTTCGTACAATCGTACTGACGGGCACCGCCATGATATGAACTTCGAACAGTACGGAGGTTATTCCAAGTTAGGCTATGATTTTTCAGAGGTATGGAATGTACGGGCAGATATAAACCTGACGCATTTCAATGCTTCCCAACCCGGCGCGGTAACTGCTCCTTTGCTGGATGCCGACCAGTGTGTGACGCGGGGTATGACCTCTTTTGCACTCGAAAACCACTCCGACCGGACATCCGGCGCACTGAGTTTCTTCTACAATTGGGGAAAGCACTGGATAAACGACGGCTACAATCCGAAGAAAGGGGAGGAACCATTGGACTATCGTTTCAATTCGCTTGATAATATGATGGGGGTATCGTGGTATCAGAGTGCCCGGCTCTTTGAGGGCAACCGGCTGACGGTGGGTGCGGATTACTTTCGTTTCGGAGGCGAGGCCTGGAATAAATATCTGGACGGAAAACGTTCCGATATTGTGGATAAGGCCGAGAATGAAGTAGCCGGATATGTTGATTTCCGTCAGGATGTAGGCGCTTGGCTGACATTCGATGCCGGGGTACGTATCGACCATCATTCGCGCATCGGTACGGAGTGGGTTCCGCAAGCCGGCCTTTCGTTTCACCTGCCGGGTGCCATGGAACTGAAGGCTTCTGTAAGTAAGGGGTTCCGTTATCCCACTATCAGGGAGATGTATATGTTTCCTCCGCAGAATCCCGACCTTGCTCCGGAACGTATGTGGAATTATGAACTGGCTTTGTCGCAGCGCTTATTGGACGGGCGGTTGTCATACGGCATCAACGTTTTCTATATAGACGGTGAGAACTTAATTCTGACCTTGCCCAACCCCAATGGCAGCGGACGGCTGAACCAGAACTCCGGTAAAATCTACCATTCGGGATTTGAACTGCAAACAGCTTACCGCATCAACGTGGCATGGTCTGTCGATGCCAATTACAGTTTCCTGCACATGGAGAATCCGGTGGTTGCCGCGCCTGAACAGAAACTTTATGCCGGGGTGAATTACACGCAGGGGCGTTGGTCGCTATCGACCGGTGTGCAGCACCTTGCGGGACTTTACACTTCCACCTCGCCTGAAGTGAAAGAGAACTTCACCTTGTGGAATATCCGTGGCTCGTATCGGGCAGCCAAAGGAGTCGCCGTGTGGTTGCGCGGAGAGAACCTGCTTGCACAAAAGTATGAAATCAATGCCGGATACCCGATGCCTCGTGCTACGGTGATGGCAGGACTGAATATTAATTTCTAAATGAATAACGAAGAATGAAAAAGATGATTATGACGCTTTCTGCATGTGCTTGTATGCTGGCAGGAACACATTGTGCTAATGCGCAGCAAACGGAAAAGGCGGAATTGCCTAAGGTGTATTTCTTCAAGGAAATCTCATCGGAGAACTTGGTGAAGATTTATGAAGCGCTTGGACGCAAGGCTGAAGGCAAGGTTGCCGTCAAGCTTTCTACGGGCGAGCCGGGTAATAACTACCATCTTGATCCGAATCTTATTAGAGCGTTGGTCAAGAAAGTGAACGGTACTATCGTAGAGTGCAATACGGCTTATGGTGGTGGACGCACCAATGCTAAAGACAATCTGAAAGCTGCCGAGGAACACGGCTTTACAGCCATTGCTCCGGTGGACATCATGGATGTGGACGGCGATGTATCCCTGCCGGTGAAGGGTGGAAAGCACCTGAAAGAAGATCTGGTTGGAAAGAACTTCTTGAACTATGACTTCACAGTGGTATTGTCGCATTTCAAAGGCCATCCTATGGCGGGCTTTGGCGGCGCGCTGAAGAATATTTCCATCGGCATTGCTTCCTCTCGTGGAAAAGCGTTGATTCACTCTGCCGGAAAGACTCTGAGCCAAAAGGATGTATGGAATGATCTTCCTCATCAGGATATTTTCCAGGAAGCGATGGCGGAGGCTTCCAAAGCCATCATCGACCATGCTGGGGATAAGATTCTGTATATCAGTGTAGCCAACAATCTGTCCGTTGACTGCGATTGCGTAGCCAAACCGGAAGATCCGAAGATGGGTGACATCGGTATCCTGGCCTCTCTCGATCCGGTTGCTTTGGACCGTGCATGCATCGACATGGTATGCAATTCGGAGGATCACGGAAAGATTCATCTTATCGAGCGTATTGACTCACGCAACGGAATGCACAATCTGGAATATGCGGAGCAACTGGGACTTGGCAGCCAGAAATATGAACTGGTAAGACTGGGTGAGTGACACGAGGAGATCCGAAAACTATCGGTTTCTTGCTGTGACATTGATGTGCAGGTAGGATTTTATTCAGCCTCGTGGCAATAATTGTCACAAGGCTGTTTTGGGATGATACTCTTGTCTTTTTACCATAGGAGGAGGACTCATACCACCGAATCTTACTCATGACTATTTTTGAATAGTGTTTGAATTTTGATTATATGCCTTTGCTACACACTTCCATTCTCCGTTTATCTTCAACAGCAACAGATAGTCGGTAAAATCAATTCTGCCACCCCATTTCTCTTCCAACACACGTACCACGGCAATGGTTTCTTCCACAGATACAATATCGATACGTGCCTTGAAATCATCACCTGCACCTACGGTATCGACATTGTGGTAAAATTGCCCGATAGAGCCGTGTTCCAATTTACCGTCCAAGTAACCGAACAATACGGCTTCATCTACAAACAGTTCTTTGGCATACGCGCTGTTGCCTTCTGCTACACTTTTGACAAACTTCATGGCAGCATCTTCCACTGCTTTATACTCTTCAATCTTTGCTCTCATAATAATCTTATAATTTGAGGGTTTATAAATAGGTTGCAAAGTTACGATGCGGTTCTTATATGGACAATAACCGAAGAATTATTCGGGTACTGAAAATTTTTTCGGTGTACTATTTGTCACGGGGATTATTGTACCTTTGTATCAAAATTCCAAAGTCATGTATGAAAGAAAGATACCTATAGATTTAGATTGCCCTTTAAGACTTACGATGAGCTTGATTGATTCAAAATGGAAATCGTGCATATTGGACGAACTTCGGCATCGGACCATGCGTCCAAGCGAATTGCATAAAGTCCTGCCCGAAGCGACTCCACGAGTTCTTGATTTGCAGTTGAAAGAATTGGTGGAAGATGGTTTGGTGGGCAAAACTATTTATCCGGAACTTCCTCCACGCTCGGAATATTCCATAACCCCGCTTGGAATGACATTGATACCCATTATTGATGCCATGCTTGAATGGGGGATTAGGAATAAGGACTTGTTTCTTAGGAAACATAGCAAATAAGAGTTCTATCTTGATCCGAATCTTTTTAAAGCGTCGGTCGAGAAAGTGAACGGTACTATCGTAGAGTGCAATACGGCTTATGGATGTGGACGGCGATGTGCAGCTAGGATTTTATTCAGCCCCGTGGCAATAATTGTCACGAGGCTGTTTCTGTCTGATAAGCTGAATCTGATGAAATCAGCTCTATATTCATTATGTTGGTTAGGGTATCCCATATGATTTTTATCTTCCTCCTATCCATCTGTCTTGTTCCCATTTCATACCCGAAGGTATCAGATTGGTTACGGAGAAACTCTGATTATCCCCAATGTATTCTTTTTTTTCGATCACCATATTCCATCCTTTTTGGAGGTTCAGATCGTATATTGTATGATGTCCCCACCAGTTCTTACCCGTTCCGGTGACAGTCACGGAACGGTCGCAATAGATATATGTCAGTTCATAGTGACTATTTTCTGAATCTAAAGTCATGCGAAGAACGTCCGAGAAGTTATTCTGCTCAGAGATGTTGCAGGCTATTTCAACAAAAACGACGGTCTTTGCTTCGGAATCGCTTATCCTAAAACCTTTGGGAAAGTCTGATATAATGTTGTTCATAAGTTCCTGTGGCGGGTTTTTGGGAAGTATCAACGTTGTGTTTTTGGCATCGAAGGGGACTTTCAGAATGACGCGGGTATCTTTACCGTCTGCGTCAAGAGTAGAACCGTGACTACCTAAACTATGAAACCTCGCGACAAAAGCTACCTCTGTGATGCTCGAATAATCAGACCTTACATCCGATATGTTTATTTCATTAATCAGCCCCATAGTTTCAAATTTAAGTTCAGGCTGATCTGATGATTTGTCGCATGCGGCAAGCACAAACAGTGCTAAAATAACAGTCAAATACTTCTTCATAAATTATCATGTTTTGCACAAAGGTACTAGAATAATTTTCTTTGTATGCAAATTTTGGATTGTATTTCCTTCCATCAGAAACGAGGCAGTGTGATTTGTACTTTTTTTACCCTAATACATACCCGTAGTACTTCACTATTCATCTACCTTCGTAAAATAATTAATACCAAAAACAATGGCAGAAGAACTCCATCGTGGTGAACCTCCAGATGGATGCCGAACTGCGCGAGGCCATCAAGCGTACCACCGTCAACATCGGCGGTGTGACGGATGCTTCCACCCGTGCGCAGGATGCAAGCGCCACTGCCGGACGCGCCTTCACGCTGACGGGCAGCAAAATCAAGGTAGCCGGTACGGATGCCGCGGTAGGCATCACGCTGACATCCGCTGGCGGCACCGTCACTAAGATTACGGACGACCTCTATGTGGTGAACGACCCGTCGAAGGTCCCTTTCATCATTCCCGCCAATCTCGGCAACGGCACTTATACGTTAAAGCTCACCACGCAGTATGGCGGGAATAGCAAGCGCCTGTTGAACTCTTCGTGCTCGGTGGAGAAGATCATCTACATCGGTACGGCTCCCGCAGGCGGTGGCGGAACTTCGGGTGGTCCGGACGGTGACCTAGAAGAAAATCCGCTGGGATAAACAAGCTAGGGACAGAGGCCGAGACGAGGCATTCCATCCCATCATGATGTACGGCAGGGGCATTCACTTTTGATACGCCTGCCGTATTCGCATTTATACGGGTGTCGTACCAAGTCTGGTACGAAGGCCATACCTATTATTAGGGACTATATGACACGAAAACGGGACAACTTCTCACGAAGGTGTCCCGCGTTGTTTCTTAATTAGAGTAAGAAACTGATTGCAAATCTCAACTTCAGACAGATGATGTGTGCAAAAGTGAGCATTTGTTATTATAATCTTTCATCTTATTCATTGGGGAGAGAAATCCTCCGGGAAAGTCCAAGTTCATCAGTTGTCAGCGGCAAGACCGGTATAGCGGTAGCCGGACACTTTGTATTTGGCATATCCGTATGCAGCGGGATTATCATCGTCGTCAAAACCTACGTAGAAGACAATGCTGTCAGCCGGCATACCACTTGGGGTAGTGGCGGCTTTCAGCAAGACTTTTCCTCCGTCAATCGTCACCTTGCAGTCATAAACCGCATTCTGTGCAGCACCTTCAGTGGCGAAAGTCAATGTTTGGGTGTCGGCTTTCACTTTTACCTTAAACTCCCAGAAGTTAGTCAAATCATCCACCCACATTTCCGTTGCCGTATTGGCTGCCGTATTATAGGTGTTCATCATAATATGCCCACTGCCAAAGGGATCCTCAATCACGGTTTCTCCGTTTGCATCCACGGCATCTACCGTCACTACCCATTCTCCGGCCAAGGATTGAGTGGCAGTGCCACCCACCTCGTCCTTTTCGCAGGAAGTCAATGCAAGACCTGCGACCATCATCAATACATATATTGCTCTTTTCATACTCATTATCTCTTATACATTGTTACATAAAAATTCATCGGAGTATCAGTGTACTCAAGGTTGTAGACCATCGTTCCGGTAGCCGCGTCAAATGTTCCGTCGGTCAGGCTGGTGGCGGAGTCGCCCCAACCGTCTATATAGCTGTTTACTAAAGACACCACACCATCGGAAACGGTAATTGTGCCCTGCATGGCATATCTTGTGCCATAGTTCGCACGTACACAATACCATCCGGCCAGCAGGTCGTCAATGCTATAAGTGCCGTCACCCTTGTTCAATATCAAGACAGTATAACTGCCTCCGTATGCCACTTGGGCACCGGCACGAAGTCGATAACTTGTCGGATCTACGTCATAAACGCCTTCTACTGCATCTGCCGGATCAGTAACGATAACTGTGCGTGAAGCGGTGGACGCAAAACCGTCAGCATTTGTAATGGAATAGCTGATAGAATATACGCCCGAGTTGGCGGTATTTACATTGGATGTCACCTTTACATCATCCGTCACATCCTCTCCATTCAGTGTGGCAGTATATCCTGGGTCGGCAAAAGTATTCCCTTTATCCAGATAAAGAGTCGTCGCGCCTTCCAGCGTCAGTTCGGGATAGTACGTGATGCGGGTCATGCCTGCCGTACTTTCATCATCGCAACCGGCCATCGAAACAACAACCATCGCGATCATCATTAAATATATTAGTTTACTTTTCATTGTTCTGTTCAATTTATGCATATTGAAATGATAGATTACTTGCCCCAAAATACGGGTGACGTATAACCCGGAAATGCCGGTGTATTGGGGTTACGGGCAGAAGAGCTTTCTGCATACGGATAACGCTCCAGCAGCTTGTTGTCACCCACTTGTCCGAATACCTGAATAGGGGTATAAAGTGTTCCGGGCACATACGTCGATACATTGTAGGAGTTTTCGTCGCCCACAGAATAGAAATCGCTGCCTTTGGCTGTCCCAAAAGTCGGATAGTCCAGACGGCGCATCTCGCACCATGCCTCAAAGGTGTTGATACCGGACAGTGCCACCCATTTGGCAAGACCGATGCTTTGCTTGTAGTTGCTGTGGTCGTAGGGATAGCGGGTTACATATTCAGCGGAGCCACTGACACCTGCCGATGCAAACGAAGCTTCCACTGCTGCGGCATAGTGCGCGGCGGCCTCGGTTTCCGTTCCATAGCGTGCATAGTATTCAGCAATGAAGAACTCTACTTCGGCCACTGATATCAGGCAAACAGGAGAATTATAGTTTACTACCGGACGACACCAGTCTTGCAACCTGCTCGTAGATCCGGGGTAGTTTGTACCGGAAATACCGCCGATATAGGCTCCCGTACTGTTCGGTGCAAAGAATGCGGCGAGGCGCGGATCCTGATATACGATGTTGTCCTCGGCATCTTTTACCTGCATGGTTCCGATGATGGCCAGATTGGCGGCAACGTTTGTCTGGGTAGATCCCCAAGCAGAACTGAATTCCTCTGAGTAGAAGGGATTCATCTGTCCGGGTTCATTACTCCAGCAGTCCACATAGCTTACGTCAGCCGTGGGGAAATTATTGTCGGCAATCAAAGCGGCAACTTCAGTTTGCACATTCCTTACGTCAGCCATACGCATCAGCATTTTCAGCTTCAGGGCATTGGCAAACCGTATCCATTGGCTTGCCGTGGCAGACGGATAAAGGAAGTTGGTACAAACCGGACTTGAACTTGACACGTTGGCAAGGGCCGCGTCTATCTCGGCAATTACCCCTTCATAAACCGCTTGTCCATCATCATATTTCGGAGCAAGGTTATCAGGATTGAGAGCTTCCGTATAAGGCACCTCACCGTAGCAGTCCACCAAAGCTTCATAAACAAAAGCACGCAAGATAGTGGCAGCCAGATAAGTCCCCCAATCTTCAGCTGCTTCCGACTTCTCACGCACTGTTTTCAGGTTCAGCAGCGCCTTCTGGTTGAACTGTGTATAAGTGCCGCTACTGCGGGTGGCGGACATGTTGAACTGTGAATAGTCCACATAATTGCTCGTGCCGTTCAGCTGGGCATACTGCTGTGCATGATAACCGCCGGCAATGCGCAGGAAGTCACCGTAGCTTGCTGCCACATTCATTTCGATGGCCGGCATCAGCATACCGGTCTCGATGTTGTCTGCCGAAGGCGAGTTCGGGTCTTCATTGATGTCTAAGTAACTGTCGCAGGAAGCAAAAGCTACACTCAATGTAATAGTTGATATAAGCAATATTCTTTTCATATCTGATTTCTCCTGTTTTTTAGAATTTAACGCTAAGGCTGCATCCGAATGTACGGCAAGACGGGTTGGTGTAAAGTTCACCGAACTGAGTAGCCAAATCACCGTAAGTAGCCTGGGAAACGGTGGTTGATTCAGGATCGACAAAATTATTGTCCGAAGCCGTCCATGTGAATACGTTATTGCAGAACACGGTCAGTGCCAAACCGCTCAATGACATGGCACGTACCCAAGTCTTGGGTACATCCCAAGTCAGGCTGATGTTGCGCAACTTAACGAAAGAACGGTCAATCAAGTAAGCTTCGCCACCGGCACCATATCCATAGTCGTTGAAGTAAGTCTGATAGCTGCCGTTATACTGGTAGATAGGTGTAGTGTTCTCCGAATAAGTGCCGTCTCCATTGTCCACCACGGAATTGGGAATGACGAACGGACGGCGACCGTTGTAAGTGGTGGCGATTCCGTTGCCGGTAAACTGCATCAGGTTCTTGGTGCGTGAGAACATGTAACCGCCTTTGCGGATATCGAGCGCGGCACTTAGTGTGAAGCCTTTGTAGGTAAAGGCCGTGTTTACACCGGCAGTCCAGTCGTTGTTCATATTCTTTCCGGTATCTTCAACCGCAGTACCCAATACCGGTTGACCGTTGGCATCCACAATGGGCTGTCCATCTTCCGTATATTTGGGCAGATAAGTATAGAACTGTCCCATCGCCTTGCCTTCTTCCGCATACATATAGATTGCATCGTTTCCTGCAGAAAAATTATAGATAGAAACCCTGCCGCCCTCCAGGCTTTCGGGCAATTCTATGACTTTATTGTCGTTCTTGGCAAAGTTGAAGTCTAAATTCCAGCGAAAGTCTTTTGTCTGGACAGGTACCGTATTCAATACCAGCTCAACGCCACTGTTGCGAACTTTACCGAAGTTGGTCACCATGTAGCTATAACCCGTTGAAGGGTCAACCGGTAATGTAAATATCTGGTCGTTTGTAGTACGGTTATAGTAGGAGGCGTCAAGCCCCAAGCGACCGTTGAAGAACTGCAGGTTCAAGCCGACTTCAAATTCAGATGTCATTTCCGGTTTCAGCGTAGAACTGCCCTTCGTGTTGGAAGCCTGGAATGCATTTGCGCCATTCATCGGGAATTGTGCTACACCACTTCCATAATAGCCATTTGCTGTACCTTGAATGTAGGTGACTCCCGTCTGATAAGGGTCAGCATCATTACCCGTTTTACCGTATGCCAGACGCAACTTACCGAAACTGAGCACTTTGTTTTCTGGAATAAGCCTTGTGAAAATCCAGCTTAATGTAGCGCCCGGATAGAAGAAACTATTCTTGTCGATGGGCAATGTGGAAGACCAGTCGTTACGGGCAGTCAGGTTCAAATAAACCATATCGTCCCAGCCCAGAGTAATATCTCCAAAGAGACCCACCAAGCGGCGCTTGTTTTGGTTTTCTCCAAGGGTAGTTTTCGTGGCACCGTTGCTCAAATCCCAGAATCCGGTATGGAAAGTCAAATCATCCGTCTGTCCGGTCATTCTGGTAAAAGAGCGCTCGTTCATGTTGATACCGGCATTCACGTTCACATCGAGCTTATCATTTAGGAACTTATCGGCATAGTTGGCAAGGAAATCATGGTTCAATTCCAAATGGCGTCCATAACGTGTATATACATATCCACTCTGGTTCATGTTGGAAGGTGCATAGCCATAATCCTCGTCAATCAAGGCATCATCCAGTGCAATCTGCGGAGAACCAATCTTTACGTCATAGTCCGTGTAGTCAAATCCCATACGGTAAGAAAGCGTCAATTCCTTGATAGGTTTGATGTCCGCCTGAACCTTACCATAAATCTGCTTGGAGGCTGTATGGTTGTAGTTGTTCTCCAACGCCCAATAAGGGTTGGTGACACCATAAGGAGTGAAATAGGCTTCCGGAGTATTGAAAGGCGAACTGGTATCCTTCATATCTACAATGGAAATGTCACGCGGCATTTCAAATACACCGTCGATGACGGAAGTTCCCTGAAAGCTGCCGACGGCATCGGTAGCCGTGCGTGCAAAGTTAAGAGAAGAAGATACCTTCAGCCACTCGGCAGCATCATAACTGCCACGGAAAGCGACGGTGTTACGTTCAAAGGTATCATAGTCTTTCGGCATGATACCGTCATCATCAGAGTAAGAATAAGAAAGATAGTAGTTCATCTTGCTGTCACTGGAAACGCCGCTCAGCGCAATGCTGTGGTTTTGAGACCAGCCCAAATCAAAGAAATCTTTCACATTGTCTTTCTTGGCGCTATACTCGTGGATGAGTTGCTGATGGTTCCAGATAGGACCATATACTTGCATGGATCCGTCAAGGGCAGGCCCCCAGGAACCATTCTCGATGAATGTCTGGCCACCGTTCCATCCTTGTCCGAACTCGTTCTGCATTTCGGGCAACAGAGAGACTTGGCGTGCCTGCAAGCTTCCATTATAGCTGATGGAAAAATTGCGGCCGTCTCCCTTCTTGCCGGTTTTTGTGGTAATGATGATGACACCGTTGGCGGCACGGCTACCATACAATGCGGTGGCGGCGGCACCTTTCAACACGGTCATGGACTCTATGTCTTCCGAAGATACATTGCCAATGCCGCCCGTCGCCACATTCTTGCCGGAACCGGAGAACATATTGTTCTGCAAAGGTACTCCGTCCACTACATACAGCGGCTGGTTGTCACCATTGATGGAACTGAAACCACGGATAACGATATTGCTTACCGCACCCGGATCAGATGAAGTGGAACTTACCTGGAGGCCGGCCACCTTGCCGGAAAGTGCATTGGCAACGTTCGTTGTACGTGCACTGATAATCTCGTCACTCTTCACCGTAGTGGCAGAATATCCCAATGTCTTTTCTGAACGCGAAATACCCATTGCCGTCACGACTACCTCGTCCAGCAATTCGGCATCCGACTTCAAAGTGATTTTTATCAAGCCCTGCTTAATCGGAACTTCTTGCTGTTGCATTCCTACGAACGAAACACGCATAGTACTGGCTGTACTTGATATATTGGTACTGTTTCAAAAATCGGTTTATACCTTAGTAGGATGAATTTCTGTCACTATATAAGACTTTAATGCTGCTCTGAAAATCTGTTCTATACCAACATGGAACGTGACAAGTTCTCCATTCAGAGAACTGCCGGCTGGCTGACGGAGGGACAGGACACAGAGACACGTGCCGCCGCTCATTATGAATTTTCGGTGAACGTGGAGAAGAACCCTGATACATAGCCCCGATTTGCGGAACTTCGTTTCATTAGAAAGGCTGATTCGAGTGTCTTGACTATTATCACATTTACGCAAAAGGGTATGGAAGTTTATGATTAGAAGCTTCTCCCAAAGCCCTCTCTCGTGGGGGAAAAGATTGGGAGGGTATTCGTTTACTGCCGTAAAATGCCTATTTTGGCAAGAAACAGCTGGCGGAACAGTTCTTTATATTTGAAGTGTCCTTGTTGTTTCTTATGATATGATCAATGTACCCGCTTGCACTTCCCCGTAAAGCTCGTTATCTGTAAACGGATGACTTCCGTACGGTGAAAAGATTTCTCGGCATACTTGTTCCCCACCGTCAGGTCATTAGGCGAGTACTTTTGCAAAATCAGTTTCAATGCGTGCATGCGCTCTTCGGCAGAGAGTCCGGTTTGGGCGTGGCAGGTTAGCACGAGGCTTTCATAACCGGTGGTGAATTTGTTAGCCACCACATTTGTCTGCCCTACAACGCAGAATGATACTTCAGGACACCTGGAGATGCAACGAAGCTTATGCCCTTCGGGGGCACAATGTATGTAGATGAAGTTCTCTCCATCCCAAACGAAATTGACGGGAATGCCGTAAGCTCCCTTGCCGCTTTCTTCTTGTAACGAGAGAACCCCATATTCGCCATCTTTCAACAAGGTATATGCATTTGCTTCTTCCAGCAAGCGGTCTTGTCGTCTGACACTTTCATTATTGTATATCATATATAGTCTGTTTTGGAGTGCAAAGAAAAATATTCTTTTGGTCTTTTTCTGTCAGAAATATTACAATTTCCCGAAAAGAGATGATTTTTCGCTTTTTCCTCCTTTTATTATCTTTACCCGGTCTTCTTAGTTACTTCTCCATGACAACCTGGAGCAAGCACGTAGATGTGTTACTCTTTTGCTACCCGTCACCCTCACCTGAGAGCATTTCCGTGTGGGCAGAACTTGTAGGCAGTGCAAGTATATTTCGGCCATCAGGTTTATAATAATTGTAAAAATATGTGGCTGTAGAATAACATATTGATACAGTATTTCTAGAAAACATCTATGAAATGCTTTGTTTTATCGGCAGAATGAGAAAGTACAATAATCTTATAGTTTACTATATAAATGCGATAAAATGATTTATATAACAACGAATAACTATCCAAAAGACATTAAAACGTTAAAAAGGAAAGAAGTAAGATATATTTGTCTCTTTTTCTTTTTGATATTTAAATAAGTTAAATACCTTTGCAGCGTGTTAGAAATGAAACAAGTTTTAATAGGTTAATTTTAAGAGAGAATTTATGAAAAGAAAATTAATGTTGTTGTTGACCTGTCTCTGTATGAGTATAGGTTTTGTAACAGCTCAGACATCTACCGTTTCGGGGGTTGTGACTTCCGAGGAAGATGGAGAGCCTGTTGTAGGGGCATCAGTATTAGTGCAAGGCACCTCTTTGGGAACTGTAACTGATATTGATGGCAAGTTCTCAATCTCCGGTGTACCAAGTACAGCCAGAACTTGGCGGAATTAGAGATGAATTTATTTTCTCTTTAATAAGAAAAATACCCTGCTACAGACATGTCGCAGAGGGTAATGCCCGTATATGGAGTGTTTTAACACAAATAATTTTCTTGTCTAACAGCTCAACCGATATTCCGTTGGAGAAATACCGACACTTTTCTTAAACAGTCGGGTGAAGTGAGTAGAATATTTAAAGCCCAGTTCTTCAGCGATTTCATTAACAGACAGTATGCCTTCCGCCAATAATTGTTTAGCCCGGTCTATTATTTTCAGTTGAATGTATTCTTGTGCCGTCTTTCCAGTCTCTTTTTTTATTAAGTCTCCGAAATAATTGGGCGATAGGAAAACTTTATCTGCGCAATAAGACACGGTAGGCAAACCCAATTGGCGGGGACGATCGGAAAGCAGGTAGTCGGTGAGCACATTCTCAAAACGGCTCAAAATATCACTGTTCGCTCTATGCCGGGTGATGAACTGCCGGTCATAAAAGCGCATGCAATAGTCCAGCAGCATGCCTATGCTCCGGGCTACAAGACTGTTGGTGTGTGCGTCTATTTCCCTGTTCAGCTCGATAAGAATATTGTTGAAGCATTGTTCAATGATTTCACGCTCTTTCTCGGATATATGGAGGGCTTCATTGGCATCATACGAGAAAAATGTATAGTCTTTCAAGGTACGTCCCAATTCTGTTCCATAGAGTAAGTCCGGATGAAAAACCAACGCCCATCCTTTGGGCTGGATAGGTTCGTTGCTTTCCACTCCGAAAATCTGTCCCGGGGCCACTGCCACAATTGTCCCGTCTTGATAGTCGTAGTAGTTGATGCCGTAGCGCAACGGACCGCATGCCACGTTTTTCAGAAAGATGCAATACAGCCCGTAGTTGATGCGGTGAAATTCCCGTGGCGTGCATTCCGACATATTTACCACGCTGACTAGTGGATGCAACGTCTCCACTCCCATATATTCATTATATTGGTGAATCGTATCAATCCTTATAATCTCTTCCATTTTTTATCTCCAATTGGTTTCTGTGGCAAAGGTAATGGATTTATTATGAATATAATATGTCAGAGGTAATAATCCGTAAAAATGGTCAATCGTTCAGTAATTGGTATAGCAGTCAAGTGATTGAAACCTCCTAATTTTGCAATATCAAAAATAATATGGTAAATCACAATGAAAAAGTATCCAACTATTGCATTAGGAACATGGTCGTGGGGCACGGGTGCCGCCGGTGGCGACCAAGTATTCGGAAACAACCTCGGGGTGAATGAACTGAAGCCCGTATTCGATGCGGCAATGGCCGGAGGTCTGAACCTGTGGGATTCTGCTGTAGTTTATGGCATGGGTGCTTCGGAAAGCTTACTTGCCGCATTCACCAAAGAGCACAACCGTGAAGATGTACTCATCTCAACGAAGTTTACTCCCCAGATTGCTGGGGATTCCGTTAATCCGGTAGAAGATATGCTGGGTAGCAGTCTCGAACGTTTCGGCACGGACTATATCGACATCTACTGGATTCACAATCCGGCGGATGTGGAGAGGTGGACTCCGTTCCTTGCCAACCTCGTGAAAAACGGCAAAGTAAAACGTGTGGGTGTCTCCAACCACAACCTTGCACAGATCAAGCGTGCGGAAGAGATTCTTTCCAAAGAGGGAGTGCATATTTCCGCTGTGCAGAACCATTTCAGCCTCCTTTACCGTTCGTCGGAGAAAGCCGGCATCCTGAATTATTGCAAGGAAAATGGCATCGACTTCTGGGCATACATGGTGCTGGAACAGGGCGCATTAAGTGGAAAATATGACACAGCCCATCCGCTACCTGCCGGAAGCCAACGTGGTGATACCTATAACCCGCTATTGCCGCAAATCGAAAAACTTGTTGCCGCGATGCGCACAATCGGCGACAAATACGGCATCACTCCGGCACAGGTTGCTCTGGCTTGGGCGATTGGCAAAGGAACGACACCGATCATTGGTGTGACGAAACCCGCTCAGGTGCAGGATGCGCTTGAAGCCATAAAGGTGACACTGACCGACGATGAAATGAAAGTTTTGGAAGAGACGGCTGAAAATACCGGTGTAGATACGAGAGGTGCTTGGGAAATGCCGATGATTTAACTCCAAATGCGGAATTATATGAAACAGAAAACATATATAGGCATAGTTGTCAGTTTTGTCATGGCGATTATATTCGGTATGGAAGTTTATGCTTCATCCCATGAAACAAATATAAATTTCCCCAAGCAGTCATTATCAGATCCTTGTATGCTGTATGACAGTTTGATTTTCAATCGAGGGCAAGAAGTACGGTCAGAACATTATACCGGAAAAATCTGTATTTCCACGGTTGTAATAAAACCTGAATATAACATTCATCACCTCATATTCGAGCCGGGAAGTTATAATTCATGGCATATTCATCCTGATGCAGATCAGGTATTGTTGATATTGGATGGAGAAGGATTTTACCAAGAGGAAGGCAAGCCGAAACGCCTTATAAAGCGTGGTGATGTGATAAATACACCGGCTAATGTAAAGCACTGGCACGGAGCTACACAAGACAGTAAACTCGTTCATCTATCTGTAACAACAAAAAACGGTAAAAATCATATCGAATGGAAAGAGTTGGTGAAATCAAATGAATATAATTTATAAAACATTTGTTAATCAGCATAGTAGGTATGTTATCAATATACACATCTAATGCGCAACAAGTCATAGACGTACATTGCCACAATATCTTTCCCGAGTTCATCGAATTTCTGGAAAGACACGGGGCCGCAATGGAAGAGACATTCCCGTTGCCGCAATGGGATATAGACACCCATCTGGAATTTATGGAAAATGCCGGTATCGGAAAGGCTATACTTTCGATGTCGGCTCCGCAACCGTATTACGGCAACACTGACGAATGCACCCGGATTGTCCGCTTTTATAACGAGGCAAGTGCCCGATTGAAGTCGGACTATCCCGGCAAGTTCCTTTTCTGCGCTTCATTACCGTTGCC
>ERZ779885.1737-NODE-1737-length-21466-cov-6.119471_pt1 | contig 21466 bp, 19 predicted proteins | sample MGYA00511554_ERZ779885 | MGnify/ENA primary metagenome ERZ779885 (study PRJEB29588, sample SAMEA2160998) | human gut metagenome | biome: human gut; feature: human-associated habitat; material: faeces | place: Denmark | collected 2008/2010 ... | reverse complement strand
CCTGCTCTACAGTCCTGCTCACGACGGAGGCCACATTAAGTGGCCTCCTGTTCGTGCGGAACTCGCGATAAACTTCATCAGTGCCCGCCCCACGGGAAACCGGCGGGATATACAGGTCCAGATGGGGCTTTGATGCATGGGTGGTCTGTGCTCGTGCAAATGGGTATCATATTTTAGTTACTGCATCGACTCTGTGATGCATGTTTGTACGTTCCCGACGGTCGGTTTGCCAGAAGCGCCCCGTCGGTTGTTCCAGACCCGTTTCGAAGAAAGGAAACCACACTAACCTATGGCAGCTAAAAAATCATCTCCCTTGAAGATCATCCCGCTCGGCGGCCTTGACGGCATCGGTAAGAACATGACGGTCTTCGAGTGCGGCGACGACATGGTGCTCGTCGACGCCGGTCTCATGTTCCCTGACGACTCCCAGCCCGGTATCGACCTGGTGCTTCCCGACTACACCTATGTTCTGGAGAACGAGGAGAAGCTCCGCGGTATCGTCGTCACCCACGGCCACGAGGACCACACCGGTTCGCTTCCGTACCTGCTTCAGGACCTCAACAACAAGGTGCCCATCTTCTCGAGCAAGCTGACGCTTGGCTTTATCGAGGGCAAGCTTTCTGAGTTCCGTATCCGCGCCCCCAAGTTCCGCGAGGTCAAGGGCGGCAGCCATGTCAACCTCGGCGGCATCTCGCTCGACTTCTTCTCGATGACTCACTCCATCCCTGGCGCTCTGGGCGTGTTCATCCGTACCAATCAGGGCACCGTTATGCACACCGGCGACTTTAAGCTCGACCAGACGCCCATCGATGGCGTCACGCCCGACTATGCCGCTATCAGCCGCTTTGCCAAGCAGGGCATCGACCTACTGCTTTCCGACTCCACCAATGCCACGGTTCCCGGCTTTACCAAGTCCGAGGCCGAGGTTGGTCCCAACCTGCTGCACGCTATCAAGAACGCCCCGGGTCGCGTGTTCGTCGCGTCGTTCTCGAGCCACATCCATCGTTTGCAGCAGATCTGCGATGCCGCCCGCAAGTGCGGCCGTAAGGTCGTTGTGACCGGTCGCTCCATGCTCACTAACACTCGCGTGGCGCGTGAGCTGGGCTACCTCAACATCGACGATGCCGATATCCTCGATGCCTTCGATATCGATAACCTGCCCGACGACAAGATTGTCGTCATGTGCACCGGCTCTCAGGGTGAGCCGCTATCGGCCCTGTCCCGCATGGCAAATGGCGAGCACAAGACGCTCTCCATCCACGAGGGCGATACCGTCATCCTCTCAGCAACTCCCGTTCCCGGCAATGAGAAAGCAGTCCAGCAGGTCGTCAACAGCTTGGCAAAGCTCGGCTGCGACGTGTGGGATAAGAACCGCGCTCTCGTCCACGTTTCGGGTCACGGTAGCCAGGAGGAGCTCAAGCTCCTGATGGCCATGGCCAAGCCCACGTACTTTATGCCGGTTCACGGTGAAGCCGTGCATCTGCGCGCCCATGCCCAGCTGGCCCGCAAGATGGGTCTCAAGGACGATCATATCTTTATCCTCGACAACGGCGACACGCTCGAGATGCGCGGCGGTATCGTTAAGCGCGGTACGCCCGTCGAGTCCGGCGTCGTCTACGTCGACGGCCTGCGTATCGGCGATACCGACCCCATTGTCCTGCGCGATCGTCAGAAGCTCGCCAACGACGGTATGGTTACCGCTGTTGCCATCGTCTCGCTCAAGCACAAGAAGATCGAGGCCATCGAGTTCTCGGGCCGCGGCGTCTCGTTTGCCATCGACGACCAGTTCTCCGAGGATGCCTCCGCGTCCATTATGAAGACGATCGAGAAGGGCAAGTTCAGCTTTACGAGCAGCGGTTCCGATGCCATTCGCAAGGCCGTGCGCGACTCGCTCTCCAACTTTATCTGGAGCCGTACGCGCACTCGTCCGATGATCATCCCGGTCGTCATGGAGGTTTAGTTTGGCGCGCGGATCTGCACAAAACGCCAAAGGCAATAAGGCCAACAACCAACCGGCATCTGCTAAGGGTGCCGGTTCCCATCTGCGTGCCAATAAGGGCCACGAGTCCGAGTTCGATGATTTCGAGCCCTTGGTCGAGCCCTCGGCCAACCGCGATATCGCCGGCGTGGTCATTGCCGTTTTGGCGATTGCGTCCTTTATTGCCGTGATTTCGCCGGCGACTGCGCCCGTTACGGCTGCGGTTGCCGGTTTCTACCACTTGGGCTTTGGTCTGGGCGCCTACGTGCTGCCGATCGTCATTTTGCTGTTTGCCGCCACGCTCTTTTTAGGCGAGGACTCGCCGCTCAACGCGCGCTCTGTTGCGGGCGGCGCCGTGGTCTTTATCGCCGTCGTCTCCATTCTTTCGTTGATGGTGCCAGGTACGAGCGACTCGTGCGACCTTATGTTCACGCCGCAAAATCTGTCCGCCTCGGGTGGCTACATCGGTGCGTTTATTGCGAGTGCGCTGCAAAATGCCCTGGGTAAGCCTATCGCGATGGTAGTCCTGCTGGGCCTTGTCGTCGTGGGCTTGGTCATCATTGGCTTTTCGGTGGGCGGCGTTTTGCGCTCTGCCCGCGACCGTGCGGCAGATTTTGCCGAGCGCCGTCGTGCCGACGTCAACGCGAGTCCGTGGGGTGACGATGAGGCCCTGTCGGTGCCTGGTGTCGCCCGTCCGCATCTGAGCATTCTTCGTCAAAAGGGCTCCGATGCGGCCGTGACTACGGTTATGGGTAGCGAAGTCGATCCGATTCTGGACGATGAGGACGTGGACGAAGATCCGTTTGTCGACGTGTCTGAGGCCGTGGAGGCCGAGCGGGCCAAGACAACGCTGTTGCCGCGCCGCCATGCCAAGAAGGGCAAGGCTGCGCCCAAACTCAATACGAGTGAACCCGACCCGTCTTGGTCCGAGAGCGAGATTGAGCTCACCGAGGGCGATGACGAGGACGACGAGGCTCCGATTGAGACCGCAAAGACAACTTTGCTGCTGCGTCGCCATGCAAAGCGCGACCAGGTAACCGGTCAGCTTTCGATGGAAGACGACCCCGATAAGATCGACGAGTCTGAGCCGCCGTTTGCCGTGAATCCTGTCTCGGCAGCACCTCAGATCCCCGACTTCTTGAAGCATCCCAAGGTTGCCGATGCGCCTGCCTTGAGTGCTGTCGAATCGGCTGCGGCTAGCGATGGGGGAGCGGACGGCGGCGCCGCAGATAACGAGGGCGAAGAAGAGGACGGCCTCAAACTTCCGCCACTTGAGATTCTGCATGCCAACCCGCAGTCGGCTTCCTCCGCGTCTTCTGACAAGGAGCTGGAACAGACTGCCGAGTCGCTTCAGTCCACCTTGCTGGAGTTTGGTCGTAGTGCCCGCGTGGTCGGCTGGATCGCCGGCCCCACGGTGACGACCTTTAAGCTGCAACCTGGCGAGGGCGAGCGCGTGAGCAAGATTTCGAGCCTCGAGGACGATATCGCGCTATCGCTTGCTGCCCAGTCGGTGCGTATCTTTGCCCCGATCCCCGGCACCTCGCTTGTGGGTATCGAGATTCCCAATCGCAAGCGCCAGAACGTCAACCTGGGCGACGTGCTTCCCTATGTGAAGGGCGGTCCGCTCGAGCTCGCCATCGGTCGAGATGCCGAGGGTACGCCGGTCGTCGCCGACCTTGCCAAGATGCCCCACCTGCTGATCGCCGGTACCACGGGTTCCGGTAAGTCGGTCATGATCAACTCCATCATCACGACCTTGCTCATGCGCGCCCTTCCCGAGGACGTTCGCCTGATCATGGTCGACCCCAAGCGCGTCGAGCTTGCGGGCTATAACGGTCTGCCGCATCTTTACGTGCCTGTAGTGACCGAGCCCAAGCAGGCCGCGAGCGCTCTGCAATGGGCCGTGTCCGAGATGGAGCGTCGCCTGAAGGTCTTCGAGCGTCTCAACGTGCGTAAGATCTCGACCTACAACGAAAAGCAGGCCGCCGGCGAGTTTGAGCATTACGATAACCCGCCGCAAAAGATGCCCTACCTGGTCATCATCATCGACGAGCTCTCGGACCTGATGATGGTCGCCGGTAAGGATGTCGAGGCCTCGATCGTGCGTATTGCTCAGCTGGGCCGTGCCGCAGGTATCCACCTTATCGTGGCCACGCAGCGCCCGAGCTCCAACGTGGTGACGGGCCTCATCAAGGCCAACATCACCAACCGCATCGCCTTTAACGTCGCCACGGGCATCGACTCGCGCGTCATCATCGACCAGATGGGTGCCGAAAAGCTCACCGGTTTGGGCGACATGCTGTTCTCTAAGGTCGACTGGGGCAAGCCCCGCCGTATCCAGGGCTGCTTTGTCTCGGATGATGAAATCAACGAGATCGTCGAGTTCGTCAAGTCGCAGAGCGAGCCCGACTACCACGAGGAGATCCTGTCTGCCGTGGCGCCCGCTTCCATGTCCATGGCGGGTGGCGGCGGCATTGTCCGTACCGGAGTCGCCGAGCCGCAAGACGATGATCCGCTCATTTGGGAAGCCGCCCATATTGTGGTGGAATCGCAGCTTGGCTCCACATCTGGCCTGCAACGTCGTCTGAAGGTTGGCTATGCGCGTGCCGGGCGTATTATGGATATGCTGGAAGAAAAGGGTGTCGTCGGTCCGCCCGACGGTTCCAAGCCGCGCGAGGTCCTGTTGGACGAGGAGGGGCTTGCCGCGCTGGAGTCTGTCGACGCCGAGATGGCACGTGAAGATCGTGAGTTTGGAGGATTCTGATGGCTGCACGCTTTGGTGACATGCTGCTTGAGCAGCGTCGCCGAATGGGCCTTTCCATTCAGCAAGTCGCCAACACCATCAAAATCAGGCCGCAGATCATCGAGTTTTTCGAGACCGGTAACTTTGCTTCGATGCCGCCGCGCGGCTATGCGCAGGGCATGATTTCGAGCTATGCTCGCTTTTTGGGCCTCAATCCGCGCGAGGTCGTCAATGCCTACTTTGACGATCTGATGGCATACGAACGCGAGACGTCGCAGCAGGGCGGTCGTTTTCAGGACGCCGCCGGCTACGTCAATTCGCGTTCCTCGGTCGATAACGGGCGCTTCCTGATGGTTCAGGGCGGTCGTTCGACCCGCTATGGACAGCGTCCTCAGCAGGCCGGTTATATTACCGAGACGGGTTCGGGCGAGGAGATTCGCTCACAGCGTGACCGGTTCCGCAGTACGCCGATGCCCGAGGACCGTGCACTTCCCGCTGCCCGAGGCGTGGCGCGTGACCCTCGTGCCGGCTACGGCGACGGCGGCTATTCCGATCGCGGTTACCGTGGGGTCTCTTCTGGTCGCTCTCGTGGCGGCTATGCGGACGCCGATACCACGCAGGTGACGCCGCGTCTTCGTTCTCAGTCGCAGCCGTATGGCCAGCGCTCTTCGGCTCCGCGTTCGGGCCAGCGTGGCTATCAAGGCCGCGGTGAACTTGCGCCCCGTTCGGGTCAGCGCAGCCTTCAGGGCCAGGGTGGCTATCGCGGCCGATCCGATAGCAATCGTGGCTGTATGCCTCAGGGAGGTGGCCGCAGCAGCTCCAATCGTGGACGCGGCGGATCACGTACTCCTCAAAACAACGGGCTCGATCCGCGTATCGTCTACGCCGGCATCGGTGCCGTTGCGCTGCTGTTGATTGTGCTCATCGTGGTGCTTCTGCGCGGCTGCGCATCTTCGGCGCCCGAGACCACGCCCGAGACGCCCACTGCTACCAAGACGACGACCAAGAAGTCTTCTAAGAAGACCGAAACGGTCGACGAGGACGAAGACACCGATGAGGCGACGAATGAGTCGACTGACTCGGACGCTACCAAGACGACGGCCAAGAAGGAAGAGAACGAGGTCACGAAGGTCAAAGTCTCCGTTGCCAAGGGAAAGACCGCGTGGATTGAGGTCAAGGTCGATGGCAAGTCGGTCTATGGCGCCCAAGCGACTGGCCCCTTTGAGCAGGAGTACACGCCCGAGTCCTCGATCGAGATCACCACGTCCAAGCCTTCCGATGTCACCGTTACCAAGAACGGTGAAAAGGTCCGTTACGATACCAAGACCTCGGGCGTGGCGCGTGTGACGATCACCGTTCCCAAGAAGGAGACGACTGATTCCGAGAATGGTGAAAGTTCTGATGGTACCGACACCACCGATGGTGCCGATACCACCGATGGTACCGACACCTCCGACGGTACCGATGCCCAGTCCACGGATGGCGCCGATACCGCAACTGACGGTCAGACACCCACCGATTCTACCGACTATTCGTACGATAGCTACTAAGCCGCTCGTACGCGAAAGGAAACATCATGGCTAAAGATTCCAGCTTCGACGTCGTGTCCGAGGTCAACATGCAAGAGGTCGACAACGCCTTCCAGCAGACCACGCGCGAGATTTCCCAGCGCTATGACCTTAAGGATTCCGGCGCTACGATCGAGCTTTCGAAGGGCGACAAGCTCTTTACGATCAGCGCCCCGGCTGACTTTGTCTCTAAGCAGATTATCGACGTGCTGAGCTCCAAGCTCATCAAGCGCGGCATCGACCTCAAGGCTGTCTCGTGGGATGCTCCGCAGGCGGCATCGGGCGGCACCGTGCGCGTGCTCGGCCATATCGTCGAGGGTATCGACCAGGCGACCGCCAAGAAGATCAACAAGGACATCAAGGACCAAAAGCTCAAGGTCAAGGTGACCATCGAGGCCGACAAGCTGCGTGTTTCCTCTGCTTCGAAGGACGCGTTGCAGACCGTGATCCAGTTTCTGCGCGACCAGGACTACGGCCAGCCGCTGCAGTTCACCAACTACCGCTAATATCATTCGAAAGGACCGCTCTCCAACATGGATACACCGTTGGGCTCCGTGCTCTACATCACCCTCGGGTGCGCTAAGAACGAGGTTGACACCGACCGCATGCGTTCTCTTTTGACCGCTGCAGGCTACGATGAAGCATTCGACCCGCAGGATGCCGATATCGCCATCGTCAATACATGCTCGTTCCTTGCCTCCGCAACGTCCGAGAGCATCGAGACCACGCTCGAGCTCGCCAACGAGGTTCAGGACGGCGTTCGCGCCTGCCCCATCGTCATGTGTGGTTGCGTGCCGTCTCGTTACGGCGATGACCTGCCCGACGAGCTTCCCGAGGTCGCGGCCTTTGTGAAGGCCGATGAGGAAGACGGTATCGTCTCTGTCATCGATGGCGTACTGGGTGTGGAGCGCGAGATTGCCGCCTATATCCCGCAGGTCAAGCGTACCGTCGAGGGCGCTGTTGCCTACGTCAAGATCTCCGATGGCTGCAATCGTTTTTGCAGCTTCTGCATGATCCCCTACATTCGCGGTCGCTATCATTCGCGCAATGCCGAGAGCATTATCTCCGAGGTGCGTGACCTGGTTGCCGGCGGTGTGCGCGAGATCGTGCTGATCGGCCAGGACACGGGTATTTGGGGCACCGACTTTGCCGACGAGGACGTCGCCGAGGGCTCGCCGCGCAATCTGGCGCAGCTGCTGCGTGCCGTCGCTGAGGCCGTGCGCCCGCACAATGTTTGGGTCCGCGTGCTCTATCTGCAGCCCGAGGGCATGACCGACGAGCTTATCGAGACGATTCGCGATACGCCCGAGGTGCTGCCCTATATCGATATCCCCGTGCAGCACTGTGACGCGCGCATCCTTAAGGCCATGCGTCGCTCCGGTTCGCGCCAGGAGCTCGAGGATCTGTTCCGTGATCTTCGCGAGCGCATCCCCGGGATCGTGATTCGCTCCACGGCCATGGTCGGCTTCCCGACCGAGACCGACGACGAGTTCCGTGACCTTATCGACTTTATGGACACCGTCGGCTTTGACTACACGAGCGTCTTTGCCTACTCGCGGGAGGAGGGTAGCCTGGCCGCTAAGATGGACGGACAGGTCGATGAGGAGGTCAAGCTCGAGCGAGCCCAGGAGGCCATGGACCTGGCCGAGTCGCTCGGTTTTGCCGCTACGGCAGCTCATGTGGGCGAGCGCGCCCAGGTTATCGTCGATGGCATCGAGGAGACTGAGGACGGCGCCGAGCTGATCGGTCACGCCTGGTTCCAGGCGCCCGATTCCGATGGCGCGGTACATTTGGACGCCAGCGAGGCGTCTGTGGGCGATATTCTGACCGTCGAGTTTACCGATAGCTTCTGTTATGAGCTTATCGGCCATGTTGTGGAGTAGGAGAGCGTCGTGGCAAACGAGAGCAATAAGGAACTGACGAGTGTTTGGACGCCCGCCAACATCGTGACGTGCGTTCGCATCGCCTTTATCCCGGTGTTCATGATCGTCTCGGCCCTGTCTCACGCGAGCGTTGCCGGTACGGACTGGAGCACCTTCGACGGCCCGCTCGCCGCCGCTGCCTTCATTTTGTATGTGATCCTGTCGTGCACCGATAAGGTCGACGGCTATCTGGCGCGCTCGCGTAACGAGATTACCGATTTCGGCAAGTTCTTGGACCCCATCGCCGACAAGCTGCTCGTTTTCTCGGCCTTGCTGCTGTTCCTGGATTTTGGCGCGGTGACCGTGTGGTCCGTGTTCATTATCCTGTTTCGTGAGCTGCTGGTGAGCGCCCTTCGCATGGTCGCGAGCGCTGCCGGCGTGGTCGTTGCCGCCGATAAGCTCGGCAAGTACAAGACGGCGACCACGATGGTCTCCATCTGCGGTTACCTGTGCGTTTTTGCTATGGTCGGCTTGCACCTTGGCCCGGTGGCGCTGACGCTCGGCATCTACTCGGTGTCGCGCTTCCTGTATGCCGTTGCCGTTGTCTTGACCGTTATCTCGGGCGCCCAGTACTTCTGGAACTGCCGCAAGATCGTCTTTTCGGTCTAGGTCCTGGTGGGTATGACGGACTCTTTTGAGCAGATTTCCGCACATAACGAGGAGCTGGCGCGCGATATCGTCGAGCGCGCGAGCGCTCGGGGTGTGACGGTTTCGACGGCTGAGTCGCTGACGGCGGGTATGATCGCCTCGACGATTGCGGATATCCCGGGCGCCTCGGCGGTGCTGCGTGGCGGTGCGGTGACCTACTGCGATGAGATTAAGCATCGCGTGCTGGGTGTTGAGCAGGAGACGCTCGACCGCTACACCGCGGTGTCGCATCAAACTGCGCGCGAGATGGCGTCGGGTTCGCTGGAGCTGTACCAGAGCGATATTGCAGTGAGCGCAACGGGTTATGCCGGCCCCGGCGGTGGTACTGAGGACGATCCTGCTGGCACTTTCTATATTGGCTGGGCACATCGTTCCGCCGATGGGGGAGTGCCGGTCGTGGACTCTGTGCGCTGCCACTATGAGGGCGACCGTTCGTGTGTTCGTGCCCATGCGGTCACGGAGGCATTGGGTCGCATTGTCTGCGTGCTCGATTCTATGGAATAGACGTGTTTTAAGGGGCCTCCGGGCCCCTTAATTGTGGAGATGGGGACCTCAGAAGAATTTAGCGTTTGTGCTGTTCATAGGTGTATTTTTGCCTGCCTTGTTCTTATTTGACCCTTTATGGTCAAGCATTTGGTCAGTGTTTGGTCGGCTTTTGGTAGGGTTTTGGAAAGGTCGGCTGCATATGATTTATCTGAACGGTTGACCACGAACAGCCGTTCGTTTAATATCGATGCAGGTTGTTAAGAGGAGGGCTATTCATGGCCAAGAATTCAGGTCCCGTACGTACCGTTCATGCTCGCACGACGGGTAAAGAGCGCGATGAGATGATCGCCACCACCAAGGCTGAGATCGAGAAGAAATTCGGCCAGGGTTCCATCATGAGGTACGGCGACGGTGGCCCCGAGCTCGAGGTCGAGGCCATCCCTACGGGCGCTCTGGCACTTGATGCCGCGCTGGGTATCGGCGGCGTGCCGCGTGGCCGTATCGTCGAGATTTACGGTCCTGAGTCCTCCGGTAAGACGACGCTTTCGCTCGAGATCCTGGCCGAGGCCCAGGCAATGGGTGGCGTTGTGGCATTTATCGATGCCGAGCATGCGCTCGATCCCACGTATGCCGCGCGTATCGGCGTGGATATCGACGAGGTGCTCATTTCTCAGCCCGATACGGGCGAGCAGGCGCTCGAGATTGTTGACATGCTCGTGCGTTCCGGCGCCATCGATGCCATCGTTGTTGACTCCGTCGCCGCGCTGACCCCGCGTGCCGAGATCGAGGGAGAAATCGGCGACACTACGGTCGGTCTTCAGGCTCGCCTGATGAGCCAAGCGCTCCGCAAGCTCGCCGGCTCGCTGTCTAAGTCCAACACGACGTGCATCTTCATTAACCAGCTGCGTGAGAAGATCGGCGTCATGTTCGGCAACCCCGAGACCACGACGGGCGGCCGCGCCCTTAAATTCTTCTCTTCGGTGCGTATCGACATTCGCCGTATCGATAGCATTAAGCTTAAGGACGAGGTTATCGGTAACCGCGTGCGCGCTAAGGTCGTTAAGAACAAGGTGGCAGCTCCGTTCCGTTCTGCTGAGTTCGACATTATGTACGGTACGGGCATCTCTAAGGAGGGCTCGATTCTGGACATGGCTGTCGAGTGCGGCATCTGCAAGAAGATGGGCTCCTGGTTTGCCTATGGCGAGGACAAGCTCGGCAACGGTCGCGAGGCCGCCAAGGCGTTCCTGCGCGAACACCCCGATTGCGCCGACGAGATTGAGCATAAGGTCCGTCTTGCCTGCGGGCTTGAGTTTGATGACGATGCTCCGTCCGAGGTAGAGCTGACCGATCAGCCTGCGCCTGAGGAGTTTGACGAGCTTTACGCCATCGATGGTTCCGCCATGCTCGATGATGACGACGAGTAGCGGTTACGCTCATGTCGTATACGGTGACCGAGGCCACGGTCGTCTTTCCCGATAAGAAGGCGGCCTCCTCGTTCTCGAGCGGGTATGCGTCCAAAAAGCCTTGCGCACATATCGATTGTGAGCTTGAGGGCGGTTTTGAGCGGTCCATTTGGATTCCCGTGCGGGTCGCGCGCCTGTATGTCAAAAACCGCCCCGATCTTCCCTGTGATTGGGATAACTTTCGTGAGGCGGTACGGCTCATCGAGCGTAAATGTGCACTTACCATGGTGACTGAGATGTTATCGCGCCGCGACCATGCGACGGGTGAGGTCCGTGACAAGCTGGCTCGCTACGGCTTTCACCAGCCCGCGATCGATTTCGCCGTCGAGCGCGCCACCGAGTATCGCTTTTTAGACGAGAACCGCTTTTGCTCGTACTTTATCGAGGAACGCAAGCGGCGCGGTTGGGGACAGCGCAAAATCGAGACCGAGCTCAAGCGACGTCATGTTGTGCTCGATGACATTCCCGGTTATCCCGAGGATTATTTTGCCGTCGAAGACGATTTGGCGCGTGCGTCAGCCCTGCTCGCCAAGCGGCGTGTTCCAGAGACGCGCGGATTCGAAAAACTGGTTCGGTTTTTGATGGTCAAGGGCTTCTCGTATCACATCGCCGCCGATGCCGTTAAGGCACGTCTCGATGCCGAATGCGAGGAATGTGCGCTTTAGGCGTATGCGTTTTGTGGCCCCGCCGCTCACCGCGTTTTAGCCGCCGTACTGGGGCCATTTATTTGACAGTTGTTGTGGTTCAACGTACGATAAATACTGTCATTTGCTTTGTGATATGTGCTCATCTGTGATGAGTTTGTTTATATGTTTATCTGTATCCGACCCGCATAAGCTGCGCCCATATTACTCAAATGTCGCGAGCCGTTCATAAGGACGGTTCGCTTTGTTGTGTAACGAATCCATAAAAAGGAGTGAGCATGCCTATCATTGCAGCGCTCGTTGGCATCGTTTTGGGTGCCATCGCCGCCATTGCCTACATGCGCACCGCCAAGCAGGGTGGTCTTCACGAGGCCGACGAAAAGATCCAGTCGGCACACGCACAGGCTGAGTCCCTGATCGGTGATGCAAAGCGTCAGGCCGAGACCCTCAAAAAAGAGGCTCTGCTCGAGGCTAAAGAGGAGATCATCAAGAACAAGCAGGCCGCCGAGGCCGAGGACAAGCAGCGCAAGAGCGAGATTCGTACGCTCGAGAACCGCGTGATGCAGCGCGAGGAATCCCTCGATCGCCGCAACGACGCTCTCGACAAGCGCGAGCATCAGCTGTCCAGTCAGGCCGGTCAGGTCGAGAAGCGCTCCCGTGAGCTCGAGGAGCTCTGCGCAAAGCAGACCTCCGAGCTCGAGCGTATCGCCGACCTTACCCGCGAGGATGCCCACAAGGAGCTCCTCGATAAGGTTCGCGGCGAGGTCACCCACGAGGCCGCCACGATTATTCGCGAGTCCGAGCAGCAGGTTCGCGCCGAGTGCCACAAGACCGCCCAGGAGATTCTTTCCCTGGCGATTCAGCGCTGCGCTGCCGACCACACTGCCGAGGTCACCGTTACCTCTGTGCACATTCCCTCTGATGACCTCAAGGGCCGTATCATCGGTCGCGAGGGTCGCAACATCCGGACCTTCGAGCAGGTTTCCGGCGTCAATCTCGTGATCGATGACACGCCCGAGACCGTCGTTCTTTCGAGCTTCGACCCGGTCCGTCGTGAGACCGCCCGTGTCGCCCTCGAGAACCTCATCGCCGACGGCCGCATTCACCCCGCCCGCATCGAGGAGATGTATCACAAGGCTGCCGACCTGGTTCAGCAGCGCGTGCGCGAGGCTGGCGAGCAAGCTGCATTCGATACCGGCATTCACGACCTGCACCCCGAGATCGTCAAGACCCTTGGTGCCCTGCGCTATCGTACCTCGTTTGGTCAGAACGTGCTTCAGCACTCCCTCGAGGTCTCTGACCTGTGCGGCGTAATGGCTTCCGAGCTTGGCCTGGACGTTGTTACCGCCAAGCGCGCCGGCCTACTGCACGACCTGGGCAAGGCAATCGACCATGACGTCGAGGGCCCGCATGCCGTCATCGGCGCCGAGCTTGCCCGCCGTTATGGCGAGAAGCCCGTTATCGTCCACGCTATCGAGGCTCACCATGCCGACGTCGACCCCAACACGGTGCTCGATGTCCTGGTACAGGCCGCCGATGCTGTCTCTGCCTCTCGCCCCGGTGCCCGTCGCGAGTCTGCCGAGAACTACATCAAGCGTCTTGAGAAGCTCGAGGAGATCGCCAACTCCCATGACGGCGTCGAGCGTACCTATGCCATGCAGGCTGGTCGCGAGGTCCACGTCATGGTTCAGCCGGACAAGATTTCCGATGCCCAGTCCACGGTTCTGGCTCACGATATCGCCCATCAGATCGAGGAAGAGATGGAGTATCCCGGTCAGGTGCGCGTCGTCGTGATTCGCGAGAGCCGCGCTGTCGATATCGCTAAATAACATGAGCGACGCGAACGAGCTCATCTCATTTATCGCGTCGATGTCGGGGGAGGGCAACCTTCGCGTCGAGGAGAACCTTGGCGAGGGGTATGTCCGCCTCCGCGTTTCGGAGGCCGAGCGGCGCCAGGCAAAGCACGACATTCAGCATGTCGAGGATATCGTCATCGAAATGCTCCGTAATGCTCGCGATGCCGGCGCCGACAAGGTCTTTCTCGCTACGACCAAGGAAGATGGCGTCCGCACGCTTGTCTTTCTGGATAACGGCTCGGGTGTTCCGCAGGATATGCAAGAGCGAATCTTCGATGCTCGCGTTACCTCCAAGCTCGAGAGCATGAAGATGGACCGTTGGGGCGTTCACGGTCGTGGCATGGCATTGTTTTCGATCAAGCAGAACACCGACGAGGCCCGTGTGGTTACGTCCGGTGTCGATCTTGGTTCAGCCTTTAAGGTGAGCGTTGCGGCCGACCGCCTCAGTGAGCGCGCCGATCAGTCCAGCTGGCCCCAGGCCGTCAAGGATGAGGACGGACGTTATGTCTGTGCTCGCGGTCCGCATAATATTATTCGCGCTGCCTGTGAGTTTGCGCTCGAGGAGTTGCGTGGTTGCGATGTCTATCTTGGTTCTCCGTCTGAGATTGCCGCGACCCTTTATGCTCAGGCGTCAAGCCGACTCGATACGTCGCGTCTCCTGTTTATTGATGACGAGAGCGAGCTTCCGGTTGTCGATCGTTTAGGCCTTGCCTCTGATGCCGAGGACTTTATCCGCATCTGTTCGGGTTTGGGTCTTGAGATGTCCGAGCGCACGGCACATCGCATTTTGGCAGGGCAGATTAAGCCCGTTCGCGGTGTGACCGCGCGTTTGCTGCGCGAGCGTGATTCTTCCTCGCATGCGCCGGCTCCTGTCGATCTTGCGAAAGATCGTCGCGGGCTACGTATTGCCAAGGATGACATGGCACAGTTTTCGCGTGCTGTGGAGCGCGACTTTAATGACCTTGCCGCCCGGTACTATCTCAACCTTTGCGGCGACCCAAAGATTCGCGTTTCGCGTGATCGAATCACCGTGACCTTCGATCTTGCCAAAGAGGAATAGTGCCTTTACCGAGTCCACTCGGTACGATAAAGTTATTGCAGTTAAAACGTACTTTTAAACGCAGGAGTTTCTTCATGGATTGCCTGAAGGTATCAAGCAAATCATCGCCCGCGTCCGTTGCCGGCGCCATCGCCGGCATGGTCAAGGATGGTGTACCCGTCAACATCCAGTGTGTCGGCGCCGGTGCGGTCAACCAGGCCATAAAGGCCGTGGCTATTGCGCGCGGTTTTTTGATTCCAACCGGATTTGATATTTCCTGCGCGCCCGTGTTCTCCGACATCCTTATTAACGGGGAGTCGCGCACGGCCATCCGTCTTTCTATTTACGTTCACCAGATCAATCGAGCTGCTATGGATAACGTCGTCATGGATGATGTTAAGCCTGTGGCATAGCTTCTGCTTGCCTCGATTCGCCCCCTCTCTCCCCATCGTTAGGACTTATGCACATGGACCAGCGTTCCGTACGCGATATTCTTGCCGGTAAAACCTACTTTATCCGCACCTTTGGCTGCCAGATGAATCAGCACGATTCTGAGCGCGTGAGCGGTCTGCTCGATTCGTATGGTTGCCTCATGGCGCTCGATCCCGAGCATGCCGATATCGTTGTCTTCATGACATGCTGTGTGCGTGAGGCCGCCGATACTCGCCTGTACGGTCAGTGCAATTCCTGCAAAAGCCTGCCGCCTTCGCCTTCGGGCAAGCGCGTGGTTGCCGTTGGTGGTTGCATCGCGCAGCGCGATGGCGAGGGCCTGCTCACCAACGTCGATAACGTCAATGTTATCTTTGGCACGCATTCCATCGCGCATGTGGCCGAGCTCATTGCCGAGGCGTTCCTTGACGGCAAGCGTCATATCCGCACCAATGAGCATGAGGATACGGATGCCATGAGCATGCCGTGGCATCGCGAGACCCAGTATCACGCCTGGGTGCCCATCATGACGGGCTGCAATAATTTCTGTACCTATTGCATCGTGCCGTACGTGCGCGGTCGCGAAAAGAGCCGCCCCTTCGAGGAGATTGTCGACGAGGTGACCGGTCTGGTGCGCCAGGGCGTGCGCGAGATCACACTGTTGGGCCAAAACGTTAACTCATATGGTCGCGATCTGTTTGGCAAGCCGCGTTTTGCCGATTTGCTGCGCGCGGTGGGCGATACAGGCGTCGAGCGCATCTTCTTTACCTCTTCTCATCCTAAGGATCTGCTGCCCGAGACCATCGACGCTATGGCCGAGACGCCCGCCGTCATGCCGCAGCTTCACTTGGCCGTTCAGTCGGGCTCCACGCGCATCCTCAAAGAGATGAATCGCCGTTATACACGCGAGGACTATCTGGGCCTGGTCGATCGCATTCGCAATCGCATGCCCGATATCGCGCTCTCGACCGACATTATCGTTGGCTTCCCGGGCGAGACTGAAGAAGACTTTGAGCAGACGCTCTCACTTGCCGAGACGGTCCGCTATGCTCAGGCCTATACCTTCATCTATTCCAAGCGCGCCGGTACCCCGGCTGCAGAGATTGAAGATCCTACGCCGCATGAGGTTATTCTCGAGCGTTTCAACCGCCTGGTTAAGGTTATCGAGACCACGGCACACGAGTATAACCAGGGTGAGCTTCATACTGTGGTGCCGGCGCTCATTGAAGGTACGAGTAAAAAGAACGATGCGGTGCTGCTGGGTAAGAGTCCCAAGAATCAAATCGTTCATGCGCCCATTCCCGAGGGATATAGCATCGACCAGCTTGTCGGTAAGATCGTTGATGTTAACGTCGACGTTGCTAAGACGTGGTATTTGTCCGGCTCCGTTGTGGGCGAGCCGCGCTAATGGTTTCTCCCGGGGCAGGTCTTTCCGCCGTTGCGATTGTTGGTCCGACGGCGGTAGGTAAGAGTGATGTTGCCGACCGTTTGGCCGCTCGTCTTTCGTCCGAAGTGCTGTCGTGTGATGCGATGCAAATCTATCGCGGCATGGACATCGGTACCGCAAAGATGGCGCCCAATGAATGTACGGCGCCGCTGCGTCTCGTCGACATTGTAGAGCCGGGTGTGGCGTACTCTGCGGCGCTTTATCAGGCTGACGCTCGCGCACATGTTGAACGTCTCCTTGGTTCGGGTTGCCTGCCGGTTTTTTGTGGAGGTACGGGGCTGTATCTCAAGGCCGCCCTTGATGAGATGGACTTTCCCTCGGGTGAACTTGAGGACGATCGCCGTGCGGGCTATCAGGAGCTTGCCGAGCGTATTGGCGAGGAAGAACTGCATGCTCTGCTTGCCGAGCGCGATCCAGAATCGGCTGCTGTTATTCATCCCCATAACGTGCGCCGTGTGATTCGTGCGCTCGAGATGCATGATGATGGTATCTCCTATGCAAAGCAAAAAAGTCAGTTTAGTGTTCCGCGCGAGCATTATCATGCCCTATGGTTTGGTCTGACGCGTAATCGTGAGGTGCTCTACGAGCGCATTAACCTGCGTGTCGATCTGATGTTTGAACAGGGTCTTGTTGATGAGGTTCGCGGTCTTATGGACCAGGGGCTGGGAGATGCCCTGACTTCGATGCAGGCAATTGGCTATAAAGAGATCATCGATGCTTTCAATGGCGTGACGAGCATGGATGAGGCTCGCGAACTCATTAAGATGCGTTCGCGTCGCTATGCCAAACGTCAGCTTTCGTGGTTTAAGCGCGATGACCGTATCGTGTGGTTTGATATGGATGAATATACGATCGATGAGGTCGTTGAGGATATCCTGCATCGTATTGAGGCTGCCTAATGGCCCGTTTCCCTCTTGTTCCCACGGCACCCGAGCCCGAGCGTGCCATTTTGGTTGGTGTTGAATGGCGCGACAATGCATGGCCGCTCGATCGCTCGCTTGATGAGCTGGAGCGTCTTGCCCACACGGCTGGTGCCCAGTGCGTGGCACGTTTGTCGCAGCGTTTGGTAAAGCCGTATCCTAAATCGTTTATCGGCTCCGGTAAGGTAGAGGAGCTTTGCGGCCTGGTGCATCGCATGGATGCCGATGTCGTTATTTTTGACGACGACCTGACGCCCTCGCAGCAATCCTATTTGGAGAAAGCCGTGGGCGAGCCGGTAAAGATTATCGATCGTACTGCACTGATCTTGGATATCTTTGGCCTTCATGCTCAGACGCGTGAGGGACGTCTGCAGGTACAGCTGGCACAGCTTCAATATTTGTTGCCTCGTCTGCGTGGCATGTGGAGTCATCTCGCCAAGGAACAGACGCGCGGCGGCATCGGCTCACGCTTTGGCCAGGGCGAAAGTCAGCTCGAGGTCGACCGTCGCCTCATTCGTAATAAGATCGCTGCGCTTCGTCGTGAGCTCAAGCAGGTTGAACAGCGTCGCGATGTCCAGTCCAAGAGCCGCATTGAGTCTCCGGCGTTTCGCGTCGCGTTAGCCGGTTATACCAATGCCGGTAAATCGACGTTGCTCAATCGTCTGACCGGCTCTACGGTACTTTCGCAGGACAAGCTGTTTGCTACGCTCGACCCGACTACGCGTTCGTATCGCCTGCCCGGCGGTCGCGGAATGACGATTACCGATACCGTCGGCTTTATTCAAAAGCTGCCGCATGGTCTGGTCGATGCCTTTAAATCGACGTTGTCCGAGGTGTTGGGTGCCGATTTAATTCTCAAAGTCGTGGATGCGTCTGATGAGGACTATGAGCGACAGCTTGAGGCTGTCGACCGCGTGCTTGATGAGATCGGTGCCGGAGAGCGTTTAACGCTTACGGTGTTCAATAAAATCGATCTTCTCGATAGCGTCGATCGATTGAGTTTCCGTCGTCGTTATCCCGAAGCCGTTCTGTTCTCGGCCCAAACGGGCGAGGGGCTCGACGATCTCGTCGATCGCATTGCTTGCGAGGCAGCTGCCACCGATGTACTGCTTTCAGCCGACATTCCGTATCGTGAAGGTGCGCTCATCACGCTCGTGCATGAGCAGGGGACCCTTTTGCACGAGGAATATCTTGAGGATGGCGTTCGTATTGTGGCGAAACTGCCGGCTCGTATTGCACCGCGGCTCGAGCGTTATCGCACCGAGTAGGCGAGCTCCAAAATGCCCAGTATGATGGGCTGATGTAGCAGATAAAAGGGGAGTGCATGACGTCCAAGGCTGGCGAGCGCCGGCAGGGGGTTGGCGTAGGCCCAGCTTGGGGCGGGGTGTTCGCATCTTTGAGCGGTGCGCGCAGCAAAGTATCCTGTGAGATACATGAATATGAACGGGATGATTGGATAATAGTCGCCTGAAACAAACCGGGGGCCGGGAAATCCTAGCCACGCCAAATAGGGGAATGAATAGGTCGATTTCGGGATGCCCCATGTCGCCGCGAAGAGAGCGAGGCATATCGCAATGCCCCACGTGCTGGGCACTTTCTTAAGCATCGGTCGTGCTACGGCTGTTACAGCGGTACACGCCGCCATGCAATAAATGATGCCAAAGTTCACTGAATCGTCGACCGATACGAGCGTTGTTGCGATCCAGACGACCAAAGCTGCGGCAGCGTACTTGGCCGCTCGTTTAGCATTGTTGCGTGAGAGCGTGCACATCCAACCTGCGATAAACAAAAATACCCAGCTGATGCTGGCGCGCCAGATGTCTTGAAAGACGGTCTGGGTAAACCAGGGCATATCCCAGTCGTACAGGTAGGCGAGATCGTAGCAAGCGTGAAAACCTGCCATTGAAATCATCGTAAACCCGCGGACGGTATCAAAGATGGTGATGCGTTTTTGCATTACGAGAACCGGCGCATTAAGCCGACCACTTTGCCCAAGATAATGGGATTCGTTGCATAGATAGGCTCCATGGTGTCATTCTCAGGCTGTAGGCGTACGCGTCCCTGCTCCTTGTAGAACGTCTTGACGGTCGCTGAACCATCAATCATGGCCACGACAATTTCGCCGTTCATGGCACTCTTTTGTTCACGGACGATGATGTAATCGCCATTGAAGATGCCGACATTGATCATTGAGCTCCCATGCACCTCAAGGATAAAGGAACCCTGATCAGTGGCGATTTCGGTCGGGATAGTAAAAGTGTCTTCGATATTCTGCTCGGCCAGAATGGGAATCCCAGCCGCGACGCGACCAACGAGCGGTAGCGAGACCGTTCCGCGAGGTGCGGTGGGCTCGTCAGATTTAGAAATTGAGACAGAGGAACCGTCCTCGTTAAAGAGTTCCAGGGCGCGCGGTTTGGTTGCATCGCGCTTGAGTAGCCCGCGCGCCTCCAGGGCAGATAGATGGGCGTGCACGGTGCTGGGGGAGGAAAGGCCCACGGCAGAAGCCATCTCGCGCACGCTGGGCGGATAACCCTTCTCCTGCTGATATTCCTTGATGAAGTCGTAAATTTGCTGCTGACGCTTGGTAATTTTGCGAGCCATCAGGGCATCCTCTCTACCCATGTCAAACAAATGTTCGAATTTTGCTTGACAGGAACAACTGTTCGAAGATAATAATAACCGAACATTCGTTCTCGCGCTAGACATTTTTGTCCGCGCGGCTTGATAAAACTGTTCTCAGCAAAACACGCGAGAGGAGAACATGATGAACGCAACGAATATGGTCCAGGGAAACCTTGCCCTTAAGCTTGAGACGCCTGCAGAACCCACTTTTACGGTTGTTCAGGGTGGCCGCTCCGGCTTTCAGACTTTGACCGTAAAGCCTGCCCGCAATCAGCAGGCTGTAATCGCGCCGGCTCGCGTTGCCCTGAAGGTTCCGACGATTGTCGCCGTTGCCGTTGCGCTTACGCTCTTCTTTGTCCTCGCTACGTCGGTCTTTAGCGCTCGTCACGCCGCGTATGCCGAGTCCGTTTCCAACGTTACCTACGAGACCATTCGCGTTCAGCCTGGCGATTCTCTTTGGTCTCTTGCCGAGGAATATCAAATCGAAGGCCTTTCCACGCAAGAGACTTCCGACATGATCCGTAACGTCAATCATCTGGAGCATGGCTCGCTCGCCGCCGGTGCGCATCTTAAGGTTCCTGCTCGTTCGTAATCATTATCGCGCTGCGCATGGTACCCTTGTTATCGTTTAAGAGGAGGTACTATGCGCTGTCCCAAATGCGGCAAGGCACATACCCGCGTCGTTGATTCCCGTATGCAGGAGTCAAATAACACCATTAAGCGCCGTCGCGAATGTTGCTCGTGTAACTATCGCTTTACAACGTTTGAGCGATGCGAAGACCCAATCGAGGTCATTAAGTCAGACGGAACCAAGCAGCGGTTCGATCGCAATAAGCTGCTCGTTGGCTTGATGCGCGCCACCATCAAGCGCGATATCGACACTAAGAAGCTCAATGAGATTATCGACGACATCGAGGTCGAGCTGCGTTCTCGCACGCTGACGGCCGTCACGTCCCATGAGTTGGGTGACATGGTGCTCAAGCGCTTGGCCAAGATCGACAAGGTGGCGTACATCCGCTTTGCCTCGGTCTACCGCGATTTCAAAGACGTCGATGAGTTTCTGCAAGAGCTCGACAAGCTAAGGTGATTCCATGTCCAACATTACCGTCAACATAAAGCGTCTCGACCCCACCGTCGAGCTTCCCAAATACGCCCATCCCACCGATGCCGGCTTGGATCTGCGCTCCAACGAGGACTGCGTCCTGAAGCCCTTCGAACGCCGTCTGGTCTCTACTGGGCTGGCCATCGCCCTGCCCGATGGCTACGCCGGCTTCGTCCAGCCCCGCAGCGGTCTCGCCATCAAGCAGGGCCTGTCTATAGTCAACACGCCGGGCCTCATCGACGCCCACTACCGAGGAGAACTCAAAGTCATTCTCATTAACCTAGACCCCACGAACAACATCCAAATCAACAAAGGCGACCGCATAGCCCAACTCGTCATCCAAGAAGTCCCTACGGTCAACCTCGTAGAAGTAGACGAACTAGACAAAACCGACCGAGGCAACGGAGGCTTCGGCTCCAGCGGCGTTGCTTAATTATTTTCAAGATGTAGAGTTGGCCTCTCACCCGGTGCCCACACATATCATCCCGTGCTCAAACATTCTCGCTACGCTGCGAAACTGCGCGCGGGACGATATGACCCGCCCGCTCTGCAGCCTTGATCCACGTGCTCTTCTTCGTGACAACATGGGTATAACTCGT
>ERZ779885.1736-NODE-1736-length-21481-cov-27.994166_pt1 | contig 21481 bp, 22 predicted proteins | sample MGYA00511554_ERZ779885 | MGnify/ENA primary metagenome ERZ779885 (study PRJEB29588, sample SAMEA2160998) | human gut metagenome | biome: human gut; feature: human-associated habitat; material: faeces | place: Denmark | collected 2008/2010 ... | reverse complement strand
AATGTCCGATTCAAACTGCTTTTCGGTGGTGTTGAGGGGCATGGTTAGACCTCCTAGTTCATTTTATTATGTGAAGAATCAAATAGGTCGGTTTTGTTTGGGTTCTCAAACGCTTCTTTTACAGCGAAATCAGTAGCTTCATCTATAAGATCAGCCCAGTTATTTAATACGATAGAATATGTTACGTTATTTCCATAGCCGCAGACTGAAAAGAATGCACAAGATTCTAAAGCAAGAGAGCGTGCGGCATGCTTTGCAGGAATATCTATGCCATAATCGGTTTGTCCAATTGGAACGCAAGGAACGCGTTGCCGTAGAGCAATTCGTCCCATTGTTCCTTGCGGAGAAGCATGAGTTGTCAAGCAGGCGTATTGATATTGCCTATACCAAGTATTTCTGCTTTTATCTGGAAAGTTACATCCATTAAATAACTTTTTGAACGAGCCAGATTTAATGATAGAACCGTCTTTATTGACCGCACCGTTAGCCCATTCGTAATGTTGACCATCACCGAAAGAAGCGTCTATGAATTGTTTGGCAATGGTTTCACCTTGTTGTGAGATAAATAGTGCTGTGCATTGAAGTTCGAAGAGGGAACGCCAACGTGCAAATGCACCATCAGCAAATCCAAGTCGCATTAAATATAAAATTTCCAAAAACTCTTGGCAAGCTCTTCCGTGAATTTGTTCGAGTGCAATAAAGGTGTACTTTAGAGACGCACGTTTTGAAGGCTCTAAAGAGGTGCGATAATAGTCGGAAAACTCTTTGGAGGAATCAACGGCAATCTGATACATACTTTGCGAAAGCGAAAAAACATCGTACCAGATACTGTCTTGGTGTGCTAAAAATTTCTGGAGTCCATCTCGAAAGTTCTTTTCGACGGTATCGATGCAACTTATTCTGGTTTGCATAACGGAATCTACTTGACTGTCTAAAAAACTGTCACAGATAGATTGGTAATCGCGCTCGTCCGCTTCTTTTAGCTTTTTTAGAAGCGACTCAAAAAAGATATCACCGACCACATTTTACACCTCCCTTTTCCCCGTTACAACCTCATAAATCAAACTTTTCTTATAGCTTTCCAGCTCTTTTACCAGTTGCTCCTTCTTTGCAATCAGCTTGTCAATCTCGGCGCACTTGGCGTCAAGGTAGTTGGCAATTTCTTTTTGCTCAGCAGAGATGGGAAGAGTTATATAGTAATTACCAACGTTTTCGGCGGAAAGATTGGCGGCACAAATGCCATTCATAAAGATGGTAGTTTGTGTAGAAGCGATATTGGACAATAGAAAATAAAGAAGATATTTCGGGTAAATATCTTTTGGACGAATAGTAGCTAAAGAGGAAGCAACTGTCCCACAGGACAAAGTTCGATTGATTGCGCACTTTCCAACACTGCCACGCAAACAGAATATGATATCATCGATTTGAATTTTAGCATCCGATAAACTTTTGTACTTGTCATCAGTGATATATTTGGTTTCAGAAAGGTCGACTTCATCACTGTCAATATTTCGTGAGGTGAGAAAAGCGACACCAGCATCAACAAAATCGGATGGCTGTGGATATCGTGAGGTTCTGTCACCATTGAAGAATGATGCAATCATTTTTATTTTAGTTCGTCCCCATTCTTTCGGAATCTCCCCAATCCACGCAACCCCACTATCCTTCATCTCTCGCTCCCCACGCACGCCTTTGGTGACAGCCTGCGTAATAACTGCCTGCTTGAGCTTTTTGTATTCCTCAATGCTGGAGCTAACGGAGATTAAAACGTCATAAATCTTGGAACATGTCGCATCAAGATTACGGACTATAATATCTTGTATGGATAACGGTGGAAGCGGGAGCCAAAGTTGCTTAATGGTCTCTTGGCTGATATTAGGCTGTCCACCACCGACTGCTTTGCGGACTAAATAACTTTGAGCGGATTTGATAACATAGAAAGCATAATGGAGATTGCAAGAAGGAGAGGAAAGTACGCAACAAGCCTGATTGACGCAACCGTCAATTAGAGAAATGGAAGCATTACCAACAGAAGCACCATACATAGCAATGATGATAAAAGGTGCAGGGTAAACTTTTAATGCACTATATTGAGAGAGGAGATTTGCAGAGATAACATTTTTACAAGCCGGCATAAAAGAACCGGTAATATCACCAGACTGAATCCAATTAACAACAGGAAAATCACTGGTTATGTTTTTGGGAGTTGTGCCGCTGCCAATTATATCAAATAGGCGTATGACTTTGTTTTTTGACCACCCCTCTGGAATCTCCCCGATCCATTCAATGCCGCTGTCTTTCATTTTCCGTGCCATGGTCAGCCCTCCTTATGGAACAGCTCTGCCAGCCCGGCGGAGATATCCTGTTCCAGTGCGGTGATGCGTGCCACGATATCCTCCACGGCTTCCGGTGCCTGATACTTATAGAAATAGCGGGTCATGGGGATCTCGTAGCCCACCTTGGTCTTGCTGTGGTCGATCCATGCGTCGGGGGCGTAGGGCAGGACTTCGCGGGCAAAGTAGGCGTCGATATCCTGCACCAGCGGCACATTTTCAGTGTCACGCAGGCTGGTGTCCGGCACAGGCTTGCCGCGCTTCAGGAGGATGTTGCCCGCCACACGCTTTAGGGTGCTCGGCTCATACCTCTGCAAGTAGGAAAGCAAGTCCATCTGCCGTGCCTGCTCAATCACGGAAGGGTCAATCTGCACATAGGGTCGGTTACTTCTCATTCAAATAAAATCACCTCCTGAAATAGAAAAAGCCGAGGGATTTTCCATTAAGAAAACCTCTCGGCTATGTAAATAAGTATCTTTTTCAAATTTGTCTTAATTGCTCTTACATAATAACTCCTCAAGTTGACAGTTGATTACCGTTTTCAACATTTTTGAAAACTCTTTTGCAATGTCAAAATACCTTTGTTTAATGGCAGGAAACTCCTCTGAGTGTGTTCCATCTGGTAATTCAGCTCCAACTAAGTCATTCAGTAATTTTTCGCCTTCTGTTTTTTTTACCTCTAATTCTTCAATATAGCATTTGTCTAACAAAGGTTTTGCTATTTCATAACGCCCAGAATCGTCCATAAACAAATTAAGCAATCTATAAAAAGCTATTTCTTCGGCAGTATCCCCTCTTTGGGAAGAATCATATTTATGCCAATTCAATACTAATTCATATAGTCTACTATATCTATACTTATCAATTTCATTCATTTGCTTTTGTTTTTCTATTTTTTTTAGTCGCCAATTATTCATCAGCGAAATAATTATATTGGCTATTGATGTAACAAGTGCAGCAAATACTGCTGCTGTAAGAATAACCGTAGTAAAAAATTCATTTAACTCCATTTATTGCTTCTCCTTGCAACTTAAAACCTGTGTTTTTTATTTTGAAAGCTTACTCAAATTGTTTTTAAATAAATTGTAATATGTTTCTTCAAACTCGGTTACTTTTAATATTCTTTCCAAAATTTTTTCGTGAACTTTATCTACCGAAGCATCTTCATTTTCTTCATTCCCAACATCATACACTTGCAAGCTCAAACTAATATCAATAATACTCTTTGTAATAGTGTCAATCACATCGATCAATTTAATAATCTCTTTCTGTTCATCATCCGAAAGCAAATAACCATGCTTTTGAAAATGTGAATACATAATTTTCATATTCATATCTGCTGCTTCATAGGCTTCTGAAAGTCCATTTTCTTGAAAATTTTTTTGAGAAGGTAAATTTATAATAATATGCCCTAAAAGTTTTTCCTCTGGTAATACATTAAGCAATTCGGCATAAGCCTCTCTCAATCCTTTATATCGTTCTTGATTTACAGTAAATTTTTGCTTGCTTTTTTCAAGCTCTACTAAACGCTTATTATTCTTAAATGCAATAACTAAGGAAAAGATACCTGCAACTAAGGATGCTATTACGCCTGCAGAAAGAAATTCTAATATAATAGTAATTCTGTTATCCATTTTTCTCTCCTTTCCTTACAACAATTTTCCTAATATATATCCTAATATGGCACTAAGTAAACAGAAAAATAGATTCCATAAAAGTGTTTTGGGAAAAGTCTTTTTTTCCTGCTTATTTAATGTGTTTTCCAGAAGAGTATTTAAGGCATTCACTTGTTCTTGATTCATGGTTGTTATTTGTTGGCTAATTTCTGCTTCCTGTTTCATCTGTTCAAACAACTTTTTTTGTTTCTCAATTTCAAGTAGTGAATTTTCAATAATTTCTTTAGAATCTTGCAGATTCTTGCTAACAGAATCAATGCTTACACTTATTACATTATCTTCTGATGTCTTTAAGTTCTCTTTGTTTAGGCTTGCCTTTATGTCTTTTAAGTTTACTCCTAAAAATGATGAAATAACTGATATAAGCACTTCCAATATTGCCGTATTCAATTTATCACCTCCACAATATGTTTCTTATTATTTCACTGGACTTGTTTTATTTTTTTAAAATATTTATAATATCAGCTATTTTAAGGTCATAATCTTCCCCAGATTGATTTCTAAACGATGTACTACCATTATCTATATTCCAAGAACTAAATGCTTTCAGTACTTCTTCACGAGATGCTTCTGCTCCATATGCATCCAAAAAGAATTTACCAAAAGAAATAGCGTGTATCCTATCTGAGCATCTTATCGCTTCAACCATAAAGGACTTAGCAAGTGTAAATAGTAATTTAGATAATGAAATCAATATGATAATAATGAACAAGCAAGTAACGCCATATGCTATCATATATCCAATATTTTCTGTTTGCCAATCTCTATTTGCGACAAAAATAACGGCAATGACAATCGTAGCAATCAAAGAAACAATCGAAACTAAATATAGCCAGAAGGCAAATTTTTTATTTCTTTTTTCGCTTTCTTTCAAATTAGTAAAAACATCCTCTATGTACTTTGATAAGCCCGTCTTTACTTTTTCCTCGGATTTTCTTTGTTCTTCTTCACCCCGCTTTATTTTCTCATCATGTGCCGCAAGAATTAGTCTTATTTTTTCAATAGCATCTTTCTCTAATGACTTGTCTAACCTTACTTTTTGTCCATGCACACCATATTCTATTGACAAATCGTTACTATTGTCCTCTTTACTCTCAAAAAATGCTGAAAATCCTTATTTCATGCGGACAAATGCCGTGACACATTCCACATGTTTCGTCCTCGGAAACAGATCCACCGGCTGGACCTTCTCGGTGCGGTAGCCTTGTGTTTCCAGCCACTTGGCGTCTCTTGCGGCGGTGGAGGGGTTGCAGCTGACGTAGACGACCCGGCGGGGGGACATGGCGACGACGGCGGAAAGGGTGGCCTCGTCACAGCCTTTGCGGGGCGGGTCGAGGACGATGACGTCGGGGTGGAGGCCCTCGGCGGCGAGCTGAGATGCGGCTTTGCCCGCGTCGGCGCAGAAGAAGCGGCTTCTGGCGGCGACGGCTTCGCCCATGCGGGCCGCGTTGGCCTTGGCGCTGTCGATGGCTTCGGGGACGATCTCCACGCCGATGAGCGAGCGGCAGCGGTCCACCATCGAAAGGCCGATGGTGCCCATGCCGCAGTAGAGGTCCAGCAGAAGGTCGTCCGGCTGGAGCTGAGCGTATTCTGCGGCGATGCCGTAAAGCCGCTCGGCGGCGAGGGTGTTGACCTGATAGAACGACAGGGGGCCAAGCCGCACCGGGACGCCGCAGAGGGTGTCCTCGATGAAGCCGGGGCCGCAGAGGATGTGGGTCTCCGTGCCCAGAATGACGTTGGTGTTCCTGGGGTTGACGTTCACGAGGACGGTGGCAATGTCCGGGAACTGTGCGGTCAGCTGCTCGACGAGCTCGGCGCTGTGGGGGAGCTTTGCGCGGGTGCAGACGATGCAGACCATGATCTGGCCGCTGTGCGCACCCCGGCGCAGGAAGATGTGCCGCACCAGACCCTTGCCGGAAGCCTCATCGTAGGGCTGGATGCCGTGTGCACCGAAAAAGCTGCACAGTGCGTTGCCGATGTCGTTCAGGATGCCGGGCTGCAACTTGCAGTCGGGGCAGGGGACGATGCGGTGGGTGCGTCCGGCGTAGAAGCCGATGCAGGGCGCGCCGTTCTTGTCACGCCCGACCGGGAACTGGACCTTGTTGCGGTAGCGGTCCACTTCGGGGGAGGGGAGGGCGTCCAGCACCGGCACATCCAGCCCGCCGATGCGGCGGAACGCATCGACGACGTTTTCCTGCTTGGCCCGCAGTTCGGCGGCGTAATCCAGGTGCCGCAGGCTGCAGCCGCCGCAGGGGCCTGCCACGGCGCAGTCTACAGGGATGCGGTCCGGCGAGGGGGTGCGCAGGGTGTCCAGAATGCCGAAGGCATAGCGGCCGCAGTCCTTGACGATGCGGATGTCGGCTTCGTCGCCGGGGGCGGTGCCGGGCACGAATACGGCCTCGCCGTCCGGCGAGTGTGCCACGCCGCTTCCGTCGTTGGAAAGCCGCTCGATGGTCAGGGTCAGCACCTGATTTTTCTGTAAGGGCATGGGGATTCTCCTTTTGTGGTGGGGTTATTCCGAGGCTTCGGGGGCGTCGGTCTGGGACGCCAGATACTTGCTGGGCGGCACACCTTTGGCGCGCTTGAACACCCGCGAGAAATAGAACTGGTCAAAGAAGCCGACTGAGATGGCGACCTCGGCAATGGACAGGTTGCCCGCGCGCAGCAGCTTGCAGGCTTCGTTGATGCGGTATTCGGTCAGATAGTCGATGGGGCTTTTGCCTACATTCAGCATGAACACCCGGTAGAGGTGGCTGCGGGAGACTCCCACGCTCTTGGCCACATCGTCGATGGAGATATCGTGCGAGTAGTTGAACTGGATGTATTTGATGGCGTTCAGCACATACTGGCTCGAAGACGAGGTGTTGTGGGGCTTCGACTCGCTGGTCTCCTTCATCAAGGAGGAGATGAAGAGATAGAGGTAGCCTACCATGGCGGCCTCATCCTGGGGCTGAAGCCCGCGGGAGGAGTAGATGTTGGTCAGGGCCGTCCGCATCCCTTCGGGGTCGCTGGTGTGGTGGACGGGTCGCTCGTCTGTAAAGGGCAGCTGTGCGGCCAGTTTGTGGGCACAGGCCCCATTGAAGCCCACCCAGCTGTACTCCCACGGCTGCTGCTCATCGGCTGTGTAGCGGATGAGCTGGCTGGGCCGGGCAAAAAAGAGGTCGCCGGGGACCACCTCAAACGTATGGCCGCCCACTTCAAAGGTTCCCTTGCCGGAAACGACCAGATGGATGAGGTAATGGTCCCGGATGCCGGGGCCCCAGGTCTGGCCCGGAGCACACCGCTCCAGGCCGCAGTTAAAGATGGACAATTCGATGTTGTTGGTGTAATTCTGCTTGAAGGACTGTTTGTAAACGTCTGCCATGTGGCTCTCCTCCCATCCGCTGCATTCGTAGTTCCAGTATATCATAATCGAACCCGCAAATTCAACAAAAGTACATTCGAATCTTTGACTTTCGCGCCAAAATTTGTTTTTTTGCAAAATCAAATTGCAAAATGGGGACGCTTCGATTACAATAGAGTTATCTTTTACAAACAGACTGCGGGTTTTCTTTGGGGAGGAACAGCCATGGCGACCAGTATGCAGCTCAGACGGGAGATCCTGGCAGGCGGGCGTGACGCCGCACTTGCTGCACTGTATGGGGCAGACCCGGCGATGTTGGCGCGGCAGCGGCAGCGCTACGCGGACGCGCTGGAACAGTTCGAACGATACTTCGGGCCGGGCCGGCAGGTGCACATCTACTCGGCACCAGGGCGGGCCGAGCTGGGCGGCAACCACACCGACCACCAGCATGGCTATGGTCTGGCGGCAGCTGTGATGCTGGACCTGATCGCCGTGGCGTCCCCCAGTGACGACGGCTTCATCCGGGTGAAATCCCGCGGGTTCAACAAGTTGGACGTCATCGACCTGAGCGAGGCAGAGCCGCAGGACGGCGAGAGCACCCATTCGGCCAGCCTCATCCGGGGCATCGCGGAGGGATTCCGGGCCAGGGACAGGGCCGTGAATGGCTTTGACGCCTACACCGCCAGCGATGTGCTGCGGGGGTCGGGCCTGTCCAGCTCAGCGGCGTTCGAGATGGGGATGGCCGTCATCCTGAACGGCGAGTACGGCTGCGGTCTGCCGACGCCGGAACTGGCGAAGATCTGCCAGTATGCGGAGAACACCTACTTCGGCAAGCCGAGCGGCCTGCTGGACCAGCTGACCAGCGCGGTGGGCGGCGTCATCTTTGCGGACTTTGCCGACCCGGCCCAGCCGGACATCGAGAAGATCCACGCCGCCGGGCTGCTGCCGGAGGGGATGAGCCTTTGCGTTACCGACACGCGCGGCAGCCACAGCGAGTTGACCGGCGAGTTCGCCGCCATCCGGAACGAGATGGAAGCGGTGGCGTCGCAGCTGGGGGCTAGGGTTCTGGGGCAGGTGCGGGAGGCCGACTTTTGGGCGGCGCTGCCCCGCCTGCGCACTGCCTGCGGCGACCGTGCCGTGCTGCGGGCCGCCCACTACTTTGAGGAGAACGCCCGCGCGCTGGTCCAGCGGGATGCGCTGCGGGCCGGGGACTTTCCGGTCTTTCTGAAGGCCATTGCGGCCAGCGGTCATGCCTCCTACACCCTGTGCCAGAACGTCTACTGTTCCACGGATGTGCGGCATCAGGGGCTTTCGGTGGCGCTGGCGCTGAGCCAGACGCTGCTGGAACACAGCGGCGGAGCCTGGAGGATGCAGGGCGGCGGCTTTGCAGGCACCATCCAGGCCTTTGTGCCGCAGCGGCTGGTGCAGACTTACCACGACGCCATGGAAGGCGTCTTCGGCAAGGGCAGCTGCTACATCCTCCGCCTGCGGGAGCAGGGAGCGGTCCGCGTCATCTGAAATGTGCAAAAAAGAAAGTGCTCTGCTGTCCAGAACAGCGGAGCACTTTGCTTTTTGGAATAGAAAACGGACACGTTCAGCACGGGTGAACTGACGCCGAAGGCGGCTGAGAAGGCTCAGACCCCGCGCTCCTGGCGCTTCTGGCGCATATCGTCGGTGTAGCTTTGCAGTGCCGACAGGGTGTCGTCGTGGAAGCCGAACCAGTTGACGAGGTTGTTGTAGGTGTTCTCTGCGAAGTTGTAGGCCGAGCGGAACACATGGAACAGCAGCATCGGCACGAACGAGAAGGACAGCGAGAGCACACCGCCGCTGAAGAAGAGATCGTCCAGACGGAGCCGGTCCGTGAAGTCATTCCACGCATCGGCCAGCTCACCGCCGCCAACAATCTGAAACTGCTCTGCTTCCGGGATGCGTCCGTAGGAAGCAGGCATCTGCAATTCTTTCATAGAAAAGCTCCTTTCTGTGTCAGAGTCGGGTGGTCAGGCAAAGGCTCAGGCCGCCGTCAGCGCAGCTGTGGAGGCTGCGGTGGGGTCGGTCGTGGTGGTACCGGTGGAAGAACCATCGTGGTAGTAGTTGTCCTTCACGTCGGTGTAGATGTTCAGCGCATTGTTGACGAGCTGGACGGCATAAATGTAGGCCGCATAGCCTGCAAAACCGGTGAAGAGCACCGTGGCAGCCTTGCCAACGGGGGTCTGGTGGCTCCAGTAGTGCTTGATGGAACCGCCGACGGTCAGGCCGTCGTTGCGCATGTTGATGAGGCCGGTGACGGCACTGCTGAAGGCAGCCTGACCCATCAGGCGGATGAGGTTGGTGACGAGGTTGTATGTAAACTGCTGCGGCGAGATGACATCGGCACCGCCCTCGATGTAGATCATTTCATCCTCGGAGATGGGAGCATAGGCTGCCGGAAAATGCAGCGAAGTCGAACTGGTATATTCCATGGCGGGAAAACTCCTTTCGTACATCAGAACCGCCGGAAAGCGGATCATAAACTAAGTGGATTATAGCATATTCCACCAAAAACAACAAGAGAGCGAAGGTTTGAAAGCTGTGGGGGTTTTGTGAACGGTTTCAAAGCAAAACTCAAAAAACAAACGCAGGGAAGCGGAAAAACAAAAACGCGCATCCCAGGGCCCCGGTGAAAAAATGTTGTGTGAAATTTGTGCCAAAAAGGAACGGCGGGCCGAATGCAGTGCCACAATGCAGGGCACCGCACGGCTCGCCGTTCGGGATGGGGAAGCGATCAGAAGGAGAAAAACGCTTATTCTGCCGCCGGGGCCCGGTCATACAGGACCGTCAGATCGGCGATGTGCTCCGCCAGCAGGCTCGTCAGGGGCGTGGTCAGACGCCACTGCCAGTTGGAGCCCTGGGTGCTGGGGGTGTTGATGCGGGCTTCGGCACCGAGGTGGAGCCAGTCCGCCATCGGGATGATGGCCATGTCCGACACGCAGGAAAGGCAGGCCGCGATCATGGCTTCGGTCAGGTCTTTGGGGGTGCAACGCAGATACCGGCAGGCGTAGTGGACATCCTCCGGGCTGGCAGTCGCCCGCCAGCCTTCGGTGGTCACATTGTCGTGGGTGCCGGTGTAGACGACGCTGTTCCGGGTGTAGGTGTAGGGCAGGTAGTTGCCCGGCTCCCGGCTGTCGAACGCGAACTGCATGATCTTCATGCCGGGGTAGCCGCTGGCGGCCAGCATGGTCTTGACCTCCGGGGTCAGATAGCCCAGGTCCTCGGCAATGATGCCGCCCTGGCCCAGCGCCTCGTGCATGGCGTCGATGAAGGCGCGGTCCGGGCCTTTGACCCACCTGCCGCCCGCCGCCGTAGTGTTCCCGGCGGGGATGGAGTAGTAGCTCTCAAAGCCGCGGAAGTGGTCGATGCGGACGACGTCATAAATGGAGGTGGCGTGTTTCATCCGGCGTTTCCACCAGGCAAAGTGCTCTGCCTCGTGGCGGGGCCAGTCGTAGAGCGGGTTGCCCCAGAGCTGGCCATCGGCCGCAAAGGCATCCGGCGGGCAGCCGGCCACCTGGGTCAGGTGGACCTGCCCATCGGTCTGGAAAAGCTCCGGCCGGGTCCAGAGGTCGCTGGAATCCGGGCTGACGTAGATGGGGATGTCGCCCACCAGCTGGATGCCCTTTTGGTTGGCGTAGGTCTTGAGGGCGCTCCACTGCGTGAAGAAGAAGAACTGCACGGCCTTGTGGTAATCCACCGCATCGGCCAGCCGCACACGGGCGGCGGCCAGAGCCGAAGGCTCACGGGTGCGCAGCGCGTCGGGCCAGTCGGCCAGACCGGCCTGCCCCTGCTCGGCTTTCAGGGCCATGAACAGGGCGTAATCGTCCAGCCAGAAGTCCTGCGCGGCGCAGAAATCGGTGTAGGCTTTGCTGGGCTCGGCCAGAAGCCGGTCTGCGGCCCGTTTCAGGATCACGGGCCGCTCGTTGTACAGCGCACCGTAATCCACGGTGCCGACCGGCACCGGAGCGGGGACCTCATCGGGGGTGAGCCAGCCGTCCTCGGCCAGCACCCGGTAGTCGATGAAGTAGGGATTCCCGGCAAAGGCGGAAAAGCTCTGGTAAGGACTGTCGCCGTAGCCGGTGGGGCCGATGGGCAGGATCTGCCAATAGGTCTGTCTGGCGCGGGCCAGAAAATCCACGAAAGCGAAGGCCTCCGCCCCCAGAGTGCCGATGCCGAAGGGACCAGGCAGGCTGAACACGGGCATCAGGATACCGCTTGCGCGCATGTGAAACCCCTCCTCTTAACCCTTGACAGCGCCGGCAACGACGCCCTCAATGATGTATTTCTGGCAGGTGATGTAGAGCAGGATGATGGGGATGATGGCGATGATGATGCAGGCCATCATGGGGGCCAGCTCCACGCGGCCGTAACCGCCGCGGAAATACTGGATGGCCATGGGGATGGTGCGGTACTTCTTGATGTCCAGCACCAGAGTGGGCAGCAGGTAGTCGTTCCAGACCCACATCGTTTCCAGAATGGCGGTGGAGATCATGGTCGGCTTCAGGATGGGGAAGACGATCTTGAAGAAGATCTGGATGGGGTTGCAGCCGTCGATCATGGCAGCCTCTTCAATCTCAATGGGGACGCTCTTCATGAAGCCGGTGAACATGAACACGGCCAGACCGGCACCGAAGCCGAGGTAGATGATGCAGATGTTCCAGGGGGTGTTCAGCTTGAGGGTATCGGCCGTCTTGGACAGGGTGAACATGACCATCTGGAAGGGGACGACCATCGAGAAGACGATGAGCAGGTTCATGAACTTGCTCAGCTTGTTGTTCACGCGGGTCAGGTACCAGCCCGTCATCGAGCAGCAGAGCAGGATGAGCACCACACTGGTCAGGGTGATCAGCAGGCTGTAACCCAGGCTGGAGAGGAAGTTCATCTTGAAGATGCCGTAGGTGTAGTTCTCCAGGCCGACAAAGGTCTCCTTGGTGGGCAGTGCGAAGACGGTGGAGGTGGTGAAGGTGCCTTCCTTCTTCAGACTGTTGATGAAGATCAGGGCGATGGGGTAGACCCACAGCAGGCAGAGCAGGGTCATTATAACGGTGAGCGCATTGTCCCACATATGTTTACGTTTGATCATTACTGCTGTACCTCCTTGGAACGAGTGAAGTGGAGCTGGATCATGGAAATGACGACCACGATGAGGAAGAAGATCACAGCCTTTGCCTGGCCGATGCCCTTCCACTGCGCGCCGGAGCGGCCATAGAAGGTGTTGTAGATGTTCAGGGCCAGCATCTCACTGGCGTTGGCAGGCTCGCCGGCCGTCAGGGCAACGTTCTGGTCGAACAGCTTGAAGCTGTTGGTCAGGGTGAGGAAGGTGCAGATGGTGATGCTGGGCATGACCATGGGCAGCTTGATCTTGAACAGGATCTCGTGGTCGGAAGCGCCGTCGATCTTGGCGGCTTCGATCAGGTCACCGGGCACACTCTGCAGGCCGGCCACATAGATGATCATCATATAGCCGATCTGCTGCCAGCACATCAGGATGATCAGGCCCACGAAGCCTGCCTTGGCGTCCAGAGCCAGCAGCGGCCTCTGGAGATTGGCCAGCACACCATTGAGCAGGATCTGCCAGATGTAGCCCAGCAGGATGCCGCCGATCAGGTTGGGCATGAAGTAGACCGTGCGGAACAGGTTCGTGCCCTTAATGCCGCGGGTCAGCACGAGGGCGATGGCGAATGCGCAGACGTTGATGAGCACGGTGGACAGCACCGTGAACGCTGCCGTGAAGCCGAAGGCGTGGAGGAAGGTGGAATCCTGGAAGACAGAAAGGTAGTTCTGGATGCCCACAAAGGTGGTCTTCGACACGGTGGTGAACCGCTGGAAGGACAGGTAGATGCCCCAGATGAAGGGCCAGATGAAGCCGATGATGAACGCGATGAGGGTAGGCAGCACGAACACCGGCCAATATTTGCTGATGGCCTTTTGCATGATATACCTCCAAATCCAAAAAAGAAGGAGGCGGGCGAACCGCTCGCCCGCCTCCCGTATTTGTCAGCTGTTAGAAACGTTCTGTGGCATCAGCCGTTTGCCAGCTTGTACTCCTTGGCCCAGCCATCGACGAAGGCAGTGACCACAGCGTTCCAATCGCCGGTGCCTGCTGCATAAGCAGTCAGTGCGCTGCCGACGCCGTTCTTCCACTCCTCGGAAGGCATGGTGGAGAAGCACCAGTCCACACTGGTCTTGCCAGCGGCGACGTAGTCGTTTGCAATGGCGATCAGCGGGTTGGTGGAATCCTTGGCAGCCTTGAAGGGGATGACGAAGCCCATGTCGTCTGCCATAGCAGAAGTGCCGGTCTCGGAGGTGACGCACCAGTACAGGAAGTCCAGAGTGGCCTGGATGTCCTCATCGGATGCAGTGTTGTTCACGCACCAGTAGTTCTCGGAACCGGTGCACAGGCCCTGGTTCTCTTCGCCGTCCACGCCGATGTAGATGGGCAGCATGCCGAGGTTGTCGTCGCCCAGAGAGGAGACATCGCTGTAAGCCCAGGTGCCGTTCTGATAGAAGACAGCCTTCTTGCCCACGAACTCAGCCACAGCGTCGTTGCCGGTCTTGGAAGCCAGCAGCTTCGGGTCGCAGGTGGAGTCGGTGATGTACAGGTCCCAGATCTGCTTGTAGTTGTCCAGGTAGGTGCCCTTGATGGCGTCGGTGGAGCCGATGCCGTCTGCCTTGTACTCGTAGTAGATGGGCAGGTTAGCCAGATGGGTCTTGAAACGCCAGTCGGAAGAACCGTCCATGCCGGCGGAGGTGAAAGCACCATCGACGCCCAGCTCAGCCTTGCGAGCCTGGATGTCGTCTGCGACCTTCTTCAGGTCGTCAAAGCCCTTGATGTCGTCCTGGGTGTAGCCAGCGGCGGTCAGCAGCTCCTTGTTGTAGATGATGCCGTAGGTCTCGATGACGTAGGCGATGCTGGTGACGGCGTCGCCGTCCTTCAGTGCGAAGGAGTCGCTGGTCAGTTCGCCGTACAGCTTGCTGCCGGACAGGTCGTAGCAGTAATCCTTCCAGTTGGCCAGACCGACGGGACCGTTGACCTGGAACAGGGTGGGAGCCTCGCTCTTCTCCATCTCGCTCATCAGGGTGGTCTCATACTGGCCGGAAGCTGCGGTCACGACGGTGACAGGTACGCCGGTCTCCTTGGTGTAGGCAGCAGCCAGATCCTGCCAGGCCTGATCCTGCTCCGGCTTGAAGTTCAGGTAGTAGACTTTGCCGCTTGCACCGGAAGCGGATGCGCTGGCGGAAGCGGCGGTAGAACTGGCAGCGGAGGAAGCGGTGGAGCTGGAAGAGCCGCCGCAGGCAGCCAGACCCAGGGCAGCGGCAGAAACGCCAGCGGCCTTCAGAAAATTACGACGAGTGATCATCTTTTTCATAGTGTGTTCTCCTTCTTATTGATTGCTTATCTATCGCACCGCCCCGATGGGCGGAGTTAAACGGATTCAAACCGGCGGCGGCAGGGGCAGACGCTTTCGCCCTGCTGCAGCTCCGGCTGCAGGGTCACGGTCCGGGCCGAGGCACCGTGCTCGATCTGCCGGATCAGAAGCTCGATGCTCTGCAGCGCGATCTGCTCGCTGGGCTGGACGATGGTGGTCATCACAGGCACACAGTAGCGGGACATCGTGATGCCGTCGAAGCCGATGACGGAGACGTCTTCCGGCACTCGGAGCCCGGCGCTGACCAGCGCCCGGATGGCACCAAAGGCAATGACGTCGCTCATCGCAAACAGGGCAGTGAACTCGGCCCGGCGGGCCAGCAGGCTGTTCATGGCGTGGTATGCGGACTCGAAATCGTAGTTCGACAGGCCGTAGAGCTTGTTGTCGAAGACGAGGCCCGCATCCTCCATGGCGTCCTGTGCGCCCAAACGGCGCATCCGGCTGGGGAAACTTGTGGCCGGGCCGCCCAGCACAGCGATCTTGCTGTGCCCCTGTGCAATGAGGTGGGCGACCGCAGTGCGGGCAGCCGCCCGGTCGTCCACGCCGACCATCGACAGATTGGGGAAGCTCAGGTCGTGGGAAACGAGGGTGGCCAGCACCGAAGGAACGGTGATGTTGGAAAATCCATTCTGGAAGTTGCTCACGCTGCCGCCCAGGAAGATGATGCCCTTGGGCTTGATCTCCCGCAGGATCTTTTCGGCGGCGTCGATCTCGTTGGCGTTCTCGTCCAGATAGGAGACGATGCCGTTGTATCCATACAGAGTCGCGGCCCGCTGCAATTGCACGAGAAAGTCGGAGAAGAAGAGGTTGCGTGTGCCCTTGACGACGAACACCAGACTGCGGGACTGCTGGATCTTCAGCTGCCGCGCGTTGGTGTTGGGGGTGAACCCCGCTTCCCGCATGACCTTCAGAACGTGTTCTTTCGTTTCCGGCCGTACATCGGGCCGGTCGTTGATGACACGGGAGATGGTGCTGACGGAACAGCCGCTGATGCGGGCGATGTCCTTGATCGTCATGGCGCATCTCCTCACTTTCTGTAAAACCATCGGGAACGTTGTCGGGAACGTTTCCAGTGGCTATAGTATGGCACATTTTGTTCAAAAAATCAATCATGTTGGAGCAATTTCGTAAAATGTGTACAAAGAATCGGTTCGGCATTGTGCAGTTTGATTTGCAACCATGTCAAAACTCTGACTTGTTTCAGAAATTCCCGGAAATGAATCACAACAGGCCGGGATAACCGTACCGCTTTGTAACTTTTTGGCGGGAGAACGTGCAGCTTTGTCGGCAAAAACAAAAAAGTCCCGGAACCACAGACGCCAGAGAGCGGGTGGGTTCCGGGAACCGAAAAATGGGCAGCAAAAAAGCGCCTTCCCCTTGTCATCGGGGAAAGCGCTTTGCTGATTGCTGATTATTTTGAACTGGGTTGATAAAGTTCTGAAGATTAGTCGCTGACGTAGGGCATCAGAGCAACGTGACGAGCACGCTTGATGGCGATGGTCAGTGCGCGCTGATGATAAGCGCAAGTGCCGGTCACACGGCGGGGAATGATCTTTGCACGCTCAGAGACGTACTTACGCAGACGGGGCACGTCCTTGTAATCGATGGTGTCGATACGATCGACACAGAAGCTGCAAACCTTCTTGCGGCCGCGGCGGATGGGGCGCGCGGGGCGAGAGCCTTCGGTTCTTTCAAAAGCCATTGCTTATTACCTCCTATAAGATTTTAACGGATAGACCGTTTCGGATCAGAACGGCAGGTCGTCGCTGTCGTCGATGACGGCGAAGTCATCTGCACTGCCGGCAGAATAGCTGGGAGCTGCCTCCACAGCGGCCGGGCGGGCAGGGGCTGCGTTCTGGTAGGACGGAGCAGAATTCTGATAATTTGCTCCGCCGCCCTGGTTGCTGCTCTTGGGGCCTGCAAAGTTGATGTTGTTGGCCACAACTTCCACAGCGGTGCGGTTGTTTCCCTGCTTGTCCTGATACTGGCGGGTCTGAAGCGAACCTTCAATGGCGATTAGACTGCCCTTCTGGAAATACTTCGAAACAAACTCGGCCTGCTGACGCCATGCGACGATGTCGATGAAATCAGCCTGGCGCTGCTCGCCCTGGCGGGCAAAATTGCGGTCGCACGCGATCCGGAAACTGCACACATTGGTGCCGCTCTGGGTGGTGCGGAGCTCCGGGTCCGCCACAAGGCGGCCCATGATAGCAACAACATTCAACATAGAACAGACTCCTTTTTGATCACGGAGAGATTACTCCTCGTGGGCAACGATCAGGCTGCGCATAACGCCTTCGGTGATCTTGTACACACGGTCCAGCTCAGCGGGGAAGCTGGGCTCGCTGGTGAAGTTGATCACGGTGTAGACGCCTTCCTCCTCGTCGTTGATGGGGTAGGCCAGACGGCGCTTGCCCCACTCGTCGATGGAATCGATCGTACCGTTAGCCTCGATCAGGGACTTGAACTTACCCACCAGAGCGGCGGTAGCCTCCTCGTCGAGAGCGGCGCTGGTAATCAGCATGGTTTCGTACTTTGCCATTTTGTAGCACCTCCTTTTGGACTTGAGGGCCTCAAGGTTATGAGGCCAAGGTACACGATCCTGCGGTTTCACAGGACTGTGCGGTGTGTCTGTTCAGACAGCAACTTATTATAGCAAGTGTTTGGCACTTTGTCAAGCATTCCGGCAAAAAAATCTGCACGAAAATGAAACGGGTCTGCGGCTAAACTTTAGCTGGATTTTCGATGGAATGGTTTTGATTTTCACAAGCCGACAAGTTATAATGTAAAATAGGGTAGGCCGGGACGCGTGGTCGGGCCTGCCGGGCGTGAAAAACGCAAAATTAAGTAAAGGAAGGTCATTTGAATGTATTCGGTCTTTCGAAACCTCGCCATCATCATCCTCACGGCCAAGTTCTTCGGGCTGGTGGCCCGCAAGTGCAAGGCCCCGCAGGTGGTGGGCGAGATCATCGCGGGCCTGCTGATCGGCCCCTGTGTGCTGAATCTGGTCCACATCAGCGATACCATCTCGGTCTTTGCGGAGATCGGCGTGGTGCTGCTGATGTTCTCCACCGGCCTTGGCACCAACCTGAAGGAGCTGATCAAAGCCGGCCCCATTGCCACCCTCATCGCCTGCGTGGGCGTGGCTGTGCCGCTGGCGGGCGGCACGCTCCTTTATAGCATCTTCTATGGGTTTGCAGCCGTGGGCAGCACGGAGTTTTACAAGGCGCTTTTCATTGGTACCATCATGACGGCCACCAGCGTTTCCATCACGGTGGCGGCCCTGCAGGAGATGGGCCATCTGAAGAGCTTCCTCGGCACGACCATCGTGAGCGCGGCAGTCATTGATGATGTCATCGGCATCGTGGTGCTGACCTGTGTGCTGGGTGCCGGTTCCGGCACCGGCACCGGCCTGGGCAAGGTGCTCTTCAATACGGTGCTCTTTTTTGCCACGGCCATCGGTGTGGGCCTCATCGCACACTTTGCGATGAAGTGGCTGGACAAGCGCAATCCCCACACCCAGCGCATCACCATCGTGAGCATGGCGTTCTGCTTTGCCATGGCCTACATCGCCGAGGAATACTTCGGCATCGCAGACATCACGGGTGCCTACATTGCCGGCATCGTGCTCTGCTCCATGGATGACGCATCTTATGTGGAGCGCCGGGTGGATATCAGCAACTATGTGCTGTTCGCACCGGTCTTTTTCGCGAGCATCGGCCTGAAGACGGATATCAGCGGCCTGACGCCGCAGATCCTGCTCTTCAGCGTCTGCTTCGTCATTGTGGCTCTCATCACCAAGGTCATCGGCTGCGGTCTGGCGGCAAAGATCTGCCGCTTCAGCTGGGCCGACTCCCTCAAGGTGGGCGTCGGCATGATGACCCGCGGCGAGGTGGCCCTGATCGTGGCTCAGAAGGGCCTGGATATCGGCGTGGTGGACCCTGTGTACTTCACGGCGGTCATCCTGCTCATCGTGGTATCCTCGGTGGCAACACCGCTGGTGCTGAAGGTGCTCTTCACCAAAGCCCCGCCGACACCGCATCCGAGCCAGAGCGAAGCATAAAAATGGGAGGTCCATCCTGGGGGATGGGCCTCCTGTTTTTTTGTTGGACGCGGAAAATGGCACAATTTCCGAAGAACGATGGATTCCTGCCGGAAGATAGTGTATAATGAGAAAAATGTAAAATCCGGAAAGGACTTTTTCGTATGGGAATCGTAGTCATCGGCGCAGTTTTTGTGGACATCAAGGGATATCCGCTCTCGACTTACATCCCCGGCGGACGAAACGCCGGGCGCGTGGAGCAAGTACACGGCGGTGTGAGCCGCAATGTGGCGGAAGATATCGCCAACGTGGAGCTGCGGCCCACCTTTGTGGGCCTGGTGGATGATACCGGCATGGGTCTGGACGTCATCGAGAAGCTGAACAACCACAAGGTCAACACCCGGTTCATCCAGCGTGTGCCGGATGGCATGGGCACTTGGCTGGCCATCTTCAACAACGACGGCGACGTCTGTGCAGCCATCTCCAAGCGGCCGGACACCACCCCGCTGATCGGGCTGCTGGAAGAGCAGGGAGACGAGATCTTTCGGGACTGCGACAGCATCGCGCTGGAGCTGGACCTCGAAAAGGAGACCGTCAAGCAGACGCTGCGCTACGCCAAAAAGTACGGCAAAAAGGTGTACGCGGTGGTCTCCAACATGAGCATTGCGATGGAGCGCCGGGACTTTTTGCAGCAGATCGACTGTTTTGTCTGCAACCAGCAGGAGGCCGGGCTGCTCTTCTCGGACGATTACGGCCATCTGGAACCGGAGGAGATGTGCCGGGTGCTGGCGGCCAATGTCCGGAGCGCAAACATCCCTTGCATGGTGGTCACCATGGGCGACAAGGGCGCAGTCTATGCTCAGGCGGACGGGGACTGCGGCATTGTTCCGGCCAAGAAGGTGAACGTCATCGACACCACCGGCGCGGGCGATGCGTTCTTCGCGGGCACCGTCATCGGCTTGACCTACGGCAAAACGCTGGCGGAATCCTGCGAGATCGGCAGCCGTCTGGCCGCATCGGTCATCTGCATCACCGAAAATGTCTGCCCCCGCTTCCGCCCGCTGGAATTCGGGCTGGATGTGCCGGTCGTGGATTGAAACATGGGGATTTCTTCACCGTTGTGCCATCTGACGGGGAACCTTCCACCGGGAAACAGCTTGAACCGGGAACAAAAATGAAAAACGGCAGAGCATCTGAAATTCAGACACTCTGCCGCTTTATTTTGGAGCAGGATACGGGACTCGAACCCGCCGCCTACTGCTTGGGAAGCAGTCGCTCTACCGGATGAGCTAACCCTGCAAGCTACTCTATTAGTTTAGCAAAGGTGAGCGGGTTTGTCAACTATTTTTTGATTCATTTTTTCGGGGTTCTTTTTTGAACCTCTGCGGCTTTTCTTTGTCTGCAAAAAATGCTATACTAAAAAGGACAATCTGTTTTTGGAGAGAACCTGTATCATGATCTTTGTCCCATTGCTGCACTACTTCAAGTGCAAAAATTCATACAGCGGCAGCGAAGCCGGGATGCGGTATCTGCTCACGCCCGGCAAGCGCACGGTGCCTGACCCGGAAGGCGGGGAGGGGGCCGAAAAAGAGGAGGCCATCCTCACGGTGGACATCTGGCCGGACCCCTGGGCGCTGGACCAGACCGACCCCGCGCTGCGCCGCCGCGAAGTCTTCCCGCTGAGCGACGCGGGCCGCGCCGCTGCTGCGCAGTGCATGAAGGAGGCCTTTGAGGCCGAGCCGGAGCGCTGGAAGAACACCCCCTCCATCCTGGATTGTGAGCCGTGGGCACCGCCTGCGCCGGAGGAGGAAAAAACTGAATGATCTACCGTTTGAAAGAGCAGAAGGGCGATGCCATCGCCGTGCCGCAGCTGGTGTTTTCCAAGCTGGGCATCGCGGAGGAGTATAACGTCCGAGTGGCGCTGTATGTGCTGGCCACCGGCGTGACCGACCCGGAGAAGATCTGCGCAGACCTCAAGCTCCGCAGTAAGATGAGCGCCGAGAGCGCGCTGGCCTTCTGGGCCGGTGCGGGCCTGCTGGAACGCTACGAGGAGAACGCCGCACCGGGCGAGGAACCCAGCGCCCCGGCCCCCATGACCTGGGCCGAGATCGCAGCGGCCTCCCGCACCGACCCGATGATCTCCAGCCTCATTGACTGCGCACAGGCCGGGTTTGCCCGTCCGCTGACCCACAGCGAGATGGAAAAGCTCGTCAATCTGTACATTGTCGAGGGCTTTGCGCCGGAGACTGTCATGCTCTGCGTGGCCTATGTGGCCAGCCGGGGCAAGCGGACGATGGGGGCTGTGAGCCACGAGCTGAAGGTCTGGCGCGCCGAGGGCGTGGAGTCCGGCGAGCAGGCAGATGCGCACTTGCAGCTGCTGGCCCTCCGCGCCCAGCGGGAGCAGTACGTCAGCGGTCTGCTGGGCATTGCCGAAAGCGAACTGACCCTCGGCGGGCGCAAAGCCATTGCCCGCTGGTACGAGGTCTACGGTTACGACGATGCCATGGTGGAGGAAGCCGCCGTGCAGGCCGGTGCCAAGCGGGATCTGTGGTACTGGAACAGCATCCTCAAGACCTGGAACGCCAAGGGCCTGCGCACCGTGCACGATGTGCGCAGCCCGGTGGCTGCTG
>ERZ779885.1735-NODE-1735-length-21494-cov-4.967443_pt1 | contig 21494 bp, 19 predicted proteins | sample MGYA00511554_ERZ779885 | MGnify/ENA primary metagenome ERZ779885 (study PRJEB29588, sample SAMEA2160998) | human gut metagenome | biome: human gut; feature: human-associated habitat; material: faeces | place: Denmark | collected 2008/2010 ... | reverse complement strand
TGGAAGCTAAAGCAATCGCTCGTCACGTCCGCGTGACGCCGCGCAAGGCTCGCCGCATGGTCGACCTCATCCGCGGCAAGAAGGCGACCGAAGCCGTCACCATTTTGAAGTTCGCCCCTCAGGCTGCGGCCCTGCCGGTCCGCAAGACCCTGGAGAGCGCCATCGCCAACGCTCGTGTGAAGGCCGACAAGGCCGGCGAGCCGTTCCGCGAGAACGACCTGTACATCAAGGAGACCTACGTTGACGAAGGTGTGACCCTCAAGCGCTTCCGCGCTCGTGCCCAGGGCCGCGCTGCTCGCATCAACAAGCGCACCTCCCACATCACGGTCGTCGTGGCTAACAAGGAAGGAGCCCGCTAAAGATGGGTCAGAAGATCAATCCGTTTGGCTACCGTCTGGGCATCACTGAGAACCACCGCTCCAAGTGGTTCTCCGACTCCAACAAGGCCGGCGAACGCTACCGCGACTTCGTGCTTGAGGATGATCAGATCCGCAAGGAGATGAGCAAGGACCTCGAGCGCGCTGGCGTGTCCCGCATCGTCATCGAGCGCACCCGCGACCGCGTTCGCGTCGACATTCACACCGCCCGTCCGGGCATCGTGATCGGTCGTCGTGGCGCCGAGGCTGAGCGCGTCCGCGCCAAGCTCGAGAAGCTGACCGGCAAGCAGGTCCAGCTCAACATCTTCGAAGTCAAGAACGCCGCGCTGGACGCCCAGCTCGTCGCTCAGGGCATCGCTGAGCAGCTGACCAACCGCGTCACCTTCCGTCGTGCCATGCGTAAGGCCCAGCAGGACGCCATGCGCGCCGGTGCCAAGGGTATCCGCATCAAGCTCTCCGGCCGCCTCGGCGGTGCGGAATTCCGTCACCACAATGCACCGCGTCTCGGACTTGCCCTTCAACCGCCGCAGGATGCCTGTGCCGTCTAGCCCGGGCAGTACCGTGTCCAGCACCAGCACGGCGGGGTGCTGTGCCTCCACCATCGCCAGCGCCTCACGGCCGTCGGCGGTGTCGCCGATCAGACAGATATCCCCCTGCTTCTTCAAGAAATCGCATAGCTCCGTCCGATACGCCTGGTCCGCATCCGCAACGCATACAGTGATCTTGTTCTCCATATTCACTTTCCCCTTTAACATAATTTTAACGGCACGCAATTCCCCATATACACACCACGAACCGCTTTGACGCTATCAAAAATACCACAAACAGACAGCAAATGCAAGGGCAATTTGTCGAAAACCAACATTTTCGTTCGACACCCAGCGACCGCATTCGACAAAAAGTGGTGCTCGCGAGATGAAATGCTCCGTTTTACCGATATTCCGCTTCTATAATTGCGCATAGATCGGCAGTTGTGCCCACTAATCGGCATTTCATGTGCAATGTATCGAGTTGCCGTTTCAAACAAGAAAGCAACACCCTCTCGGGAGTTGCTTTTGGGAGCTTGTGGCCGGATTTCCCCCGCGAGGGGGGATAAACTTCGACTCCGGACAAGCTCAATAAAAAAACAACACCCTATCGGGTGTTGCTTTTTTGCCTTGTATTGACAGAAAAGATGCATCACCAAGGTTGTTGCCTCTTATAGTGTTCACCATCTCAAAACTTCTTGTTTATATGGTACCTCTACTTTATGTGATTGTCCATTCACATCTTTTATTATTCCTGTTCGATCACCATCTCCGAATCCCGGAAGTGGATACGAATGGTCTCCTCGTCCTCTACCGTGATTTTCTGGATGATCTGACGGACGAACTCATCGGCGAACTCCGTGTAGCCTGCGCTGCACTCCATGATGCTGTCCCACATCTGCTGATGGCGGGTGGCCTGTTCCTCCAAGCTGACTTCCATCTGCCGGGCGTCCAGAATCTGTGCTTTGAGGGATTCTTTCTCGTCTGTCAGCGCCTTCATTTTGGCATTCAGTTCGGCATCGCCCATGTTCTCCAGCAGCCGGTCCAGCAGATCGCTTTGCTCCCGACTCACCGTTTCCATGTGTTTCTTCAGTTCCAGCAGCTTTGCACCAGCCTGCGATAATGCCTGCTTGGCTTCCTCTGCCATCGCCAGTACATCAGGGCAGCCCTCCTGCCGGATGACGGCAAACTCGTTCATGGAGGCGAGGATCGCGCTGTGGAGCTTGCTCTCATCCAGTGTCGGTGAGTTGTGACAGTATTGCGTTCCGAACTCCAATCTGGACACGCAGCGCCATACGATCCGCTTTTTCCCGTTTCTTGCCCAGGTCACTCGTTTGTACGGGGAACCGCACTCACCGCATACCAGCAGTTCCGTCAGGGCGTATTTGCCGGAATATTTCCCAAGCTCTGTCTTGCCGCTCTTTTGCAGCACCTTGCGCTTGCTGGATCGGCGCGTCATCTCGTTCCGTACCTGATCGAACATCTCTCTGGAGATGATGGCAGGATGGTTGTTCTCCACATAGTACATGGCGCGCTCGCCCTGGTTTTTCTTCACCTTCTTGGAGATACAGTCCGTGACATAGGTCTTTTGCAGCAGGGCATCTCCGATATATTTTTCATTCGTCAGGATGTTGTGGATGATGGCGGGCGACCAGAATTCTACCCCCTGTGCGGTCGGGACATTATCCTCGTCCAATTCTCGCTTGATCTGCCCCAGCGTACAGCCGTCCAGATACCGGTGATAAATCCGCTTGATGACCTCGGCTTCCTCCGGGACGATCTCCGGCTGTCCATCCGCACCCTTGCGGTATCCCAGCATCTTTTTGTATTGGAAGGTCACTTTTCCGGCTTCCGCACTTTTTGCTTTGCCCCAAGCGACATTCTTGCTCAGAGATTCGGATTCCGCCTGGGCGAAACCGCTGAACAGTGTGATCAGGAACTCGCTGGATTCCGTCAGCGTATTGATGTTCTCTTTTTCGAAGTACACGCCGATGCCGTTGGCTTTCAGCAGGCGCACTGTTTCCAAGCAGTCCACGGTGTTTCTGGCAAAGCGGGAGAGAGATTTTGTGATGATGAGGTCGATATGGCCTCGTTTACAGGCAGTGATCATCTTTTTGAACTCTGTTCACTTCTTGAGGCTGGTACCCGTGATGCCCTCGTCTGCATAGATCCCCGCCATTTCCCAATCCGGGCTATCCTGGATCTTCTGGGTATAGTAGCTCTTTTGAGCCTCATAGCTGTTGAGCTGCTCCTCACTGTCGGTGGAGACGCGGCAGTATGCCGCTACACGCATTTTGCCGTCTTGCGCTTTACGGAGGGTCTCCGGTGCCTTGGTTGCAGGGATCACCCGCACCCGGCGTTCCAAAGTTGTCGCCGTTGTTTCCATGTATCATTCGTCCTTTCCCTTCATTTCGTCATCCAAAAATGTAAGCCTTACCGCGCCGTCCGGTGTGATGGTGATATGAGAAACCGCCCGGTGAAAGCGGCGCCAGTTCACTTTCGTCAGGCGGTCAGAATTTTCGTATCCACAAATGGTGTCCGGGCAACAGTCGTATCGTGCGGCTGCCCCCTGTAAGATCAGCATCATGACTGCTTCTGGGGACTCCGGCTGCTCCAAGCCTCGATTGATGACATTGTTCAGTCGGATGACCTCAGCAGAGGGCGTATATCTCAACAGCATTCCCATCTATGATACGCATGAACATCTCGCGCCCTGCGAGGCGGCAAGAGAAAAGGAACCCGATATCTTGCGTGAATATCTAAGGCATTATATGGCTTCCAGTGTGATTTCGGCAGGTCTGTCCCAAAAAGATTTTCTTTATGTGCGTGATGCGTCGAAGCCACTCATGGAGCGCTGGAATATGGTGGAGCCGTACTGGGAATATAACAGACATACCGGGTATGGGCAGGCCGTTGATAGTTGATATCAGTGTGAAAAAACTCTACGGTTATAGTATCCTGCCTGTGCGAGTCATTCGTTTGTTATTGAGCATGGAGATGTATAAGACGACTTTCCATTCATGCGGGATATTTCCCTCTCCGAAAATAGCGGATGCGCCGCTCGGCCCTGCCGTCGTGCGCGAGCGCTTGAGCAAAATACTGGAGCTGGCAGTCTCTGAACACGTCTGCTTCCACAATCTGCGCCACACCTTTGCCACAACGTTGCTCGAATACGGTATGGATGTAAAAACGCTCTCAACCATTATCGATCACAATTCCGTGGCAACAACGCTGAACATTTACGCACACATCACCGACGATATGCGGGTAAAAACGACGGTAGACTTTGACCACGGCATTGCAAAGAGGGAACAAATCATGCCTCCTGTTCGAAAACTTGCGTTGGAGAATATGACGACCTTTACCGCGGTGAAAGCAGGGGACCGGTTGCGTCAGTCAGCTCGGTGAACACCGCTGAGGAGGCAAATATTCCCCAAGAGGACCGGACGGCAAAAAGCGCAGTGGCAACGTCTACGCCCATACCCGCGAGGAATGCGAAGAAAAGCTGAAAGACCTCGTTCAGAAAATGAAAGCGGAACTTGCGGCAGAACGGGAGCGGGCAGGGCGGACATTCTGATCCTGACGGACAGAAGACGACCACAGAACACCGAATCCTGTGGCCCCAAATTTATAAAGAAAATTCAAACATACGAAAAATTACGAAATGTAGAAAAGCGGTCGGAAGTTGCATGACTTCCAACCGCTTTTGTGTGCTTTTATACAGCACGCTCCTGTTTGTATTATTTGCAATCTGCCCAGCGCGGGTGATCATATACGTTCTTGTCCACCACGTATGGCCATTGTTCCCCGCGGCAAACCGCGAGGCATCCCTCCACGCACATGGTCGCCATCTGAATGACCGCTTCCCGCGTCTGGGCGGCGGCGTGCGGCGTGACCAGAAGATTGGGCGCCTGGAGCAGAGGGTCATCCACACGCAGAGGCTCGCTGCAAAAGACATCCAGCCCTGCGGCCGTAATTTGGCCGGACGTCAGGGCTTGTAGCAGATCCGCCTCGTTGACGATCCCACCGCGGCTGGTATTGATAAGGAGCGCAGTCTTTTTCATCAGGGCCAGCTCGGATGCGCAGATCAGATTTCGGGTGGCCTCCACCAGCGGCATATGCACGGAGACGATATCTGATGTGCGCAGAAGGTCTTCTTTGTTCTGGCAATATTCGACCCCCCACGACTGTATCTGTTCTTTTGAGAAGAAACTATCAAAGCCGATGACCTTCATGCCGATGCCCAGGCAGATCTTCGCGGTTTCGCGACCGATCGGACCAAGACCGATAATGCCGACAGTCTTGCCTTCCCATTGGAAGGCTTTATGTGCATCCCGTATGCTCCAGTGACCCTGCAGGGTCTCGTTATTTGCCTCGACAAGATTTTTGGACAGCGACAGCATCATGGCAACGGTGTGCTCCGCAACGGATCGCCCGTTTGCGCCCGGAGTGACCACAACGGGAATGCCCAGCTTTGTTGCCTGCGTAACGTCTACAGAATCATACCCGATGCCGGGCCGCCCGATGACCTTCAGCTGTGGGCAGCAGGCCAGAGCGGCTGCATCACACTTTCCGATGCGGACGATCAGGGCATCCGCATCCTGCATCAGCTGGGGATAGTGATTGGGATCTCCGTCATCAGCGCTGATATAGTCAACGTGTGCCTGATCTAAAAGTGCCAATCCCTCGGCACAAAGGGACTGCGTCATTACAAATTTCATAGGTATTTCCGTCCTTCTTATGATACTTCCATAGAGAAAACGCGTGCCGGATTGTGGACCAGCATCATCTCCAGCGCAGATGCGGAGATCCCCTGCTGAAGCAGCATGGGGGCGAAATCCGCAAACAGATAGGATAAGCCGTTGGCGATCCCTTCCGGTGCCATATAAGCCGCCAACGCTTCCTGCCGGCCGCCGTCCATACCCAGCAGAAGCTGCTGTTTATAACCGGCATCCACCAGCTGCTTTAGGATCTCCGCAAGCGCCTGATCAGAACGCAGGTGGGGCTTGTTTGCCTCTTCGATGCAGAGAACTGCGCCGCGGTCCAGTAGTTTTTTATAGTACACCAAGTTCGGATCGCGCTGGACGTGGCAAAGGACGGTCTTTTCCAAATCAGCACCTGCCGCAGCCAGTATATCCAGTATCTGTGGCCCCATCGTCCCATTTTCAGTATGAATAGAGATGGCACACCCCGTTTCCCGCTGCGTCATGGCCGCGATTCGGAGCGCTTTCTGCTCCAGGTGTGTGATCAGCCTATAACTTGTTCCTGCCTTGATCAGTCCGGCTTTGTAGGCGGTACGCTCCACGACAGGACCGTTATAGCTGTGCAGATCCATTCCGTCTGTGATCTCCAGGCACATCAGCGCGGCGATCTTTTTCTCATCCACCGTGGCCAGAAAAGATACTCTGGGATCATAGTTCTCCGCCTTGTGAAAGCCAGTGACCATGACCAGATTTCCCTGTCCGCGGTAAGCCTCCGCTATCTCTGCCATTTTTCCGACATTTCTGCCGCAGCCGATAGGGTCCATACAAACCATGGTCTTCCCACCGGATGCGAGAAATGCGCCGAACTCCCGCTTTGCTGCGGCAGTGTCGTCCATTAAAAACATAGGGTTGCGCACGACCTCTGGTCCGCCGCTGCGGATCAGATGGTCGTGCGAGTCCGTTTTTCCAATCTCAGATGCCGGAATATCTCCCAGAACCGTTCGAATGATTTTCATAACCGTTTGTATTCCTCAACTAAAAAACTTCTGCATGTTCGTTTCATCCGCTAACTCCCGCGGGAGTGTCAGCATCTCCGCGTTTGTGCCATACAAGCAGAGTGCCGTTCGCGAGGCTCGTTTCGCCGCAAATGTAGGCTTTTCCATGGTCAGCACCGAACCGCGCTGAAGCAGGGTCAGCTTCTCTGCCTGCACGAAAAGTGTACACTGTGCATCCTGCGAGGCTTGGCCCAGCGCTGTAGCTGTTATGCGGCGTACCGCAGGCGTAAAACACAGCAGGAACTGCCGACTCAAAAAGTAGCCCAGCAGGAAAAAGCCCGCTCCGAGATATATGTTGCCACCCAGGAGCAGGACCCCTAAGCCGTACAGCCCAATCAGCAGGCGGATCAGCGTACCGCCCCGCCAGGCGCGGACTGTTGTATAATAGAGCCGATGGCCAGTAACCTGACGCTCCAGCGTGGCGGCATCGTCCGGCCATGAAAAGACCTGCTGAATGGGAGCTTCCTTTTCCAGATCGTGGCGGAGCTTTTCTGCCAGCTCCGCCAACTCCTGTCGCTGGCAGTCCGCGGCAAACCGCAGCAGCAGATCATCCAGATGTGTCTCCTGCACTACCTGAATGGGAATGGCGTCGAAAATGACACCATCAGCCACCAGTGCAGCACAGCTTTTCAGCGGGATAATACTCTGTATGGCAGAGCCGGATACGCTTTTCGTCTGGGTCCCATAGCGGCAAAGCAGACTCGGTCCCGCCGTATACAGATGGTGCGGGCCCAGATAGCCATCGTCCAGCTGTTTCAGGTATCCGCCGACGGTTCGTTTTGCCTGCAACCGCGTGAAAAACATCCGAAAGGCCCCGCGACCCGCTGCTGCTGCAGCGGCAGCGAAGAGCAGGATGCGTAGCACAATAGAATAGTCCCGTTCCAGCAGCAGGAAAAGAATGGCAGCTATCAGGAACCCTACATTGAGCCCCCAGAACTTTAACTGCTGAGACGGTGTGCGGTTTTTCAACCGTATCTGCAATTCGATGAGGTCTTCGTAGATATCCGCCGTGACCGTATAACGGCAGTTGACCATAGCAGCCTCCTGTAAATCATCAGCCTTTGCGCGCCTTTTGCCTGCATCGAAGCATCTTGAACAGAGGCAGCAGCAAAAATGTCACTGCAACGATCATGAAAACGCAGGAGATCGGGCGTGTAAATACATCCAGGAACATTCCAGAGGATGCGATCATCGCAGAGCGGAAGTACTTCTCAATCATGGGGCCGAGAATAAAGCCGAGGATGATGGGCGTCATGTCCACGCCCAGTTGCTCCAACACATAGGCAACGACACCAAAGAGCATCATCATCCAGACATCAAACATCCGATTATTTAGGGCAAGTACGCCCATGACACAGAACATCAAGATCGCCGGGAACAGGAAGGAGAATTTCACATCGATGGCGCGGATAAACAGCTTCAGGAGGCCAAGCTCCATGATATACATGACAAAATTTGCCAATGCGTAGGCGACCATGATCGTACCTATGATGTCAGGATTCTGCGTAAACAGCAGCGGGCCGGCCTGAAGCCCATGTATCGTCAGGCCACCCAGCAGGGCGGAGGTCGTCAGATCGCCGGGAATGCCCATCGTTACCAGCGGGATTAATGCGCCGCCATTGACGGCGTTGTTGCTGGTTTCAGATGCGCAGATGCCCTCGGGAGAGCCGTGTCCAAAGCGCTCTGGGTGCTTGGACACCGATTTTGACTGATTGTAGGTGATCATCGTCGCAGCATTCTGGCCGATGCCGGGCAGGATGCCTATGCCGGTGCCGATGAGGCAGCCCAGTGCGATGGGCTTTGCACAACCCTTCATTTCCTTCAGGTGCGGCAGAAAGCTGGTCTTCTGCATACTGATGTGCATTCTCGGCTCTTTCAGATCCACAGATTGATGCAGGATCTCGCGGATCGCGAACAGACCCATCATCAGCGCTGTGGACTGGATGCCGCCCTGCAGCTGCCAGTTGCCAAAGTCGAGCCGGCTCACGCCGGAAACAGCGTCAATGCCGACACATCCCAACAGAAGTCCCAGCAGTGCGCCGATCAGGCCTTTGACCACGTCCTCACAAGACATGGTGATCACGACGGCCAAACCAAGAATGCAGACTGCGAAGTACTCCCAACTGCCGAACGCCAGCACGACCTTAGCCAACTGCGGTGCGATCAGGATCAGTGCCAGCGCAGAGGCGGTACCGCCAATGAGACTGGCAAACACGCCAATCGTCAGTGCCTCGCCAGGCTTTCCCGCTTTTGTCATGGGGTATCCGTCGTAGCAGGTGAAGATCGAGGACGGTGTGCCGGGTATGTTGATCAGCGTTGCTGTGATCAGGCCGCCGCTGATGCCGCCTACGTAGATGGCAATTAGAAGTGTCAGGCCTTGATGCGCGGTCATTGTGTAGGTGATGGGGATCATAAGCGCCACGCCTAGTGTTGCCGTAAGACCGGGGATACATCCGAAGATGATCCCCATCAACACGCCGAACAGCAGTACCACAAAGCACATGGGATCAGAGAGCATTGCACCGATCCCTGCTGTAATTACTTCCATATGCGTACTCCTCTTTGCATGATCATAGTCCAGTGCGGAGAGCCGTCATAACAACGGCTCTCCGCAGACAGGAATGTGTAGTGCCGATCAGTTCGCGTTCAGGATCTCCTGGAACACCGGAGCCAGCTCTTCGGCCCAGGCCTCGATCTTGGGCTGCATCTCACTGCCGCGGACAAAGTTGATCTCCCAACCGTAGCCCTCGACCAGTGTTGCAAATTCCTCGGTCTTGGTCACTTCCTCGATGGCGTCTGCCAGCAGATCCAACACCTCCTGGCTGGTGCCGGCGGGCGCATAGTAGCCGCGGGGCTTGGTGGTGGTGATGTCAATACCCAGTTCCTTGCTGTAGGGCGTATCGGGCAGCGCCTTGGCGCGATCCTCACCGAAGACGACCAGACCATAGAAATCGCCGGAAGCCACGTAGCTCTTCGTATCGGAACCGGACATGGTCAACAGCTGGATCTGGTTGCCCAGAAGTGCCGTATTGGCGGCGGAACCGCCATCAAAGGGGACGACGGTAATATCGTTCTCAATGCCAAGAGCCTTCATCAGGCGCAGCGTATCGGCATAGTTCACCGTGTTGACGCCAGTGGTACCCAGCTTTACCTCGCCCGGATGCTCTTTTGCATAGGCAGCCATCTCGTCCAGACTCGTCCAGCCGGTGGTCGTGTTGGTCATGACCACACCGTAGTCATTCACCACGCAGCAGATCAGCTCCATTTCCTTATAGAGTTCCTCGGTGGTGGAGCCGCTCAACGTGAAGCCCACCACGTCCATGGGGTTGTGCGCAAGGATAGTGTAGCCGTCCGGATCCGATTTCGCGGCCTGCAGGCAACCAGTATAGCCGCTGGCACCTTCTACGTTGACAGCCACCATGTTGACATTATTGGGCAAGGAGATGTACTTCATGATGGTGCGCGTAAGGACATCGGAGCCGCCGCCTGCGGCGTAGGGAACAATACAAGTGATGGGGCCGCTGGGATAATCATCAGAGGTGTTATCGCTGGGGACGTTCTGGGCTCCGCAGGCAACCAGACTGAACGTCATCACTGCGGCAAGGAGCAGGCCAAAAAACTTTTTCATACTTTCCTCCTGTTTTCTTCTGATTTTTGTTTTACTATTTTGTTCGCAGACATCTGCGAGAGGGTACGATTACGGCAGGCGGACGCCTAGGAGCTTCGCAAAGCCCAGCCACAGCACGGCCACCATGCATCCGGTGTAGACCACGTCAATGACGGCATACTTCGTCAACTCCTTTTTTGAGTAATCCTTCAGCTTCTTGTTATTTTCCTTGTACACATACAAGCCGTTAAGGAACAGAAGGATCACAGCGGTGCAGATGTAGAAACCTGCCACAGGCAGCAAAGCACAGTACAGTAGCAACGCGGCCACCGTCATGATGACGGTGCTGTTGATTGTAAAATGAAATCCTGATGTCTGCTGGGACTTCCTTCCCAGGTTCAGGGAGCGGATCAACAGCGCAAGTGAGGCTGCTGCCAGAAACAGCGCCAGCATCCGGATATACACATCCGGCCGCGTAAAGTATCCACCCATCGAGACAGATGGGATGTTGGATGTAATGTTCGGGTAGAGCAGCAGAAACAGGCTCAGTGCCAGCATCAGCACAGCCAGGACGAAGTCGTTTGCATTTTTAATCAATTTTTTCATACATATACTCCCGCAGCCGGCCGATTACATCGCATCCCGGTATTTGTCCATGAGCGCGTCTATCTGTGCCATTTCGCTCTGCGTGATGGGTTCCGTGGGAAGAATGGACCGATAGCTCATGGGGCATACCTTGCTCATGGCATATTTGGTGGACGACGTCTGACTTTTTGCCATCGGATAAAGCGTGCAGACATCCGATAGCAACTCATTCCACTTCATGGTTTCCGCGATGTTACCAGCCTTGCCGAACTGGTAGACCTTCAGGTGGACCTTCGGGAATACCGGCGCCAGCGACGGGACAAAGCCGTCTGCGCCCAGCAGCATGCTGGCTGCGGCAAGGTTTGTAGAGCCCTGGTGCAGGATGAAATCGGAGTCCTTGAAATGGCGGAGCAGCTTCTGGAATCCCGGGAAATTACCGGATGTATCCTTGCAGCCGATCACCCTACTGTCCAACTCCGCAATGCGGATGATGGTCTCCGGCGTGAGATTCAGTCCAGTGAACATGGGGATATTGTAGATCATCAGCTTGACCTTCGTATGGCGCAGGATCTCCTCGAAATGCCGGACTGTCTCGTCCTGTGTCGCGTGGCGTGCATAGAATACCGGCGTTACGACGGCCACGTCACCACCCATGTCCTCCAGCGCCTTGATATTGTCGATGACCCGCTGGGTACTGCTGTCCATCACACCGCTCATGACCGGGTAATCCGGTCCGGCCTCGTCCAGAACGATGCGGATCGCGCGGTTGCGCTCAGCCTGTGTCAAAGCCATGCACTCTCCGTTGGAGCCTGCAACGAACACACCATGAAGCCCCACATCTTTGCAGCGTCTTACGATTCCGCGCAGGGCAGCCTCATCTACCCGCTCAAATTCGTCAACGGGCGTTACGATGGGAGGTACAACTCCCACATAGCGATCTTTTGCCATATAGCCTCTCTTGCCCTCCTTATGATCTTACTCTTTTTTGATATATTCTACTGCGCGGCTCAATGCCTTGCAATCGCCAAACGCGCCGGACTTCGTTACGACCGGAAGCCCAGCCGCGTTGCCATCACCAAATATCCCGGCAGGCATTCCGGGCGTGACCTCGTCCCACAAACAGATACGATGCACGTTGAGCGCCTGACATATACTCAGTGCCGTGTCGCCGCCGACAAGGATCATAGCATCATAAAGGCGGTCATCCTGCGCCCTAACTACCGCTCCCAAGCTGCCTGCAAGATGAAGCGCCGCCTTTCGCTGCTCCGGTGTAGTCTCGCTTTCAGCAGCCTCTCCTTTAGATGCTGCGTGCAGCAGATAGTCGAAGGTGAGCACCACGCCCGGACCGTCACCGTGCAGCGCCGCAGCGGTCGCCCTGCAGGCATTGCTTATCTCCTCAGCCTTGTCTTCCGCGCGGTTCAGCGCAGCAACGCGGAGGGGAACGATCTGAAAGCCTTTCTGACTGAGCTGCCTGATTTGAGCAGCTGTCTCCATTTTCATGGATCCTGTTACAACGAAGATCTTTCCTACGCCGTTCCACGGCGCACTTTTGGGCGCGTCATCCTGCGGGACAGGCAGTTCCCGTGCAAGCCCAGCAGAGCCGCAGTACAGGATACCCGGGATATCCCGGCAAACATCCGCAATGCGCCGGAGCGTTTCCTGATCTTCTGCATCGAAGAGGGCCACCTCCGTCTGCGGCGAAAACAGCATATCTCTTACCGTCGCCGTGTCCTGAAGCATTTCCTTTGCGATCGGCCGAACCGGAAAGCGGGATTCCCTGTGCCACCGCTGTAGTAGATCCTGAGATGAGCCGTCCGGCAAATGCAGGACTCCCTCCCTGACAATGCGGCCTTCCTGAGGAAAGCTGGGTGTCACGATCGCTTTCCTACAGCCAGATGCTTCCAGCGCTGCATCGATCTCCTGCACCGGATTCCCACGCATCATGGAATCGATTTTTTTATACAGGATATCCTGCGGAGACAGTGACAGCCTGTGGACCGCCCGCAGTGTTTTTTCATACGCTTCTGAGCCGGACAGCTCTCTTGAGCTGTTGTTGATGGAGACTGCCCCTGCACAAGAATCGCCGCGCAGCTCACAGTCATCCGCACTTACGATCACACTGGTTTGAATCCCATATTTGCGGAACTGGATCCCGGTGTCCATCGCACCGGTAAGATCATCAGCCAATACTATGTACATGCTGTGTCCTCTCATTGTTTTACCGTCGAACGATAGGCGGCAAAGCGGATCGCATAGTCAATGGCATTCACCAGACTCAATTCATTTGCGTAGCCCTGTCCGGCGTGGCCAAAGCCTGTTCCGTGATCCACCGAGGTACGGATGATCGGAAGGCCCAGTGTGACGTTCACACCGGCCACCGCATCCCATTTACCAGCCTCCCTGTTATACACAAAGCCTTTTACCTTCAGTGGGATGTGGCCCTGATCATGGTACATGCAGACAACGATATCGTACCACCCACCGATCGCCTTACTGAACACCGTGTCTGCTGGCGTGGGTTTTCCGTCTGGAATGCAGATGCCCTCGGCCAGCGCCGCATTGATCGCCGGTTGGATCTCATCTATTTCCTCCCGGCCGAACAGGCCATCCTCACCACAATGGGGATTCAGACCCGCAACAGCGACTTTGGGGGACTGGATTCCCAAGGATCTGCACCCATCGTTGGCGATGCGGATGCAATCCAGCACGCGGTCTTTCTTCACCCTGTCGCAAGCCTCCCGCAACGAGACGTGCGTGGAAACGTGCACCACCCGCAGATTTTCGTGGGCCAGCATCATGGTGTACTTTTCAGTGCCTGTAAAATGGGCGTAAATCTCCGTATGCCCGCTGAAATGATGCCCCGCCATGTTGATAGCCTCTTTGCTCAGCGCATTGGTGACGGTGGCATCCACCTGACCTTCCATGGCCAGCTCAATGACCTTTTTTACATACTGAAAAGCCGCTTCGCCACCCAGCGGGCAGGCGATTCCGAACTTTCTGTCAGAAATGTCGGTCACAATGCCTAAGTCATATACATCGATGCTGCCGAAAGTAAAGAGTGCTTCGTCTACTGAATGAACAAGGTGCACCGCGAGCGTCCCCTTTTTCACAACACCAATCCGTTCTGCCGTTTCCAGCGCGTACTGCATGCAGGCGGCATCACCAATGACGATGGGGCGGCACTTCCGATATAGCTCTGGATCGGATAGGGCCTTTATCGTGATTTCAGGGCCATTTCCGCAGGGATCGCCCATGGTAACTCCAATAATGGGTCGTTTTGTCATTTTTCATCCTCCGGCAGAACAGAGAGGTATATGTTCCGGATCTCCTCTATCGTCAATTCTTTTCTGTTATTATCCAGGAGACGCCGCTGCTGGCCACCGGCCTCCACTAAAAAGTCCAGGTCACTGCCTTTGACGCCGTACTGTTTCAAATTTGTCGGGATGTCCGTGTCGCGGATGACCTGCTCAATAGCATGGAGCAGATACAGTGATCGCTGTTCTATGGTTCCCGTGCGCTGTTCAGGAAATACAGTGTCACAGAGCTGTGCCATTTCCTGTGCACAGGCACTGCGGTTCACCTTCATGACAGGGCTAAACAGAATGGCATTGGAAATGCCGTGGGCTACGTGGAATAGGGCGCCAATGGGACGGCTCATGCCATGGACCAGGGTCACGCTGGAATTATTAATGCAGATTCCCCCTTCCAGGGCAGCCCGCCATAATAGGCTGCCAGCAGCATGGCTTTCTTGGCATCCATGTCCTCCGGATCGCGGTAAGCTTTCACGATGTTGTGGAAAATCAGGCGCGCGCCTTCCCTTGCATAGAGGTCACTGAGAGGAGTGGCCTTCAAAGATGTGTAGCACTCCACAGCATGGGCCAGCGCATCCACTCCTGTAGCAGCTACGATAGCAGGCGGCAGATGGCGGATCATTTCAGGGTCCAGAATAGCATAATCAGGGATCATTTCGTCATTGACGATTCCTTTTTTTACGCTTTCCTCTGGAATGGCAACGATCGCGTTGCAGGTGGCCTCCGAGCCGGTCCCGCAGGTGGTCGGCAGAAACACTGTTTTGATCTGCTTATGGGCCAACGCGGGATCACGCAGAAGGTCCTTTATGGAATACGGAGCATTTTTCAATACGGAGCAGAGCTTTGCTGTGTCCATTACGCTGCCACCGCCGACGGCGACGATCATGTCACATTGCAGGTCTTCAATGGTCTGGACTACGTCCTCAACATCCAGATAGCTGGGCTCCCGCTTAATATCCGTGTACAGGTGATACGCAGCACCGTTCAACTGCTCCAGTACGCGGGTGCATAAGCCTGTATCATAAACGCCGCGGTCTGTCAAAACAATGACTTTTTTGGCATTTTCTTTTTCTAAAATACCACTGATTTTTTCTGTGGCATTTATTCCCAGATATGTGCATCCAGGGGTCTTTACGCTGCATATTGCTTTTGACATAACGATGCTCCTACTTTTAATTTGACATTCGTTGTTCCGAAGTTATAATTATGATTGCATGTATTGTTGCGTTTTACAAGGCGATTTCCCCTACCGCGCGTTTATATGTGAAACGAAATGTAAATAATCTGCAAAGCCAAACTTTTGATGTTTCAAAACGGAACAATTGGAGGCGCCTATGTGTCGAATACTTGCCATCGCTCCCTATGAAAGTATGCGGAATCTGATTGTCAATCTGTGTGCAGACCGCCCCGAGATTCAGCTGACAGCTTTGGTCGGTGACTTGGAGGAGGGCGCCAAGCTGGTGCAGACGATCCCTTCGGAGGATTACGATATTATCATCTCACGAGGTGGCACAGCCGAGATCATCCGCACTGTGACAAGTATTCCGGTCATTGATATTTCTCTGTCCAGCTATGATGTGCTCAGTACGATCCGCCTGGTGGAAAATTATCCGGGCAAGTCTGCCATTGTTGCGTATCCCAGCATCAGCAAGATGGCGCGGCTGATTTGCGGCGTGTTGCAATCTGACATTCCGGTGTATACGTTAGACTCCGCACAGCACCTGCACGGTTTGATACAGTCCTTGAATGCGCAGGGCTTTTCATTGATCATCGGCGATGCAGTTACCACCGCATACGCCCAGCGCTGCTCGCTGGATGCTGTGCTGATCACCTCGGGCATCGAAAGCCTGGAGTCTACGCTGAATGAGGCACTTTACATCTATGAGCTGTTGTCTGTGCAGGGTGCCAAAGAGGGACTGCTCCGAAAAATCACGCAGGGCGGAAATACATACTATGCGATTCTCGACAGCAAAGGCAATTTTTGCTGGGAAAACGCTGCTTTAAAAGAAAAGCATAAGCTGCGGCAGTTTTTCAAAAACTTCATCACAACGGTATCTGCCTTGGAAAATCGAGACTTCTCCCGAAAAATAGGAGGCGAACAGTATGCGATCTCCTATGAATACAGCTATATCCACAATGAAAAATACTATCTGTTTACGGCGCAGCCGCTGCAAACAGATGGCGGCGAATCGCAGATCCTTACCGTCTATACCGCGAATGATATTTCCCCACATTACTTTACCAACTATGCAAACTCCTTTCTGCGCAGCGAAATTGAGCAATACGCTCTTGTCAACATCCCCATCCTCATTATCGGAGAGAGTGGTACGTCGAAAAACAAAGTCGCCAACGCTCTATACAGCAACAGTCCCTATAAGGAATGGCCGCTTTATGTGGTAAACTGCGCCAGGGCCACACCAAAATTCTGGCAGTCCTTCACCAACCAGCCAAATTCTGTCCTGTTTTCCCAGCGGATGACCATCTTCTTCCAGAACGCCGAGTGTTTGAGCGAAAGCCAATGCAGCGCACTCCTGCGGCATATACGCACGAATTCCGGAAATAAATATCTTTTTTCTGTCGTAACGGACGGAAAAACAGCGGATGATATTCCTATCTGCCGATATGCCACCCAGGAGGAGTTCGTCTATCTGCGCCTTCCTCCGCTGCGGGACCGCATTCACGAGATCCCGGCATTAGCGACCCTGTATACCAGCGAATTCAATACACAGCTGACTAAGCAGGTTATCGGTTTTTTGCCGGAAGCGTTGGATGTACTGATGGGTTACTCCTGGCCAGGGAATCTGAATCAGTTCAGGCGCATCGTAAAAGAACTTATCCTACAGACTGCAGGACCGTATATAACGGCGGATATGGTGCGGAATCTGCTGCGGCAGGAGGGCGCAGGAACATTTTCTGCATCTCCAGCAGAGAGCATCAATATCGACCAGCCGCTGGATGATATTATTTACGACGTGGTCTGCCGACAGCTTGCGCAGAGCAAGCAGAATCAAACAAAAGTCGCTGAAAAACTGGGAATCAGCCGGACTACACTCTGGCGGATCTTGCAGAGGAAGCGGAAGGACTCATAGGTGACCTGAAGGACACACGAAGACTGGAATGACATGCGAAAGCCAACGCCTTGTCTTTTATCACATTAGCCTTGGAGCATAACTGGAACTGTGTGCAATACACCAAAGGCCACCCTGTGCTGAAGATCGGCAGCCGCACCGTGATACCGAGGGACAAGCTGTGCAAGTAGATCGATGCAACACGGTCCAATTTGTTGCCAACCCGCTTTTTCTCATTGAAACGATCATACCGTCAATGTCGGTTTGCGTCAGGTCGGAAAACGACTTCTCTATATCAATGTGCCTGCTGATGGAGTGGAAATGTGCATGGTAGTTTTTGATGGTCGGTTCGGTAAGACCTTTTGCGGTCTGAGCGACCACAAATTCGTCAAATGCCCTTTTCATGGACAGCGTTGTTTGCGGTATGCGTTTTATTTTGCGGTTCATCGTTAGACCTCCTGCGTCCCTGAGTTTAGGTGGGGAACGCAGGAGGTCTAAAATTTTGATGAAAACAAGAAAAAACCCTTGAAATCATTGCGATTCCAAGGGTTTTGGAGCTTGTGGCCGGATTCGAACCGGCGACCTGCTCATTACGAGTGAGCTGCTCTGCCAGCTGAGCCACACAAGCATCAACGCAGATGGTAGTATAGCATACTTCGCCGGCGCCGTCAACCGCTTTTCCGGCGAAGAGAGCCTTTTTTCTGCTCCGCCTACTTCCGAAGTGGGTACGTACCGGGAATGACAATACATAATGTAATCGATTGCTGACAACGGCCGCAGATCTTCCGGAAAAGTAAGGAAAACGCCGCCGGCGGCGCACTGCACAGCGGCGAGCACTTACGGGAAATCCCCTGCATATTTTCCCGTTCCGGTATACTTTTCACACAAAACAACACGCCGGCAGCAACCCGGAGGCCTTTACGTTAATTTGACATAATTCTACATGACATAATTTTTACAATGAGTTATCCACAGTTTCCACCACTTTTTCCACACTGCGAAAATCCTTTTAAATACGCTGAATTTTCTTGTTATGGAAGAAAATGTAAGTACCGAAAAACACCTCTTTCACCCGCGAAACACACGCCGTTAGCTTAACATAATGTCATATCATGGAGAAGAACGAAGGATATAGGCGTGATGATTTCCATAACACCGCCGCCGGCGGTTGGTTGACAAAAAGCACCCCCGAAAACGGGGGTGCTTGGTCACAGTAGGGGTGCGCCCAGGTCCATGGTGGCGTAGGCGTTGAGGTCGAGCCCGGCGGTGCGGCCCGCCTGATACTCATAGTAGCCCTGGGCACCGATCATGGCCCCGTTGTCGCCGCAGAGGCTCAGAGGCGGCAGGTACAGGCAGTATCCGGCCCTGTCGCAGGCCCGCTGCAGATCGGAGCGGATGATGGTGTTGGCGGCCACGCCGCCGGCGGCTGCGATGCAGGTGCGGCCCCGGAGACGGGCGGCCTCCATGGCCCGGGGCACCAGCTCGTCGGATACCGCCTGGTTGAAGTCATGGGCCAGGGCGGCGGCGTCCAGAGGCTCCCCCTTCTGCTGGGCGTTGTGGGCCAGATTTACCACAGCGGTTTTCAGCCCCGAAAAGCTCATATCCAGGGGCGCACCCTCCACATGGGCCCGGGGCAGGACGTATTTCCCGCCGGGGGACCGGGCTGCCAGCCGGTCCATGGGCTTCCCGCCGGGGTACGGCAGGCCCAGCACCCGGGCGGCCTTGTCGAAGCACTCCCCCGCCGCGTCGTCCCGGGTGGCACCCAAGACCTCCATATCCGTGTAGCCCTTCACGTCCACGATCAGGGTGTTGCCGCCGGACATGGCCAGGGCCAGAAACGGCGGCTCCAGCTCCGGAAAGGCCAGATAGTTGGCGGCGATGTGGCCCCGGACGTGGTGCACCGGGATCAGGGGCACCCCCAGGGCATAGGCGGCGGACTTGGCGAAGCTGACCCCCACCAGCACCGCGCCGATAAGGCCCGGGGCATAGGTCACGGCCACGGCGTCAATGTCCCGCCGGGTCAGGCCCGCCTCCCGCAGCGCCTGATCCGTCAGGCCGGCAATGGCCTCCACGTGCTTCCGGGAGGCGATCTCCGGCACCACGCCGCCATACAGCGCGTGCATATCCGCCTGGGACAAAATGGCGTCCGACAGCACCGTCCGTCCGTCCCGCACCACCGCCGCGGCGGTCTCGTCGCAGGAGGATTCAAAGGCTAAAATGTTCACTGGTCATCCTCCTCAAAGGTCCGGGTCAGGATCAGGGCGTCCTCCTTGGGCAGGTCATAGTAGTTCCGGCGGCGTCCGGCCTCCCGGAAGCCGAACCGGGTATACAGGGCGATGGCGGCGGCGTTGCTGGGCCGCACCTCTAAGGTCAAAAACGCCAGATGGTTGGCCCGGGCAAAGCGCAGGAACACGTCCAGGAGTTTTCCCGCCGCGCCCCGGCGGCGATACGGGGGAAACACCGCCACGTTGGTGATATACCCCTCGTCGGCGGCCACCAGCAGCCCGGCATAGCCGATCACCTGGCCGGTGGCGGCGTCCTCCGCCACTAAAAAGGCGGCGCATTGGTTGTCCAGCTCCTCGGCCAGCATCTTCCGGGACCAGGGCCGGGAGAAGCAGGTGCGCTCCAGCTGCTCCAGAGCGTCCAGATGATCCGCCGTCATGGGTACAATGTTGATGTTGTTCATAATTTTCTCGGTTTTACGCGATGTTATTCCACGGTGACGCTTTTGGCCAGGTTCCGGGGCTTGTCGATGTCGCAGCCACGCTCCAAGGCGATGTAGTACGCCAGCAGCTGCAGGGGTGCCACACCCAGCTGGGGCAGCAGCATAGGCTCCACCTCCGGCACCGTCAGCACCCGGTCTGTCCGGGCCAGCATAGCCTCCCGGTGGGTCTCGGTGGTCAGGGCCAGGACGCGGGCGCCCCGGGCCTGTACCTCCACCACGTTGCTCATGGCCTTGTCAAACAGAGGCCCGTAGGTGCTCAGGGCGATAACCGGCGTTCCCTCCTCGATCAGGGAGATGGTGCCGTGCTTCAGCTCGCCGGAGGCATACGCCTCGGAGTGGATATAGCTGATCTCCTTGAGCTTCAGGCTTCCCTCCAGGCTCAGGGCATAGTCCAGGTTCCGGCCGATGAAGAACACGTCGTCCCGTCCGGCGAAATCCTTGGCCATCTCCCGGATCCGGTCCGCCTGGGCCAGCACCTGCTCCAGCTTTTCCGGAAGATCCAGGATATCCCGGATCATGGCAGTGTATGTCTCGTAGTCCACGGTGCCCATGACCTCGCCGAAGTACAGGCCCAGCAGGTTCAGCACCGCCATCTGGGTGCTGTAGGCCTTGGTGGTGGCCACGGCGATCTCCGGCCCGGCCCAGGTATACAGCACGTCGTCGGACTCCCGGGCAATGGAGGAGCCCACCACGTTGACGATGGACAGGATGCGGGCGCCCCGCTTTTTGGCCTCCCGCAGGGCGGCCATGGTGTCCAGCGTCTCGCCGGACTGACTGATGACGATGACCAGATCGCCCTTGCCCACGATGGGATCGCTGTACCGGAACTCGGAGGCCAGACACACCTCCACGCTGCGCCGCAGCATCCGCTCCAGATTGTACTTGCCCACCATCCCCACGTGGTACGACGATCCGCAGGCCACAATGAAGATCTTGTTGATGTCCCGGATCTGCTGATCCGTCATGTTCAGGTCCCGCAGCACCACCTGACCACCTTGGATGCGGGCGGCAGTGGCCTCTCGGATGGCACGGGGCTGCTCATGGATCTCCTTGAGCATGAAGTGCTCGTACCCGCCCTTCTCGGCGGCGGCCACGTCCCAGTCCACATGGCGATGCTCCTTCTCGATGGGCCGCATCTGGCTGTCATATACCCGAATGCCCTTAGCGCTGAGAATGGCCAGCTCGCCGTCATCCAGATAGGCGATGTCCCGTGTGTGGCGGATGATGGCTGTCACGTCGGAGGCGATCATGTTCTCCCCCTCACCGAAGCCCAGCAGCAGCGGCGCATCCTTCCGGGCGCACAGCAGACGGTCCGGGTAGTCGGCGCAGATGATGCCCAGAGCATAGGCCCCGTCCACGGCGTGGAGCATCCGGATCATGGCCTCAAAGATGTCGCCGCAGTCGGCATAGTAGTAGTCCAGCAGCTGGGCCACCACCTCCGTATCTGTCTCCGAGATGAAGGCTATCCCCTTGGACTCCAAAAACTCCTTCAGCCGGGCATAGTTCTCGATGATCCCGTTGTGGACCACAGCGATC
>ERZ779885.1729-NODE-1729-length-21569-cov-5.571581_pt1 | contig 21569 bp, 20 predicted proteins | sample MGYA00511554_ERZ779885 | MGnify/ENA primary metagenome ERZ779885 (study PRJEB29588, sample SAMEA2160998) | human gut metagenome | biome: human gut; feature: human-associated habitat; material: faeces | place: Denmark | collected 2008/2010 ... | reverse complement strand
CTGTGCCGCAGCAGCCGCCGATATAGGCAGCGCGCGCGCCGTAAATCGCGCCGTCCGGACCCTGGGCGCGGCGCGAACCGAACTCCATGACCGCCCGTCCCTGCGCGGCGCGGACAATGCGGTTCGCCTTCGTCGCCACGAGGCTCTGATGATTGATCGTCAGAAGGAGCATCGTTTCAATCAGCTGGGCCTGGATCACAGGGCCGCGCACGGTAACAATCGGCTCGCCCGGGAAAATCGGCGTGCCCTCCGGAACGGCCCAGATGTCGCAGCTGAATTTAAAATCGGAGAGATAAGAGAGGAATTCCTCATTGAAGATCCCGATGGAGCGCAGATACCCGATATCCTCCTCGGTAAAGGTGAGGGCATTGAGGTAGTCGACGAGCTGCTGCACACCGGCCATGATGGCGAAGCCGCCGCTGTTGGGAACACGGCGGAAGAACATGTCGAAGTAGGCGATCGTGTCCCTGTAGCCGTTCGCGAGATAGCCGTTCGCCATGGTCATCTCGTAGAAATCGGTAAGCATCGTCAGGTTTTTGCCGTCAAGCTTCTTTTCTGTCATAGATCGCATCTCCAAACGATAAAATTGAGCCGCGGCGCCCCGACGCCGCCCCCGCTCTGTTTCTTTTCATTATACCAAATTGCCATGCGAAGCACAAATGAATTTTTTCCGGCGGCTTTCCGGAATATAACATGGCGGGCGGATCCGAGAGGCTCCGCCGGTCAGAAATGTGCGGTATTTTCTTGTGTTTTCCCAGAAAAGCACTTATAATATTTTCGTAGCGGAACAAATACTCTGCAGGATACCGTTTCCGTTTTCGCAGGAAGGAACCGCCGCAAATTCGTTTCCACCGCTTTTCGCCGGCGCAAGTACGATTCTGGGGAGTGATGCAATTTGAGATTACGCAAGCAGGCTCTGGGCAACCGAAATCTGATCGGAGCCCGCGTGGAACAAGCGCGCAAGGAGCTCGGCATGAAGCAGAAGGAACTCCTGGCACAGCTTCAGGTAAACGGAGTCGACATGAACGCATCGGCCCTTTCCAAGCTGGAGGGACAAATGCGCAGCGTCAACGACTTTGAGCTTGTCGCGCTGGCCAACATTCTGAATGTCTCCGTGGACTGGCTGTTGGGCCGCGCATAACGATAAATGACAGACGGATGTTCCCCGCCGGGCTGCGGAGGGACGCCGCAACGCATAAGCTCCCGCGCCGGACGGGCCGCAAGGTCCTGTCTGACGCGGGAGCTTTTTTCTGCGCCGGGGCGCTTATTCCTGCTTGATGGCTGTGAGGGCGCTGATTTTGACGGCGCGGTTCGCGGGCAAAATCCCGCTGAGCACGCCCACGCCGACAGCGAAAATCACCGAGCCGATGGCAAGCCACGGCGGAATCACCGAGATCGCGGTACCGGTTCCCATCATACCAAGCATGCCGCCGAGAAGATTGCCCCCGCCCGAGGCGGCAAAGTAGTTGATAAGGGCGGAGGCTCCATAGCTGATGCCCAGACCGACAAGGCCTCCCATCAGACCGATCATGCCTGCCTCCATGAGGAACATCAGACGAATGTTGCCGACCACGCAGCCGAGCACTTTCATCACGCCGATCTCACGGGTACGCTCGTAGATGGACATGATCATCGTGTTGATGATACCGAGGGCCGCGACGAACAGGGATACCGCGCCGATGCCTCCGAGAACCAGCTGGATCATGTTCATCATATCCTCGATAGGCCCGCGCACGTTCTCCATGCTGTAGGTATCGGAAAACCCCATGTCATGGATGGCGGTTTCCAGCTCGGGGACAAACTCGACGCTCTCCGCCTTAACCACGGCCTGCGAGTAATTGATGCCCTGGTTCTGCGGGTCGGTGCGGACCTTGTTGGCCTTGTTGTACTGCTCCGTCAGCTCCTGCGCAAGAGAGATATCAATAAACGCGCAGTAGCTTGTCGGCGGATTGCGGGAATAGTCCGACGTGAGCAGCCCCGTGCTCTGCAGCTTGATCGGACGGCCGTAAAGCTCGCCCTCGTTGGTGAGCACCTGCACCTGCAGCTTGTCGGAGAGAGGATCCACATAGGGATCCGGAATATTGCCGTTCGCATCGGGATACTGGTTGACGCGGTTGTTCGACTTCTTCTTCGTGTTGTAGAACGAATAGAGCGACTCCTGGCTGAACAGTACCGTATTGGAGAGCTGCGACTCGTCCGGGAAGGACCCGTCGTCCAGCGTATACCCGAGCGCCTCCAGCGCGCTCAAATCCAGGCCGTACACCATGCCGTCATAGCGGTATTTCCCGCTGCTGATGGCACACGAGCCCCAGGGAAGATCATAAACCGGCGTGACGGCGACGACATGATCGAGCGAACGGATCGACTCGATGGCCGCGTCGTCGAGCTTGGTGGACTCGGCGCTCTGGTTATAATTGTAAATCTGGATCATGGTGATATCGCCCATCTGCTCAAGGGACTGGTTCATGCCCTCTGTAAGGCCGAGACCGATGGAGAGCATGACCACGATGGCGCAGGTGCCGATCAGCACGCCCGCCACCGTAAGGCAGGTGCGTACCTTTCGCTTGAGCAGGTTCTTCAGGCTCATCGCCATCATGTCTCTGAGCTTCATGAGCGCGGCTCCTCCTCTTCCCCGGGCAGCGGCTCTCCGGTCTCCGGATCGGCAGCCGCCGGGACGTCGGGCGCTTCACCGGGAATGCCGGCCTGCGGGATCTCCGCCGTTTCTCCGGGGAGCGTCTGATGCGGCTGCGCGTAGGCAAACGCGTCCGCGTCCTCTCCGTCCTCCTCCAGCTCCTCCAACAGTCGCATCCGCTTCGCGCGGCGCTTTTTGCGAATCACAAGGACAAGCAGAACAATGACGCCCGCACCCGCGACGCAGATCAGCACGATTCCCCAGATCGGGAAGGAGGACTGCTCCTCCATCATCCCGGGATCCATGCCGGGGTCCATCCCCGGATCGATGCCGGGATCCACATACATATTCTCCATGACCTCACAGGCAAAGGTCATTTCCTTGACCTGTTGGGTGCCGGTCGAATCTTCATAGGTAAAGATGATCTTTCCCTCCATCGTGCCGACTTCATTGGGAGAAATGCTCATGTCGATGTAATCGCCCGTGCCGGACTCAACGTTTCCGATGTAGGTGCTCGAACCGTCCAGCGCGGTGAAATTACCCTCCACCTCAGCGGAGAGGTTATAGATGGTGCTCTTTCCCTGATTGACATAATTGGCAGACAGATACACGCTGTCGCCAAGCATGACGGGACCGTAGATCTCGCCGAGCGTAACGGTAAAGCGATCCTCCTGCGTGATGGGGATGGAGAAGGTCACCGTATCGTTTGCCGCCGTGTGATCCTTGCCGTACACATAATCAAAGGACACCTGCATCGAGTAAGAATTCGGCGCGGCGTCCGCCTTGGGCAGAAGCGTGATCTTTTCCTGCGCCGTCTGGCCGGGAGCAATGCTCTCGATGTAGAAGGTGCTGGAGGAATTCGCGGGGGTAAAGGCCGCGCCCGCTCCCGCGTCGTTCGTGACGGCGGACACCTTGATGACGGCATTTTCGATACTCTGCGTCCGGCTGGTGTTCTTGAAGTTCATGGTGAGCTCGAACTCCTTGCCGCCGAGCACAGCCTGCCCGCCGTAATCATAGCTCTCGAGAATCACCACGGGCTTCATCTCCGGTGTTTCGCCTGAACCGGGATCGTCCGGGTCGTCCGCCGTGCCGGTGACAAAGACGAAAGCGTTCGTCGTCTTTTCCGTCACCTCGTCGGAGGAAACGGAGATCGGCACGCTGACGTTGCCCGTCGGCATGGAGGCGGCGCAGATCATCGGGAAGGTGACGGTCGCCGTCGCGCCGGGATCGAGCGAGGAAATCACCTGCACGTTCAATTTGCCGTTGACGGTGATCCGGTCAAGCGTCGGCAGCATGACGTTGACATTGTTGCACGTCTTCTGTCCGTTGTTCCGGATTGTGACGGCGAGATCGAAGGTGTTGCCTTCGCGCAGGTTTTCCTTGTTGACGGAATAATTTTCCACCATCAGGCTGCTCTTCTCTTCCACCGGCTCGGAGGTCGCGCCTTCGTCGAGCTGGCATTCCGTAATGGTTTTCTGGCCATATGCACGGTAGGTTTCATTTTCTGATGTATCTTCCCATGTAATGGTAAACTTAAGCGTAGCGACAGATCGGCCCGTATTGGTCATATACTGCTCTGGAATATAGAGTGATCGCACTTCACTGCTGTTTGGAAATACTGATGTATCAGTGTTTTCAGGAAGTTCTTCCAATTCAAATGTTTTTTTTGACAAAGCGACTCCCGCTGCACTAACAGTCACTTTTGCCCCCGATGGCGCAATGTCATCACATTGAGAAAAATCAAAATAGAATGTTGCTCCAAACGGCATCCCTTTTCCTACTGAAGTTATATTGTCCAACTGATACGTAATTTTCATGTTTTCAACATTCACTGCCGCCTGCGCGGGAACCGCAGGAAGCAGTCCGATCGTCATCAGGAGCGCAAGGGCAAGAGCGAGCGCTCCGCCTGTAAAAAGACTCTTCTTCCCATTCTTCCTCTTCATGCCTGGGCCTTCCTTTCCTCCTCAATGTCCGGGCCCCATGCGGGCCTCGGTTCGAGACGGCTGTCGTAGCGGACAAGACCGTCGTGAATTTCTATCAGCCGGTCGCCGAACCGGGCGATCTCCCGGTCATGGGTCACGACGATCAGCGTCTCGTGGTAGCGGCGGGCCATGCCTACCATGATGCCCATGACCTCGCTGCTCGTCTTACTGTCGAGATTGCCGGTCGGTTCGTCGGCAAAGACGATCTTCGGATGCGAGACGAAAGCGCGGGCAATGCCGACACGCTGCTGCTGACCGCCGGACATCTGCGTCGGCCGGTGAGACATCCGCGAGCCAAGACCGACGGCCTTGAGCATTTTCGTCGCCTCCTGCATCCGCTTTCCTCTTCCCGTCCCCCGAAAAACGAGGGGCATGGCGACATTCTCAAGGGCTGTAAGCGTCGGCAGAAGATTGTACGACTGAAAGACAAACCCGATGTTTTTCTGCCGGAAGAGCGCCCACTGGCGCTCGGAGAAGCCGGTCACATCCGTTCCGGCAATGGTAATTCTTCCCCGCGAGGGCTTTTCCAGCCCCGCCATGATATTCAGCAAGGTTGATTTTCCGGAACCGGAAGTACCGAGGATACAGCAGATTTCGCCCTCCTCAATATCGAGCGAAACGCCGCTGAGCGCGACAATTCGCTCCCTGTCCACCCGGTACACCTTCCGGACTCCCTGCACGCTGATCAGGCTCATCGCCTCTCTCCTTCCCCTTTCCCCGCGCCTGCGGGACCTGCGGTCAGCATTTCGCGCACGCTCCCTCCGGTCGCCCGGCTGTGTGCTTCCGAATGCCAAGCGGCACGCGCTGCAGCCTTTCTGCAGCTTTCTGCGGCTATTCTACCATATTTATCGGAGAATTGCTCTAGAAATGAACAAATTGTAAGAAATTTATTCGACAGAAAACGGGGCGCAGATTTCCTGCTTATCGTAGTCCCCCGTACCACGGAAAAGCATAACCTCCTTGACAAACTGGTACTCCCCGGCGGGAAGGGAACCGTAAAGCCATTCCCAATCCACTTCCGACTCAGATGTGCCGTCCTCGGGAAGGATGACGGCCATCGCGTCCCAGCCGACATTGTCAATCTGATACGGCAGCGCGGTCCACTCACCGTTTTCAAGCCGGCGGACGTCGTACCAGCTCCCTGTCGAGAGCTCTCCCTCCGCCGTCCCTCCCGACTGCTCCCAGACATAAGATAAACCGGACGCAGAAGCAGACGTGACAGAAAGCGTCACTCCCCAGTCGGACAGTTCTCCCTTTTCCTCCGCGGAAACCGGCGCGCTGCCTATGGGATCGGAAGCGCTCTCCGAAACGGCAGCAGAAGACGTTTCCGGAGCGGCAGAACTGCCCCCGGACGGAGCGCAGGCCGCAGAAACCAAACAGAGAGCGCACACAGCGGCAAAAGCAAGAAAGCGTTTCATCCTTCTTCCTCCTCTGCGGGCACACAGGCCCGTGAACAATGGACTCTCACACTGAGTAGACGCTGCATCTTGTCAAAAAGTTACAGGAATAGAAAATAATTTTTTTATTTCTTAGGCGTAAAAGAAAACAAAAATCCCGCCGCATACCGCAAAGGTACACGGCGGGAAAATCATGGACACCGCTTTTCCTGCATTAGGCCCCCGTACCGGAAAGATGGCCGTAAACGGAAAGGAATCCGGCAACGGTGACAATGACAATCAGGATGGGAGTGAGAATCCGGATGCAGAAAAGCCAGGCCTTTTTCAGGCGGAACGTCCCGGAGTTCTGCTCGACGTGATCAATGACATGCTTCGGACCCCAAATCCACCCGACAAAAATGCACATGGAAATACCGCCAATCGGCATAATGATATTGTCTGTCAGCACCCCCATGAAAGCAAACACCGAGTAGCCGAGGATGGTAACGCCCCCGAGCGGGCCGCTCGACAGAGCGCTCGGAACGCCGAGAAGGAATACGAGCGCGCCGATAATGAAGACGGCACGCCGGCGGCTCCAGTGGAGGCAGTCGATCGCGAAGGATACGACCGTCTCAAGCAGAGCGATAGCGGAAGTCAGGGCCGCGAAGAACATCAGGAAGAAAAAGAGAATTGCAAAAATCGGACCGCCCTGCATCGATTCGAAGACCTTCGGCAGCGTACCGAAAATAAGAGTTTCTCCCTGAGCGGGCTCCAGCCCGAAGGAGAAAACAGCGGGGAAAATCGCGATACCGGCCATCACGGCTGCGCCGGTGTCGAGAGCCGCGACGGTTGCGCAGGACTTCGGAATATTCTCGCCCTTTTTCAGATAGCTGCCATACGTAAGCGTAATGCCCATGCACAGGCTCAGCGAGTAAAACACCTGTCCCAAAGCCGCGGAAAGCGAGCTGAGGCTGAACTGACTCTCCGTGTTTGCAAAGATAAATGAAAGGCCCAGTCCCGCGTTCGGCAGAGTGACGGAGCGCACAATGATAACAAGCAGAATCAGGAAGAGCACCGGCATCATGAAGGAGGACGCCTTCTCAATTCCCTTCGTGCCAAGATAGCAAATCAGGCAGGTTGCCAGCATGAAAACAAAATGCCAGACAACGGGTTCCACCGGCTCAGCGGTATAGGCGGCAAAATCAGCCGGAGCGGAAAGCGTCGTCACATACGACGCAATATATTTGAGAATCCATCCGCCGATCACACTGTAGTACGACAGAATGATAAAAGCAGCCAGAATTCCAAGAAATCCGATGAACGAGGCCTTTTTGTTGAGCTTGCGGTATGCGTTTACGGGGCTCTGCTCCGTCATCTGACCGATGCTCATCTCGGTGATCATGACCGGCACACCGAGAATGACGACAAAAACAAGATAGGCAATCAAAAATTGAAGACCGCCGTTTTTGCCCATCAAATACGGAAACTTCCACAGGTTTCCCAGACCGATGGCCGCTTCGGCCGTTGCAAGGACAAATCCAAGCTTGGAGGCCCACTGTGTTCTGCTTTTCGTGTGCACAAATATTCTCCCTTTCCCCTGCCGTTTTCAGCCCCATCCTGTCTCCGGAAAATCCGGCTGCTGCCGTGCATGCTCCTGTTGCCTGCACAGCGCGCAGCAAACATTGTGGTGAGGTCCCATACGGCTCATTTTCCCGCGCTCCCGTGCGGAGCGCGATTGTTCCGCGTGTCCTCCCGCTTACAAGCCCGCCACGCGGCGGACGGACTCGTGCATCGCATCCCATTTTTTCTCCATGTCCGCCACAAGCTTGAACTGTGTGCGGGCGCGATCCAGATTCTGCCCCTCCCGGTGTATACGGAAATAGCGGTCGCCGTCGAGGTAGTCCCCAAGGAAGCGAATGCCGCATTCGAGCGTCATCAGCTTTGCCGCCATGGGCATCGCGCCGATTTCCGCCTCCGTAAGGCTGCCGCCGCAGCCCTCCAAAAAGCCCTGTGTGTAAAGCTCGAACAGGGAAAGATCCATCTCCACCTTCGAAAGATCGCGCTCGTCCTCGTCTGCGGTGCTCGCGCCGAAACGAATGGAATCGCCGAAATCGTTGACCGCAAGCCCCGGCATCACCGTGTCAAGATCAATCACGCAAAGCCCCTTGCCGGTCTCCCGATCGAGCATGACGTTGTTGAGCTTCGTGTCGTTGTGCGTCACGCGCAGAGGCAGCAGCCCGTCTTCCTGCATACGCACAAGCGTGCCGGCCTCCTCGCGCCGCGCCATCGCGAAAGCAATCTCCTCGCGCACGGAATCCGCCCGTCCGCAGGCGTCCCGCTCCACCGCGCGTTCAAAATCGCGGAAACGGCTGATCGTATTGTGGAAATTCGGAATCGTCTCGTGAAGCGTCTGCGCCGGATATTCCGCAAGCAGTCGCTGGAAGCTGCCGAAAGCCACCGCAGACTCATAAAAATCCTGCGGTTTTTCCACACGGTCAAGACAAACGGCGTCTTCGATAAAATGGAACACACGCCAGCATCCGCCCTGCGGATCCGTGCAGTAATTTTCTCCCGTTCGCGTCAAAACAAGATTCATCGTTCCGCGCTCCGGGTCGCCGCCGCTGAGCAGAAGCCGTCTGCGAAGATAGGACGTCACGTTCGCCACGTTTTCCATCAGCCCGTCAATGTCCGCAAACACGGAACGGTTCATGCGCTGCAGCACATAGCGGCGCGTTTTCCCCTCCTGCAGCCCGCAGGTCACTCGATAGGTTTCGTTGATATGTCCGCTGCCGCAGGGCTCGCAGCTGAGAACGGGACCGTCAAACTGATAGCACGCGAGAACCGCATCCACCATTTCCCGGTTCATGCCGCATCCCTCCCCGCCGCGGACGGAAAGTCTCCGCCGCAAAAAGAGCGGGCCAGCCAGCCCGCCGGAATCCATTGCATCATGTCGCTTATTCCTCCTGATAACCGTCTCCTGTTCGGCCCGCCCAAACCGCGTGCGGACGTCCGGAGAGTTGTTTTTCCTTTGCCGTATTTGTTTAGTATACCTCTTTCCGACACGGTTGCAAAGCCCTGTCCCATTTTTTTGCTTTATATTTATTGTTTTTGTTTTTCTATCGTCCAGGCGACAATTTTAGCAACATTCTCACAATATTATAGAATTTTCTGCACTGTTTTTATGTTATTTTGATAGAAACCGATTGCCTTACCGGGGAAAACAGAGTATAATAATACAAATGAATTGCATCATTTCAATCTTCTGCCGCCGCCTGCTCTTCAAAGCGCATGCAGGCCGCTTCGAAAGGGGATCGCCATGAGCAATATTCCATTTACGCTGCACACTCAAAGCAGCACAGTCATCAATGTCAGCCTGTTACACGCCGCCTCTTCCAAATATGAAGGAGAGTGGAGCGGCACGCCGCATTCTCATCCTTACGCCGAATTTTTCTATGTCCTCCGCGGGGAAATTGATTTTCAGGCGGAGGGCGAACCATATTCCCTTCACGAGGATGATCTGATCGTGATTAACCCCGACGTCAGTCACACGGAACGGCCGCGCGGGCCGGGAACGGTGGAATACGTTTCCTTCGGGGTGGAAGGGCTTTGCGTGGATCCCGCCGGCAGCGGAATGTGGAGCAGCTGCAGCCTGTTCCATTGCCGTCAGAGCCGGAGCGAGGTTCGGTTTTTCCTGCGTCTGCTCCTCGCGGAATTCGAAAACAATCTGCCGGACTACGAGCAGCTGTGCTGCCACGCGTTTGAATCCCTTCTGGTGTTTCTCAGGCGCGCGCACCCACAGGAGCTTGCCGTCACGGCCCCGAAGCGGACAGCCCGGGAATGCTCCGCGGTCAAGCGGTACATCGACGCGAACTTCCGGCAGCCCATCTCTCTGGATCATCTCGCGGAGGTAAGCCAGCTGAACAAATACTATCTGGCGCATGCGTTCCGCGAATACATAGGCCTGTCCCCCATCAATTACCTCAATTCCCGCCGGGTGGAGGAGGCGCGCGTCCTGCTGCGGGACACAAGCCATTCCATTTCGGAGATCGCGGGAATCGTGGGCTTTTCCTCGCAGTCGTATTTTGCACAGGTCTTTCAGAAGGCAGTCGGTGAATCGCCGGGAGAATACCGCAAGCGGCTGCGCCGCGGGCGGCAGGAAAAACAGGAATAGACGAAAAAGGCATGAAGACGCGGCCTGCACAGACAAAGGTCTGAGCAGGCCGCTCTTTTTCTCTCAGATGGACTGCATAAACGGCTCGATATAGAGCAGCGCGGCGCCCACGGCGGACGCCTCGCCGCGGCAGCGGCAGGGCTGCAGATAGGAACCCCCGCCTCCGAAGGTATCAAGCGAAGCGGCCAAAGCGCGCAGCGAATCCATATACGGCGTGAGGAAAGCCCCCACATACCCGCCGAGAATCACCGTGCAGTCGAAAGCCATATGCAGATTGTTTGCCGCGGCGGCCAGACGCGGCGCGTACGCGTCCCAGAGGGAGACGGCGGCGCTTTCGCCGCGATCGAGGGCGGAGAAAAAGGCCTCGAGACTCCCGCCGTACGGGCCGGAAAGAAGACCGGCGGCGCAGTAGGCGTCGAGACAGCCCGTCTTTCCGCAGTAGCAGCGCTTTCCGTCCGGGACAAGCGTCATGTGGCCGAACTCCGCGGCGCGCAGGTTCTCCCCCTGATAAAGACTGCCCCCAAGCAGGATCGCCCCGCCGACGCTGTTGCTCAGCGAAAGATACACGGCCGTGTCCGGTCCCTCGCTCCCCCACAGTTCAGCCTTTCCCGCAGCGCTCGCGTCGTTGCACAGAAGGCCGGGACATGGCAGAAAGCGCGTAAACTCATCCCCGCTCCGCGCGCCGAGGCCGAGAACGTGGGAACTGCGGATCCCTCCCCCTGCCGCGAGAATACCGGGAAAGGAAACACCCGCACCGAGCAGCCTGTCGGAAGGCGTGTCGCCGATCACCTCACGCGCAAGCTCTCCGAGAGCACGGTAATACGCCTCCGTGTCGGAAAACGGCAGCGCCCTGCGAAAGCCTCGCACAATGTTCCCGGCCAGATCGACGAGCACACAGCTGACATGGCCGCGCGTAACGTCAAGCCCGACGGCAAGACGCGCGTCAAGAATGCACGAAACCCCTCGGGCCGGACGGCCTCCCGTCGAGGCAAAGGATCCATCCTCGCGCACAAGTCCCTCCTCGCAGAGGATCCGCAGGTTCTGCGCGACGGTGGGCAGGCTCAGTCCGAGACGGACGGCAAGCTCCTGCTGGGAAACACGGCCGGATTCATAGACGGCGCGGAAGATGCGGTTGCGGTTGAGACGGCGCAGCTCCAGGCCGTTGCGCGGAGAGGCGCTCATGCTTCTTCCCCGATCCGCATACCGTCCCAGGCAAGCGTCACCGGGCAGGGGAAGCTCCGTCCGGCCAGCCACGCGGCAAGCTCTTCGCCGGTGGAGGTGTAGTGATTGATGTGCGTGAGATAGACATACGAAGCGGCCGTAAGCGTCCCCTGATCAAACAGCGCGCGGATCAGCCGCTCACAGGAGAAGGCGTCCAAATGGCCCTCCGGCTCCTCGCCGCGATCGGGCGTGAGACCGAAGGTGCATTCGGAAACAAGAAGATCGAGAGCGCGGCCGCGCAGCGCTTCGAAGGTTTCCGGAAGATACCAGCCCGTGTCAAGACCGTAGTAGAGCGTGCGGCCGTCCGGCAGCTCGAGCAGATAATTGGCGCTGTTTTCTCCCACCTGTCCCTTGTGATTGCCGCGCAGCGGCGTAACGCGCACACCGGCTACCGTCTCCGTTTTTCCGTACTCCAGACGGCGGAACTCCACCGCTCCCTTCGCGAGCAGACGCCCGGTTTCCTCGCCGACAAACCGGCTCTCCCGGAAGCACTCCACCGCACGGAAAGCCTCGTCCGTCAGCCAGAACACAAGGGGCTCCTTCGCATCGCGCGACATCGAACGCACCTCCATCATGTCATAGCAGAAATGATCAAGGTGGGTGTGCGTGACGAGAACGTGGCGCAGTCCGGTGAGATCGCCGAAGCGCATGGCGCGCAGCACGGCGTCCGGACCGAGATCCACGCTCAGCTCCTCATTGACGCGGAACATGGAACGGGCTCTCTCCTCCCGTCCGCCGCGCTCGCGCGCAAACTGGCAGACACGGCAGGAGCAAAACGGGCTGGGGATCGCTTCCGCTGCCCCGGTACCGTAAAACACAAGGTTGCTGTTCATGGTGAAAAACGCCTCCCGGATCAATGTTATCCCTTTCATGATACGGGATTTCCACCGGAAAAGCAAGGAAAACCCCGTACAAATCCTCACCCGGCCCGGTCAGGCTGCCTCCGCCGGAAACCTTTGCGGCAAAAGAAAATTGTCAAGCCTTCCCGGGCATGCTACAATAGAGGGAAAAGAGCCCTCGGGGGCGCGGGAGGCGCGAAGCATGATCGATTTTCAGGAGCTCGGCAAATACAGGGAAAACAACCGGATCGAGGCGAAACGGGCCGTCGGCGGCCTGCCGCGCAGCATCTGGGAGACATACTCCGCTTTTGCCAACACCGTCGGCGGGGTGATTCTCCTGGGCGTGGAGGAAGGCCCGGACAAAACGCTTCACTCCGTCCGTCTGCCGGATCCGGAGGGGCTTGCGGAGGACTTTCTGGTTCTCGTCAACGATCCCGCCGTCGCAAGCGTCAACATTCTCTCTCCGATGAACGTATGCGTAATCGAGGCGGAGGGAAACCGGATTGTCGTCATCGAAGTACCGCGCGCCGATCGCCGCGATCGGCCGGTCTACGTCGGCGGCGACCCGGTGAAAGGCACCTACCGGCGAAACGGCGAGGGGGATTATCACTGCACTCCGGACGAGGTGCGTGCCATGCAGCGCGACAGCCGCGAGGGCACGCTCGACGGACAAATCCTCTCCGCACTGCCGCCGTCGAGCCTCTCGGAGCCCAGCGTGGAACGCTACCGCAAACGCCTCGCGGCGGTAAGACCGGGTCATCCGTGGCTCTCTCTGCCCTGGGACGGATTATGCGCGAAGCTTGGAGCGCTTGCCCGCGGAGAGGACCGTTTTATGCATCCGACGGCAGCCGGTCTTCTTCTCTTTGGAGAAGAAGACGCCATCCGCTCTGTTTTTCCGCACTATACCCTCGACTACCAGGAGCGGCCGTCGCGCACGTCCCGCTGGACCTACCGCCTGCGCTCGGAGGACGGAGCCTGGAGCGGAAACCTTTTTGATTTTTATGAACGGGTAACAGAGCGTCTGCCTCTCGGTCTTCCGGAGGAGGAGCATCCGCAGGAGACGCGGGAGGCGCTCACGGAGGCGCTCGTCAACGCGATTGTCCACGCGGACTATGAGGGAACAAGAAGTCTTTCCGTCGTCAAAACGCCGTGCGAGATCGTCTTTTCAAACCCCGGCGGCCTGCGGCCCTCCCTTCCCGAAGCGCTCGGCGGAGGCGTAGCCGATCCGCGCAACGCCAATATCATGCGGATCCTGCGCCTGGCAGGCATTGGCCACGGAGAGGGCAGCGGCCTTCCCGCCATCTTCCGCGCGTGGAAAAAACGGAACCGCGCCGCTCCGGTGCTTGAGGAGCAGCTTTCTCTGGGACGAACCGTGCTGACGCTGCCGCTTTATGGGAAACCGGATGCGGAGAACACAGGCGTCCTTTCCCCCGCCGTCCGGCAGGCAGCCCTCGACTATCTGCGCGATCATGTCTCGGCGGAGTTCTCTGAGCTGGCAGACTTTCTCGGCGAGGGAACGGCGCGCGTCAAGCTTCTTCTCGGAGACCTGATCGCCGGCGGCCTCGCGGAGGAGATTGTGCGCGGCGGAAAACGGCTGTACCGGCTCAAACAGTAGAGCGCCGCGCGGCGCTGCACGACAATGCGGCGCCAGACGCCCCTCCATGGGCGGAGAATAAAACAAAAACGAAGGAGCGTGACCGGAGGAATGGTGGATTTTCTCATTGTCGGCGCGGGCTTTTCCGGGGCGACCATCGCGCGTGTGCTGGCTGAGAAGGGCCGACGCGTCAAAATATGGGAGCAGCGCCCGCACATCGGGGGCAACATGTACGAGAGAACGGACGAAAACGGAATCCGCAATCACGTCTACGGCCCGCATATTTTCCACACCAACAGCGAGCGCGTTTTTGCCTTTCTGCGCCGCTTTTCCGATTTTTTCCCCTATGAACACCGCGTGCTCGGACGAATCGACGGGAAGCTCGTACCAATCCCGTTCAACTTCACCTCGCTGGAAACCCTCTTCCCCGCCGCGCAGGCGGCACGCCTCGAGGAACGGCTGCGCGCCGCATACCCCGAGAAAGAAAAAATCTCGATCCTCGACCTGATTTCAAGCGGCGACGGTGAGATCCGCTCCTTCGGCGACTACGTGTTCGATCGCGTTTTTGTTCACTATACGGCCAAGCAGTGGCAGCAGCCTGTTTCGGAGGTCGACGCATCCGTCATCAACCGCGTGCCTGTCGTGCTCGGATATGACGACCGCTATTTCAGCGACCGCATTCAAGCCATGCCTGCGGACGGCTACACCGCTCTCTTTGAGCGAATGCTCGACCATCCGAACATTGAGGTAACGCTTTCCTGCGACGCGCTTTCCCATCTCACCCTGCGCGGCGGCCGCGTTTTTCTCGACGGGGAAGAATTCTCCGCACCCGTTGTGTACACCGGCGCGCCGGACGCGCTGCTCGGCTTTTGCTTCGGCCATCTTCCGTACCGTTCGCTCGCGTTCGTCTTCGAGCAGCTGCCGATCGACAGCTTCCAGCCTGCCGCCGTGGTTAACTATCCCAACGAGGAGGACTTTACGCGGATCACCGAAAGCAAAAAGCTGACCGGTCAGGTGCTGCCCGGGCGCACAACCATTCTGCGGGAATATCCCGCCGCCTACTCCCCCGGCGCTGCGCGGGGCGGCATTCCATACTACCCCGTGCCGAACGCGGAGAATCAGGCGCTCTATCAGCGGTACCGCGAAGTGCTGCGCGCCTATCCGGGCCTGACGCTCTGCGGAAGGCTCGCCGAATACCGCTACTGCAACATGGACGCCGCTGTGGAGCGCGCGCTCGACACGGCGGAGAAGCTCGCGGAAAGCGCATCCGCCGAAAGATAAGTCCGCTCCGCTTCTCCCCACAATCGTCACACCGCCAGGAGACTTCTGCCCTCAAACATTGCGGAGGTCTCTTTTTCTTTTCGCTTTTCCAGTTGATCCGAAGCGAGAGACCTTTCCCCTCTCTCCCCCTTCTCCGCGCACCGATCGCTTTCCTTTCTCATACAATGGCTTGAGGGGAAATCCCCCCATGCCCTGAAAGGAGAGTTGATTTCATGAGTGATAAACTGGACGGCCAGTCCTGTGACCTCGGCGTCCCGGCCCCGCTGTCGGAGGATACCGTGCCGGCCATGGCATACGTACCCTTCCAGCAGTACGGCGCTGTGTATCAGCCTGAGCAGGCGCTGGAAAACGGCACCCTCTTCCCGGATCTTGACAAGCCGTTCAGCGGCAGAAAGGAGCCGAGAGCATGAGCGAACAGGAACGACTTCTGCGGCGCATCCGCGCCTGGCAGTTCTCCGAGTGGGAGCTGCACATCTTCCTCGACACACATCCGAACGACTGCGAAGCGGCCAAAAAGCTGAAGGAGTGCCGCGCAAAAACGGCAGCCCTCGTCAAGGAGTACGAGGCCGCGTACGGCCCGCTCAATGAGTCGGGCGCGAACACGAGCCGCTGGGCCTGGATCACCGGCCCGTGGCCCTGGGAGACGGGAGAGGAGGACGACGGCTGATGTGGGTGTATGAGAAACGACTGCAATATCCAATCCGGATCAAAAATCCGAATCCCGCCCTGGCAAAGCTGATTTGCGCCCAGTACGGCGGACCCAACGGCGAGCTCGGCGCGTCGCTGCGCTACCTGTCGCAGCGCTACTCCATGCCTTACCCCGAGCTCAAGGCCATCCTCACGGACATCGGTACGGAGGAGCTCGGCCATCTTGAGATGGTCGGCACCATTGTTTACCAGCTGACGCGCAACCTGACGCCGAAGCAAATCCAGGAGGGCGGCTTCGACGCATATTTCATTGACCATACGACGGGCGTCTACCCCGCCGACGCGAACGGCACGCCGTTCTCCGCCGGTTCTTTCGCCGTAGCCGGAGATCCCATCACCGATCTCCATGAGAACATGGCGGCGGAACAGAAAGCGCGTACCACGTACGACAATATACTGCGCTTCTGCGACGATCCCGACGTGGCCGATCCGATCCGCTTCCTGCGCGAGCGTGAGGTCGTGCACTACCAGCGCTTCGGCGAAGGACTGCGCCTGACCACCGATAAGCTTGACTCGAAGAATTTCTACGCCTTCAACCCGTCGTTTGATCGGAAATAAAGCCGGCAAAATTCCAGGGCGGCCCGCAGACAAACCGGACGGACACCCTGCGCACAAAAACGGACCGATTGCCCATCCGGCGATCGGTCCGTTTTCCATCTGTCTCTTTTCTCCCCATATGTCTCCCGGCGGCATGTCTGTCTCCGAAGGGAAGGACAAAACGGTAAAACAAAAGCGCCATGCCCCTCCGAAGAATACGGAAATGAAAGAGCAATGGGTAGAAATGCGAACGAAAACGGAGTATAATATGCGTTGTACGGGCAGGGCGGTTTTTATTCCCTGCCGGGCTCTGGAGACGAAAGAGGTTGATAGCATGGAAATCAGAGCTGCTGTTTATGAAGACATCCCCGCTCTGCTGAAACTGTACCGCGATCTGTTCGAGGAAGCGGCACAGCTGCAGCCCTACAATTTTCAAGCCGCGGAACCGGCACAGGATTCTCTGAAAAAAATGATCGACGCTCCGGACAGCGCGATTCTTGTTGCTGTGCAGGACGCGTCCCCCGTAGGCTTTGCCGTACTGGCAGAGCAGAAAACGCCTGCGCTGGACTGCCTGACGCCGCACCGTTACGCTTATCTGATGGATCTCGTCGTCTCTCCGGAGCTGCGGGAGATCGGTATCGGCTCCGGACTGCTTGACGCGGCGAAGGAGTGGGCGCGTGCACGGGGGCTCGACCACATTGAACTCAATGTGCTGCCGGAAAACAAGGGAGCCGTCCGTCTCTATGAACGCAACGGCTTCGAACCCTCGCTTTACCGGATGCAATACCGCTTTTAAGATGGACGACCGGATCATCCTGCACTGCGACTGCAACGCTTTCTATGCCTCTGTGGAGTGCCTGCTCCATCCGGAATACCGCGATGTACCGATGGCCGTATGCGGCGATCCGGACAGCCGGCACGGAATTGTGCTGGCCAAAAATGAGAAAGCCAAGAAATTCGGCGTGCAGACTGCTGAGACGATCTGGCAGGCCCGGCGGAAATGTCCGAACCTCGTCCTCGCCCCGCCGCACCGTGAGGAGTATGTCAAATACTCCCGCCTTGTCAATGAAATCTATCTGCGCTACACCGATCAGGTAGAGCCGTTCAGCATCGACGAAAGCTGGCTGGACGTAACGGGCAGCGGTCTGCTCTTCGGCTCCGGGCCGGAAATTGCGGACGAGCTGCGCCGTGTCGTGGAGGAGGAGACGGGGCTGACGATCTCCGTCGGCGTCTCGTTCAACAAGACGCTTGCCAAGCTGGGCAGCGACTACAAAAAGCCAAACGCCACCACGGTCCTCTCGCGGGACACGTACCGCACTCTTCTGTACCCGCTGCCGGTCGACCGCCTCCTTTTCGTCGGGAAAAGCGCGGCGCAGCGGCTGTGCCAAACCGGCATCCGCACGATCGGCGATCTGGCAGGGGCACAGCGGGAAACGCTCGTTTCGCTGCTGGGCAAAGGCGGGGGCGAACTGTGGGACATGGCAAACGGCCTCGACGACGCGCCCGTGCGGCGTTTCGGTGAAGCGCGGGAAGTTAAATCGGTCGGAAACGGCATGACGTTCCGGCGCGATCTGGCCGGACCGCAGGACGTCTCGCTTGCCGTGTCGGTGCTCGCGGATTCGACGGCAGCCCGCATGCGCCGTCACCGCATCAAGTGCACAACAGTGCAGGTAACGATCCGCAGTCCGAACTTCCACACCATCACCCGGCAGAAACGGCTCTCCGCCCCCACCTCGCTCGCGGCGGAGATCAAGACCGCCGCTCTCGAGCTGATTGCCGCCTCGTGGAATGAGCGTTCTCCGATCCGGATGCTGACTGTCACCGGCTCGGGCATTGTACCGGAGAACGACGCCGGCGAGCAGCTCAGCCTCTTCGAAACAGGTTCCGCCGAAAAACGCGAAAAACAGGAACATCTCGAGACTGCACTCGACAAAATCCGGGAGAAATTCGGCCGGGACTCGCTCTCGTTCGGTTCCGTCCTCGGCAACGATCTCGGAATCGGGAAATACGGCAATCAAAAACACGAGTAGGGCTGCCGTTCAGGCCCCACAAACAGCCGTCTTCATCGCTGCACTTTGTTCCTGTAAAGCCCTTTTGAACCGATTTAAGGCGAAAAATGTCAATCCAAATCGTATATTGTTAAAATAATACTACAAGGAGGAGTTGTTTTATGGTCAAACATTTTGTGTGCTGGAAACTAACGGAGGACGCGAAAAAGCGGCAAACGGAGCTCGCAGCGGATCTGGCGGCGCGCTTTCATGCACTGCTCGGTGTGGTCGACGGATTGACGGCGATTGAGCTTGGGGAAAACTACAACGGTGGGGAGTATGACCTGGCGCTGCTGTGTGAGTTTGTCTCCCGTGAAGCGGAGCGCGGCTACCAGAACCACCCTGCGCACCTGGCGATTAAAGCGATTGTACACGAGAACGTCTGCGGCCGCGCATGCGTGGACTACGAACTGTAAAGGCAAACGACTTTCATCTCTTTGAGAAACCATTTTTTGCAAAAACAGGCGAACGCCTTTGCTTTTACCCAATTTCATCTGACCGGAAAGAAAACGGAGGGCCTTCCCCTTGACAGGGAAAGGCCCTCCGTTTTTTCGCCTTATTACTTTTTCCGCGTCGCAGTCTCCATTGTAAGACCTGTAGCGTAATCAAGCTGGCGCTCCTCGTAGTCGTTTTCCGACTGGCGGGTGTAGCCGGTATATTCCCACGTCGCGGCGGGAGCGTCCTTCCGCCACGGGCGGCGGTGCCAGTAGTAGCCGCGGAACGGGTCGCGCGTGCGGTTCATATGATCGAGAATCGCGTCATGCAGGCGGCAGATGTCCGCATAGCAGGCGGGATCGTCGATGCGGTTCACAAGCTCCTGCGGATCCTCCTGCAGGTCATAGAACTCATCCTGGGACAAAAGATTGATGCTGAGCTTGTAGCGCCCGTCAAACGCGGCGCGCAGAGGCTGAAACGCGCCAAAGGTATCATGGTCGATCTCATAGCGACCAAACTCAATGAAGCAATAGTCGTTGACACGCCCGACCTCGCCGCGCGCCTGCGGCATCAGGCTCTCTCCCGCAAAAACGGGGGGACGCTTGAGGCCGAACAGCTCAAAAATGGCCGGGGCCACGTTGATATGGGAGACAGGCTCCTCGCTCACGGAACCTGAAGGGATACCGGGGCCCTTCAGGAACAGCGGGATGTGGGTGATCTCTTCATAGGCCGCGGGTCCCTTGCCGCTCAGGCAGTGCGACTCCAGAAAATCGCCGTGGTCGGAGGTATAGAACACATACGCGTCCTCTCCGGCATACTGTTCCACCGCGTCGAGCACGCGGCCAATCTGCGCATCGGCGAACGAATTGCAGCCGAAATAGAACGGGTCACGGATATGTACGGCGCTCCTGTCCTGCTTCCATTTTTTTCCGGCCCAGACACGCTGATAGTCGGGCTTGCCCTCCAGCGTATCTTCCACATTCGGAGATTTCGGGAACTCGTAGTCCTTATACTGCTCCCAGTACTCGCGCGGGCAGAGATAGGGGTGGTGAGGCTCATCATAGGAAACGCAAAGCAGGAAATTGTCCTCGCCGCCATGCTCCTGCAGGAAGCGGACAGCCCGATCCGTACAGCGGTGGGCATAGGTAAAGGAGGAGGGCACATCCTGCGTCTCCATCGTGGAGGTCTGACGGGATGCGTAGCGCTCTTCCGGCGTCAGCTCGTCGAGATAGTTGCGCATGTCATACCAATAGTCCGGATCCCAGCCGTCGGGACATTTGCCGAGGCCAAAATAGTCGCCGCCGTCGAGGTGCCACTTGCCGATGTATGCGGTGCGGATCCCGTTGTCACGCAGACGCTGGCCGATCGTGTGCACATCCGCGGACAGTGCGACGGAATTCGTCCAGCTGTTGCACGAATGCGGATACAGGCCCGTAAAAAGGGCTGCGCGGGCAGGCTGACAGACCGGCTGCGTGGTGTATGCCTGTGTAAAGCGCACCCCCTGCGCGGCCAGCCGATCGAGGCAGGGCGTTTTCAGCCCGGTGTGCACGTTGGCGTTGACCATGTCGTACCGCTGGGAATCCGTCATGATAAAAATAACCTTTGCCATAAACTCTATCCCCTTTTCTCCCTGTTGGTGCGGAGCCCGCTGCTCCGTCCCTTGCCCTCATTATACCCCTTTTTCCCCGCGCTGTCTGCCCCCCTGTTTCTATGTTTTTTCTGAAAATCACTGCAGGAAAACCGTCCCCCATCAATCCCCCCGCAGCCTCGCGAAGCATCTCACCTCCCCTCCTTCTCCGTGTTTCCAACGCGGGCGCTTTGATCTCCGAGGCTCGCCGCGGGACGCAGCGTGCGCGAATTGCGTCCCGCCTCAGCCCGGGCGGACGGGCTCAACCTGAGCTTGGGGCAAAAATGAAGGGTGCGGATTATACTGGAATGGGAAACTGAAATGAATGGGCGAAGCGCATCCGAAGCGCTTCGGCTTTTGGAAGGAGTTTTCGCTATGAACCAAACGATCCCCCTGTCCGCTCTGGAGGAGGGACAGGAAGCATTTGTAGGAGCGCTTCGGGCAAACGGCCCCATCCGGCGGCGGCTGCGCGACCTCGGCCTGACGGACGGCGCGCGCGTCGTCTGTCTGCAAAAAAGCCCGTGCGGCGACCCCGCCGCCTACCTGATCCGGGGCGCGGTCATTGCGCTGCGGCGGCAGGACGCCGGAACCATCCTGATGAAAGGGGTGAACGCACATGGGGCTGACGATGCAGTCCACCGGGACAGCCGCGCTTGATGCAGGACTGTGCATCGACCGCAGTGAACCGGGAGTGCGCGTCATTGCGGTAGGCGGAAATCCCAATGTGGGAAAAAGCACTGTCGTCAATGCCCTGACCGGCCTGCGCCAGCACACCGGAAACTGGCCGGGAAAAACGGTTACAACGGCGCAGGGCTCCTGCAGGTTTGACGGAGAGCCGTACATTCTCGTCGATATTCCCGGCACGTATTCGCTCTTTGCCAACTCCGCCGAGGAGGAGGCCGCCCGCGACTTTCTCTGCTTCGGCGGAGCTGACGCCGCCGTCATTGTGTGCGACGCGACATGTCTGGAGCGCAACCTCAATCTGGTGCTGCAGGCAATTGAAATTCTTCCGCGTACCGTCGTCTGCGTCAACCTGATGGACGAAGCCGAGCGCAAGGGAATCCGCGTCGATCTCAAGCGGCTGCGCGAACAACTCGGCGTACCGGTCACGGCAGCCA
>ERZ779885.1714-NODE-1714-length-21687-cov-6.029493_pt1 | contig 21687 bp, 18 predicted proteins | sample MGYA00511554_ERZ779885 | MGnify/ENA primary metagenome ERZ779885 (study PRJEB29588, sample SAMEA2160998) | human gut metagenome | biome: human gut; feature: human-associated habitat; material: faeces | place: Denmark | collected 2008/2010 ... | reverse complement strand
TGACTGACGCTGTTGCCGACCACTTAAGCATTGCAACCCACGGCGAGCAGGATAAAGACATTTGGGCACATTACATCCATAACAAAGAAGATATTGACGGCATGAACCTTGGCGGCATTGACGGCAGCTACGAAGCACAATACAACGGCATTGTAATCGGCAGCGATTTATACAAAAACGGCAAAACTACCGCAGGCATTGCTTTAAGCTATGCTGATGGAAACATTAACGGTAGCAACTCTGTAAGCAGTACCAAAAACGAAGCTGAATACTATGGCGCAAGCTTGTATGGACGCATTGATAATGGCAACAGTGCAATCCTTGGCGATATCAGCTACATGCACAGTGATAACGATATTACCCAAACCAATATGGGTCAGGAAATTACCGCTTCTGCCGACGCTGACGCCTTCAGCATTGGCATCCGTGCCGAACAGGCTTATGAAGCAGGCGCAGGTAAATTTGTACCGTATGCAGGCATCCGTTATATGCATCTTGGCGCAGGCGATTACAGCAATAGCCTTGGCATGGAATACAATGCCGATGACCAGAACCTGTGGCTGCTGCCGGTAGGCGTAACCTACAGCGCAGAAGTACAGAGCGGTGACTGGACTGTAAAACCGATTGCCGAAGTAGGCTATGTATGGACGATGGGCGACCGTGACACTGACCAGACAGTAAGCCTTAACGGCGCAGCAGATACATTTGGATTTGAAACTGCTGACAGCGGCAGCTTTATCGGCAGACTTGGTATTGAAGCTGAAAAAGCTGATGTAACTTACGGTTTAAGCTACGAATATCAGAAAGGCGATACCGTTAAAGCCAATAAATGGATGGCTAACCTGACTTTCAGCTTTTAATTAAATTTTAACTAACAGCAAAAACGCGCTTTGCAAAATGCAGAGCGCGTTTTTAGTATCTTTACAGGTTTATACTTTTCTGTTACAATACAAAAATGCAAATGCGCTGCCATAACGGTAGGCGGTTAGCCCCTCTGCGGAGGGACTGTGACCCTCCGATAATATATAAATCCGGCGTAAGCCGGAAATACTATTAAGGAGGGGATAGCGTGGATATTATTGTATCGTTGATAACCTTTGCAGGTTATACCATAGCGGTATTTTCCCTTGGCTATACCTTCGGGAAAGATATTACGCATAAAAACAGATAACCGCCACACGCCCTGGAAATGCTGTGACGGTTATCATTAAATAATCTGAATTTGTTAAAGGGCTGACCGTCTATCGGCAGCCTTTTGTATTTCTATAATTATTATAGCAAACAAGCGGCAAAAGTCAAATTGTATTTATTGATAGTGCTGGTTGAAAACATAATGCAAATTTACGCAATACTTTTTTATTTTTTTGCAGGTATTTTGCATAGTTTAAGCGAATAATATACTTTATAAGTTTATTTAAATTTTTGATGGGAGATGATGATATGCCGTATTTGCTTTTTACATTAATTATCAGTATTATTGTGGCGGTATTTGCAGTGCAGAACGCTGCTGATGTAACGGTTGGTTTTTTGATGTGGACGGTGCAGACCAGCCTTGTTGTGGTAATTTTGGGCGCTGCGCTTTTGGGCGCGCTGGCTATGGGCTTTTTTACGCTGATGCTGAAAGCCAAGCACTATTTGTATAACAAAAGCCTGAAATTTGAAATTGACCAGCTGAAAAAAGAAAATGCCAAATTAAAAGAAGAAAAAGAAATGCTTATGCACAGCCAGCGCAATAAAGAACTGGAAAAACCTGCGGAAGAAGCTGTTAGCAAAGCATGAAGAAACATAAAATATGGCAGTTTAACGAATTTAACAGGGAAGAAGCCGAAAAACTGGCGCAGCAGGCGGGCGTTTCGCCGCTGGTGGCAGGCATTTTGCTGAACCGCGGCATAAAAGATGCCCAAAGCGTGCGTGAGTTTTTATATGGCAGTGCCGACCCTTACCACGACCCGTTTTTAATGAAGGATATGCCCAAAGCGGCAGAACGTATCCTGCGCGGCATTGATGCCGGCGAGCGCATTACCGTTTACGGCGATTACGATGTGGACGGCATCAGCGCAAGCTCGCTTTTATATTTGTTTTTAAAAGACTGCGGAGCAGACGTTAACACTTACATACCGGAGCGCAAAAGCGAAGGCTACGGGCTGAATATTGACGCGCTTAACCATCTGGCGGAAGCCGGAACAACGCTTGTGGTAACGGTGGACTGCGGCATCAGCGCGGTAAGGGAAATTGCAGGCGCACCAAAAACGCTTGATATTGTGGTAACTGACCACCATACGCCGCCGGAGGTTTTGCCGGAGGCTTATGCGCTGGTAAATCCGCATCAGAAGGACTGCAATTACCCGTTTGAGCATCTTTCCGGCGTGGGCGTGGCCTTTAAGCTGTGCCAGGCGCTTTACAAAATGCGCTTTCCGGATAAGCCGCTGTGGGACGGCAACACCGAGTTTGTGGCTTTGGGCACGGTGGCCGACATTGTGCCGCTGTGGGGCGAAAACCGCGCGCTGGTTAAGCACGGGCTTAAAAAGATGGAAACAACGGAAAACATCGGGCTGAAGGCGCTGATAGAAAAGAGCCGCTGCCCGGTTAAGGATATAACTTCCGAAAATATAGGCTTTATACTGGCGCCGAGGCTTAACGCCGTTGGCAGGCTGGAGCACGCGCAGCTGGCGGTTGAGCTTTTAACGGCGCAGGATGAAGCGCGTGCGGCGGAAATTGCCGAAGCGCTGAACGAAGAAAACACGCTGAGGCAGAAAATAAGCCGTGAGATTTTTATGGATGCCGAAAAAATGCTGGCGCAGTATGAACATATTGATACGGCGATTGTGCTGGCGAAAGAAGGCTGGCACGCAGGCGTTATCGGCATTGTGGCGTCGCGCCTGGTAGATAAGTACCATTTGCCGGTAATACTTATAAGTATCGACGGAGAGGTTGCCAAGGGCAGCTGCCGCAGCATACCGAGCCTTGATTTGTACCGTGCCATTGATGCGTGCAGCGGGCTTTTGGTGCAGTTCGGCGGGCATCATCAGGCGGCGGGGCTGACAGTAAAAACGGCAAATATTGAGGAATTCAAGCGGCAGTTCCGCGCGGAGGTGGCGCGTACCTTAAAGCCGGAGGATTACCTGCCGGTGCTTAACGTAGACCTTTTGGTAGATAAGGATTACGTGCTTGATGTGCCGCTTTTAAACGAACTTAAGCTGCTGGAGCCGTACGGCAGCAGCAACCCGGCGCCGCTGTTTGCGTTTAAGGGCGCTGCGGTGCGTTATGCCAAAATTTTCGGCGCGGAAAATACGCATCTGCGTTTTTCGGCGCTGTACGGCGGGCAGCCTTACCAGTGCCTGATGTGGGGCGGAGCGGAAAATTACCCCTGCATGTATAACGGCGCGGAGGCAGACCTGGTGTTTATGCCGAAAATTAATGTATGGCAGGATAAGGAAAACGTTAATTTGCAGGTTGTTGATTTTGACCAGAAGCTGGCAATTTACGATTACCGGCACGAAGAAATTAACAAGCAGGCCTTTGTAAAAAAACTTTTGCAAACCGAAAGTGATATACTTATTTATGTTAACGATAAAAAAGCCTTTTTGGAAAATACGGATATAGATGCAGCGTTTGTAAGGGAATACGGCAGCTGTGAAGCGGCGCGTACCGTGGTGCTGTATGATTTGCCGGAGTGCGACGTTGCCGGATTTGCGGCCTCGTTAAAAAAAGGCAGCCTTGGTTACAGTTTATTTCTGTTGTATAATAATGTTGATTACGATAATGCGGTTGAAGCGCTGTTCAGGCGCTGCCCCAACCGTCTGCATCTGGCGGAAGCCTATAAAAAAATGGCCTGCCGCCTGAAAAAAGAAGTAATTGCTGATGAAGCCGTGCTTATTGCCGAATGCGGCATGGAAGAAATTTATTTAACGGTGTTTGAAGAACTGAATTTCATCAACCGCAGCGGCGGCAAGGTGAGCATGGCCGCCGTCAGAAAAAATAATCTGGAAAATTCTCCTGCCTTCAGGCAGGCTGAAGAAACCGGCCGTAGGATTTACAGGCAGTACCGTGCCAATATGCTTGCCTCTCCGCAGGTAATAGCGGGCGGGCACGGAAATTGATTGGGTAAGGATGTGGTTATATGCCGGAAACACATGTAATTAGCGTCGAAGAATTCTTCGAAATGATAAAAAAATATCTTAATGATAACCAGGTGGCATTTGTACATAAGGCCTATGACGTAGCTGCCAAAGCCCATGCCAATCAGCGCCGTAAATCGGGCGAGCCGTATATTATTCATCCGCTGGGCGTGGCCACGATACTGGCAGAGCTGCAAATGGACGAAACCACGCTTGCCGCAGCTTTTTTGCATGACGTTGTTGAAGATACCGAAACCACGCTTGACCAGTTGAAGGAAATGTTCGGGGTGAAGGTGGCAGACCTTGTTGACGGCGTTACCAAGCTCGGCAAAATCGAATACATCAGTAAAGAGGACCAGCAGATTGAAAACTACCGCAAAATGTTTCTGGCCATGGCCAAGGACATACGCGTTATTATGATTAAGCTGGCTGACCGCCTGCACAACATGCGCACCATGAAGTATATGCCGGTGCATAAGCAGCAGTCCATCTCGCGCGAAACAATGGAGGTTTACGCGCCGCTTGCACACCGTCTTGGCATTTACACCATTAAGTGGGAGCTTGAGGATTTGGCCTTCCGTTATATGGAGCCGGAAATTTACTACGACCTTGTGGAACAGGTTAAAGTAAAGCGCCGCGAAAGGGAAGCCATGATTCACGAGGCAATGGCGGAAATTAAAGAGCATTTGGACGAGCAGCATATTAAGTGCGAAATTCAGGGCCGCCCGAAGAATTTTTACAGCATTTACAAAAAAATGCAGCGCGACCATAAAGAACTCAGCGAAATTTACGATTTGCTGGCTATCCGCGTGCTGGTTGATACCGTTGCGGACTGCTACGGCACGCTGGGCGTTGTGCACAGCCTGTGGCGCCCGATTCCGGGGCGTGTAAAGGACTACATTGCCGTGCCGAAATCCAATATGTACCAGTCGCTGCATACCACTGTGCTGTACCATAACGGGCAGCCGCTGGAAATTCAAATCCGTACTTTTGAAATGCACCGCATTTCTGAGTTTGGTATTGCGGCGCACTGGCGTTATAAAGAAAGCGGCGGCAAGAGCAATATGCCGTCCGGCGGCGATAAGGACTTTGAAGCCAAACTTTCCTGGCTGCGCCAGCTTTTGGAATGGCACAAGGATATGAGCGATTCGCGCGACTTTGTAAACACGGTAAAAATGGACGTTTTTGCCGACGAAGTATTCGTGTTTACGCCGCGCGGCGACGTTATCGACCTGCCTGTCGGCAGCGTGCCGATTGACTTTGCTTACCGTATTCATACGGATGTAGGCAACCGCTGCGTTGGTGCGAAGGTTAACGGGCGCATTGTGCCGCTCGATTACAAATTGAGCAACGGCGATATCGTCGAAGTTATCACTTCCAAGCAGGCCACCGGCCCGAGCCGCGACTGGATGAACATTGTCGGTTCTTCCGATACGCGCAACAAAATCCGTTCGTGGTTCAAAAAAGAGCGCCGCGAAGAAAATATCGCCAAAGGGCGTGAGATGCTTGAAAAAGAAACCAAGCGCCTGGGTTATGATATTAAAGTGCTGCTTAAGGCAGACAAGCTTAAAACTGTGGCAGCCTCGTTCCGCCTGGACAGCGAGGAAGCTCTGTATGCCAGCGTGGGCTACGGCGGCGTAACGCTTAACGGCGTTATGAGCAAGCTGGTTGAGCTTTATAAAAAAGAGCAGAAGCTTACAGTTACCAAGGACCTTTCGCAGCTTCTGGCAGAACTTAAGCCGCGCCGCAGCAAGGCCAAGGCCAGCCACGGCATTCTCGTTAAAGGCGAGGAGGGCATTATGGTTAAGCTGGCGCGCTGCTGCAACCCGATTCCGGGCGACCCGGTAATAGGCTATATTACGCGCGGCAGCGGTATTTCCGTACACCGTACGGACTGCCCCAATGTTTTAAGCAACAATCCGGACGAGCAGCGCCGTTTGATTGAGGTATCGTGGGATATTACTACCGATGCCGTTTATAAAGTTAACATTGTTATCAACGCTTCCGACAGGCCCGGCATGATGGCAGACATTATGCAGGTTACAAGCGAAGCCAAGCTGAACATTAACGCGCTTAACTGCCGCACCGACAAGCATAAAAACGCTTACATCACCATGGGGCTGGATATCAGCAATCTGGAGCAGCTTGATAACATTATGAATAAAATAAAACGCATGAAGGGCGTTTACAGTGTTGAACGCCAGGTTTCTTCAAGCGTGCACCACCTTTAATAACCGCTTTACAGGAGGATTTAGATGAAAATTATCGCAATGGAGGTTGGCTATATTGCCACCAACTGTTACATTGTAGTTAACGAAGAAACGCACCACGGCGTTATTATCGACCCGGGCGGAGATGCAGGCCGCATTATGGAAGCCGTGCAGAAAGAAAACCTTACCGTTGACGCCATATTTTTAACGCACGGCCACGGCGACCATATTATGGCGCTGGCAGAGGTTGCGGAAAAAACCGGCGCGCCGGTGTATATCAGTAAGGAAGATGCGCCGATGCTGACAGACCCTGTAGGCAGCCTTGCCGCTTATATCGGCGGGGGAGCGCTTAAAAAAGCAGCCGATAAGTTTTATGCCGACGGCGATGAAGTGGAAGCAGCCGGCATTAAGTTTAAAGTGCTGGCAACACCGGGGCATACTCCCGGCGGCGTATGCCTTTTAACCGGCGGCGTTGTGTTCTGCGGCGATACAGTTTTTGCCGAATCAATCGGCAGGACGGATTTTCCCGGCGGTTCATACAAACAGCTTTTACAATCCATTAAAGAAAAAATTCTTCCGCTTGACGACGACGTTAAACTTTTGCCGGGCCACGGGCCTGCTACTACGGTAGGATGGGAGAGACGCAGAAATCCGTTTCTGCAGTAACAGATGATTAAAGATTTCAGCACATTACGCAACAGCACCGCTTTTAAAGTAGCTGTGGCGGCATTTATATCGTTTATATTTTACCTGTTGGGCAACTTTCTGCTGCCGATACTTTTGGCGGTGGGGCTGGCATTTTTGCTGCACCCCGTTACCAAATTGTTCGGCAAAATTACGCTCGGGCGCGGCACAATCCATCTTTCGCGCGTGGTAACAATTTTAATGGCGTTTGTGGCCTTCGGGGTTATTGTTTTTTGCGCCGTAACCTTTATTATTTTGCCGCTGTTCGGGCAGATTAACGCCCTTGTAGGCAAAATACCTGACTATACCACCAAAATGGATGCCGCAACTTTTGACTGGCTTTTGGAAGACCCTGCCAATTACCCGCGCCTGCCGCATAATATAGAAAGCCTTTTCGATTATATTACCAGCTGGCTGATGGGCTTTGTGGCAGCGGTTTTGCGCAACCTGTTAAAATCGACGCTTGACATTATTGCTAACCTTGTCGGCCTGATTGTTGTGCCTTTTCTGGCATTTTACTTTTTAAAAGACTGGCGCGACCTGCGCGCAATGCTGATTAACTTTTTCAGCTACGAAGCGCAGCCGCGTGTAGCGCATATTATTGATGAAATAGGCATAACCTTAAGCTGCTACATTCAGGGGCTGGCACGCCTGAGCCTTATTGCCGGCTTTTGCATAGCCGTTGGCACAACGATTTTGGGTATTCATTATCCGCTTGTTTTTGGCCTGCTTGCCATTCTTGCGGAAATGGTGCCGGTTGTGGGGCCGCTTATCGGCGCTGTGCCTGCGGTGTTTATTGCTTATTCGCAAAGCCCGCAGTCGGCATTTTATGTGGCGCTGTTTTATCTGGTTTTCTACCAGTTTGACGCCAATGTTTTAATGCCACGCATTATCGGCAGAAAGATTGATTTGCATCCGGTAATTTTAATTTTAAGCCTTTTAATAGGTGCCAAGCTGTACGGCATTTTGGGTATGCTGTTTGCTGTGCCTGTTGCCGCTGTGTACCGCGTTTTGTATAAAGAGCTGTGGCACAGCACTGACGAAGCACTGGAAGAAGCAACTCCCGCGCAGTTTGACGAAAGCCGCAGAAAATAAAATTACGGTCTTAACGGGCCGTATTTTTATTTTTAACCTTATTTTTACACCGTCAGCCAAAGTTTTTGCTGTTGGTGTTGAATAATGCGCCTTAATTGTGGTACAATATTTAAGTATGTAAACTTATGGATTTGCCGCAGAAGGCAGTGAGGAGGAATCAGCTTGCTTACTACTGCGCCAAGAGGCACAAAAGATATACTGCCGCAGGAAATAGAAAACTGGCGGTATGTAGAAGCCGTTATGCGCCGTATTTGCGCGCAATATGGCTATAAAGAAATAAGAACGCCGGTATTTGAGCATACCGAGCTGTTTAAACGCGGCATTGGCGATACCACCGATGTTGTTGAAAAAGAAATGTATACTTTTACCGACCGCGGCAACCGCAGCATTACACTGCGCCCGGAAAATACGGCTTCTGCCGTGCGCGCTTTCTGCGAACACAAGCTTTATGCAGAGCCTGCGCCGACCAAGCTGTATTACATCGGGCCTATGTTCCGCTACGACCGTCCGCAGGCAGGGCGTTACCGCCAGTTCCATCAGTTTGGCATTGAGGCGCTGGGCGTGGATACGCCGGCGATTGACGCCGAGGCAATTTTACTTGCCGTTACCATTTTAAAGGAACTGGGCTTAAAGGATTTGCACTTGAAAATCAATTCCGTGGGCTGCCCCAAATGCCGCCCGCAGCACAGAGCCAAATTGCAGGATTATTTCCGCCCGCATCTGGAAGAATTGTGCGACGATTGCAAATCGCGCTTTGAGCGCAACCCGCTGCGCCTTTTGGACTGCAAAGTGCCGCATGACCACGAACTTGCAGCCGGTGCGCCGAGCCTTGGTGACTGCCTGTGCGAAGAATGCCGCGCGCATTTTGAAGGCGTAAAAAAACTTTTAACTGCCGCAGGCATTGATTTTGAAGTGGACAACACACTGGTGCGCGGGCTTGATTATTACACCAAAACCGCGTTTGAAATTCAGTATGTGCCGCTGGGCGCGCAGAGCGCTGTATGCGGCGGCGGACGCTATGACGGCCTTGTTAAGGAAATCGGCGGGCAGGATGTTTCCGGCATCGGCTTTGCCATGGGCATGGAACGCATCCTTCTGGCGCTTGAAAGCCAGAACCTTTTGCCGGAGCATAAAGACGGCATCGACGCTTTTATCGTCTGCCCCAATCAGGATAATTTTGAACTGGCCTTTAAAACCGCTATCGCCTTAAGGCAGGCGGGGCTTAAAACCGAGTTTGACTTTATGGCGCGCAGCATGAAAGCGCAGATGAAGCAGGCCGGGCGCCTGAACGCCAAATTTGCCGTTATTTTTGGCGACGGTGAGCTGGAACGCGGCGCCGTAACCTTAAAGGATATGGCAAACAGTACACAAACAGAAATTCCTGTTGATGAAATAGTAACAATTTTACAAACAGAGGTGCAAAAGTATGAGTAATTTGAAACGCAATCATTATTGCGGCACGCTTGCCAAAGCCGACAACGAAAAAGAAGTTGTGCTTTGCGGCTGGGTTGCCAAAAGACGCGACCACGGCGGACTGATTTTTATTGACCTGCGCGACCGCAGCGGCATTGTGCAGGTAGTGGTTGACCCCGACCACGCCGGTGAAGATTTTGCCAAGGCAGAAGCTATCCGCAGCGAATATGTTATTAAAGTGCACGGTGTTGTACGCCTGCGCAGCGAAGAAACCATCAACCCCAACCTTGCTACCGGCGAAGTTGAAGTTGTAGCCAAAGAGCTGGAAGTTTTGAACAGTGCCAAAACCCCTCCGTTCTACATTCAGGACGGCATTGACGTTGACGAAAACCTGCGCCTTAAATACCGTTACCTTGACCTGCGCCGCCCGGAAATGCAGCGCAATTTAATGCTGCGCCACAAAGTTACCAAACTGATGCGCGATTATATGGACAATCATGATTTCTGCGAAATTGAAACTCCGATGCTGACCAAGAGCACTCCGGAAGGCGCACGCGATTACCTCGTACCGAGCCGCGTAAACCCCGGCAAGTTCTATGCTCTGCCGCAGTCCCCGCAGATTTTCAAACAGCTTTTGATGGTAGCAGGTATGGAACGTTACTTCCAGATTGTACGCTGCTTCCGTGATGAAGACCTGCGTGCCGACCGCCAGCCGGAATTTACCCAGCTTGATATTGAAATGAGCTTTGTTGACGCCGACGATATTATGGATATGACCGAAGGTTTAATCCGCCATGTATTCAAAGGCGCGCTTGGTGTTGACCTGCCGGAAAAATTCCAGCGCATGACCTGGGACGAAGCTATGGACAAATACGGCAGTGATAAGCCTGACCTGCGTTTCGGCATGGAGCTTATCAATATGACAGAAGCCGTTAAAGGCAGCGAATTTAAAGTATTTAACGATATTATTGATAAAGGCGGCATTGTTAAAGCCATTAACGTTAAGGGCGATGCCGGTATTCCGCGCCGCGAACTGGACGGCCTGGTTAATTTTGTTGCCATTTACGGCGCCAAAGGCCTTGCATGGATGCAGATTCAGCCGGACGGCAGCGTAAAATCCCCGATTGCCAAATTCTTCAGCGAAGAATACCTTGCAAACATTCTTAAAACCGCTGAAGCAGAACCGGGCGACCTGCTGCTCTTTGTTGCCGACAAGCCTTCCGTTGTTGCGGCCGCTCTCGGCGCACTGCGTATCGAAATGGCAAAACGCCGCGGCCTTATCGACGAAAACAAACTGGCCTTCACCTGGGTTGTTGATTTTCCGATGTTTGAATACAGCGAAGAAGAAAAACGCTATGTTGCAATGCACCATCCGTTCACCTCTCCGCGCGAAGAAGATATTCCTCTGCTTGCTACCGACCCCGGCAAAGTATATGCCAAAGCTTACGATATGGTACTTAACGGCACCGAAATCGGCGGCGGTTCCATCCGTATCCACAGACGAGACGTGCAGGACGCAGTATTCCATGCTATCGGCCTGAGCGAAGAACAAGCACAGGAAAAATTCGGCTTTATGATGGGCGCGTTTGAATACGGTGCTCCCCCGCACGGAGGACTTGCTTTCGGCCTCGACCGTTTGGTAATGATTATGGCAAAACGCGATTCCATCCGCGACGTAATTGCTTTCCCGAAAACCCAGAGCGCAAGCGATTTGATGTGCCAGGCTCCGAACGATGTAGAAGAAAAACAACTGCGCGAGCTGCACATCCGCACCGTGCTTGTAAAAAAATAAGCTGATTTATTTTAACGTGCTGTAATTTATGGCAGCGCACAGGCAAATTAAAAAATTAAAACAGCAAAACTAATAAATACCGGCTGCTTAACGGCGGCCGGTATTTTGCGTTATGGGCGTTTTTAAGTTATAATGAAGTTAGTTATAACTGTACGGAAAGGAGCATGTATATGAGCCTGAAATATAAATGCCCTGTTTGCGGCACTTCTTTGGGATACGAAGGGCTTTGCTGGAAGTGCAAAGCGGAAAAAGAGCGCAGTGAAGCACTGGCTTGGACAGCAGAAGAAATTGCAGCCAAGCAGCAAGTGGTTATGCGTAATATAAAAGCTCTTGATGATTTTAATGACCCGGAATATACGTATTTTTGGCAGCTTCTTGCTTACCATAATGCCATTACGCCGGAAATGCAGCGTAAGGCATTGGTAGAAAAAGTTTTTTATCCGTCTGAAATTTATTACAAGGCACCGGAAGATGTTTGCGATAGCTTGATTGCAAATTTAATGCGAACAAAAGATTCCGGCGAAGCGGCAGTTTTGATGAGCTGCCTTGCCATGCAGGGCAGTGATAAAGCATTGGCAGCTTTGCTGGAACTTGAACGCAGCCCGCGCCCGTGGCGTAAAAAACTTTATGTTGACCCTTCTGTTTATGCCCAGGGCGGAGGATGGACTTTTGATAAAGAAGGGCATAGAATTGAGCTTAATTTTAAAATCTGCTATCCGATGGTGAAAGGCGGAAATTCTGCGGCATCGCCGGTTAAAATAGGGCGTATGCGTGATGATGCCTGCCCGCACTGCGGCGGCAGAATGTTTGATATTCTGGTGCTTGACGGCAGGGATGAAAGAATGAAATTTTTAGGTATTGACGGCATATTTACCGCTTCCTGTTGCCCTAACTGTGTTCCATTTTTGTCGGGCGGGGCATTTAACCGCTATACTTTGGATGGTGGCACGGAAATTTTATCATCTGAATTATTTGACGGCGAAGAAAAAATGGAAAACTATTTCAAAAATAACGAATACGGAGAACTTGCCGGCAACAATCTTATTTTGGCAGAAAAACAGGTACCGCTGTTTTACGGAAGCCATGATAGTGATATCTGCACTATCGGCGGGTTTGCCAACTGGGTACAGGATTGGGAATACGCAGTTTGCCCGGAATGCGGCAAGCCTATGAAATATTTGGCGCAAATTCCCTGGGATGCTGTATTGGATTGTTCTGAAGGTACGCTTTATATTGAGTTTTGCCCGGATTGCCGCATTGTTTCCATGCAGCACCAGCAAACTTAAAATTAAACATAAAATAACATATAAAAGGAGAACACTATGGTAAGCTGCGCATTGCTTTATAATTTTACCGGCAAAAAAGCCGAAATGACAAAAATGGTCTGCATGATGATGAACATCCGCTTTAAAAGCGTAGGGCAGGAGGACTACCACCAGCCGCTGGGCGCATTGTTAGGCATGGAAGATGTGCCGCTGAAGGAAGCGAAAGCCGATAACGCGCCGATGGCAGAAGAAATGCTTTTGCTGCACGGCTTTGGCGCGGACAAGCTGCAAAAGTTTTTAACGGCTTTACAGCGCGTAGGCGTGGGGCGCATTGATTTAAAAGCCATGCTTACGGAAAACAACCGTACCTGGAGCGGGCTTGATTTATACGAAGAACTGTGCCAGGAGCGCGATTATTTTAAACAGAAGGAAGAAGAAAAACGCAGGCAGCAGGCCGAAGATAAAAAATAACGGCGTAAAAAGCAAAAATCCCTGAAGTTCGTTGGAATTTCAGGGATTTAGTATATTTATAAAGAGTACTAATAAATTTTACACGCCGGTGCCGTCAAATTTGGGGATGAAATCTTCGCAGGCAGAATCATCCTCCTGCACAAAGCCGTCCTCAATGCCGCTGTCGAACAGGTACTGCTCAACTTCCTTATATTCTTCTTCCGTTACGCGGCGGTTAATTTCGGGGTAATCGGCGACTCGCCCGCAGGGAATGTACTGGTGCATAAGGCTGAACATTACTTCGCCGGGCTTAAAGGTTTTGGCAACCCAGTCGATAACGCCTTTGGTATTTTCAACCATGCCGGGCATTAACAAATGGCGGATGATGACGCCGCTCTGCATAATGCCGTTACCGTCAAGCCTGTAGGGGCCAACCTGCTTGTACATTTCTTTAATGGCGTCCGTGGCAATGCGGAAGTAGCTGGGCGCGTTGCTGTATTTTATGGCGGCAAGGTCGTCGCTGTATTTTAAATCGGGCAGCCAGATTTGTACTTTGCCTTTTAACTTGCGCAGAGTGTCCAGCGTTTCAAAGCCGCTGGTGTTGTACACAACCGGCACGGGCAGGGACTCCTTTAGGCTCTCCAAAACAGCGTGCGTAAAGTGGGTAGGGGTAACAAGGTTAATGTTGTTTGCGCCCTGGGCGATAAGTTCAAAATAAATTTCGCGCAGGCGTTCCACGGTAATTTCTTTGCCTTTGTTCATGCTGCTGATTTCGTAGTTCTGGCAAAATACGCAGTGCAGGTTGCAGCCGCTGAAAAACACGGTGCCACTGCCTTTTTCGCCGCTGATGCAGGGTTCTTCCCAAAAGTGCAGGGCGGCGCGGGCAACAATGGGCTTAATGCCGCAGTGGCACGAGCCGAAAATTCCTTCCGCGTGCATATCGGCAGGGCGGTCAACACCGCAGCGGTGCGGGCAAACATAACATTCCATTTATAACACTTCCTTATGCTCGTTTTTTATATTGTACCACAGAATGAACGGGTTTGTATGTTTGTTTAACAGCGGCATAGACAAATCTGCGCCCATAAAAACTATACGGCAGTTTATTAACAAAGCTGACACTTGCAGCGCCTGCGGAACTCGCTGCGCTCAGACATCCTCGGCAAATGCCGCAAGTGTCACTGATTTTGTGGCTGCCTGTTTTTATGATGTTGCAGTTTTGCCCATGCCGCTGTTTTTTATATCGCAAACGACTCATATTAAAGCTATACGGGAACGTATATAGCTTTTTTTATGTTATGTAGTTTATAATTAAAATAACGCGGGGTGAGAATATTTTTTGCAAGATAAAAATAAAGATTCGTTCTTAAAGAAAACTTCTGAACAAATTGAGGACAGAGTTGATGAAGCAATTTTTGAAGAAGCGTATGAAGAATATCTTAAAAATGGCAAAAAGAGCAGACCTGTTTCGGAACTTTGGAAAGAAGCAGGCATTTGATATAAAGTTTACAATTTATAACCGCTATAATTTGACAAAAAACAACTGCAACTATATAATTTAAATATAAAGGCCATATAACTGACGGAAGTGGGTTAACCACATGGAGTATGGCCGGATTGAAGCCGACCGTCTGGGCAAACATAGTCCGGAAGTGCCGGCATTTTTAATTTACAGGGAGGAATTAACGTGAAGGAACTGCAATTAAAGTATGGCTGCAACCCTAACCAGAAAAAGGCACGTATTTTTATGAAAGACGGCGAGCTTCCTATTGAAGTGTTAAACGGCCGCCCCGGATATATTAACTTTTTGGACGCATTCAACAGCTGGCAGCTTGTAAAAGAGCTGAAGGAGGCAACAGGGCTTCCCGCAGCGGCTTCTTTTAAACATGTAAGCCCCGCAGGCGCAGCAGTTGGCCTGCCTTTAAGCGATACCCTGAAAAAGATTTATTATGTTGACGACCTTGAACTCAGCCCGCTGGCAAACGCTTATGCCCGCGCGCGCGGTGCGGACAGAATGTCGAGCTATGGCGATTTTGTAGCACTCAGCGATGTTTGCGACGTGCAGACTGCCAAAATGCTGGCGCGCGAAGTTTCCGACGGCGTTATCGCTCCCGGTTACACCGACGAAGCACTGGAAGTTTTAAAAACCAAACGCAAAGGCACTTACAACATTATTAAAATTGACCCCGATTACAAACCGGCACTGACCGAAACCAAAGAAGTGTTTGGCATTACTTTCGAGCAGGACCGCAACGAAGCCAAAATTACGGCAGAGCTGCTTGAAAACCGCCCGACAAAAAATAAGGAAATTCCCGAAAACGCACAGCGCGACCTTTTAATTGCGCTTATTACCTTAAAATACACGCAGTCTAATTCCGTATGCTACGTTAAAGACGGACAGGCAATCGGCATCGGCGCAGGTCAGCAGTCACGCGTACACTGCACTCGCCTTGCAGGCAACAAAGCCGATATCTGGTGGCTGCGCCAGAATCCGAAAGTTCTGGCACTGCCGTTTAAAGAAAACATCCGCCGCCCGGACCGTGACAACACCATTGACGTGTATATTTCCGACGATTACGAGGATGTACTGGCAGACGGCGTATGGGAAAACTTCTTTACTGAAAAGCCGGAGCCTTTAACCCGCGAGGAGAAAAAAGCATGGATTGCCCAGCTTAAAGGCGTATCACTCGGCAGCGACGCATTCTTCCCGTTTGGCGACAATATCGAACGCGCCCAGCGCAGCGGCGTTGAATATATCGCACAGGCAGGCGGCAGCATCCGTGACGACAATGTTATTGCAACCTGCGATAAATACGGCATTGCCATGGCATTTACCGGGCTCAGGCTGTTCCATCATTAATTTAAAATTCAGCAAAAATTTAGATAACTTTGTTAAAAGTTGTTGAGCAAAAGCCGATTTTGTGGTACAATACTGAAAGTGTAATGTCAAAAAAAGCTACAGCTTTTAACATAAGGAGGACAAAATGGAATTTGCATTAACCGAAGAACAACTTGAACTGCAGGAAATGGTAAGGGAATTTGTTGCCAAAGAAATTACCCCTTACGCTGCTGAAATGGACAGAGAAAACCATGCCAGAGAAGGACTGATGGAAAAAGCTGCCGATATGGGGCTTTTGAACGTAGTTGTTCCTGAAGAATATGGCGGAATGGGCCTTGACAGCGTTACTGTTGCCGTTATTTACGAAGAACTCGGCAAAGGCTGCGCAGGCGTTGCTACTTCTATCGCTGCAAATTCTCTTGCGTCCTATCCGATTCTGCTTGCAGGCACCGAAGAACAGAAAAAAGCTCACTGCGACCTTTTGAACGAAGGCAAACTTGCAGCTTTTGCTCTTACCGAACCGGGCGCAGGCTCTGATGCAGGTGCGGTTTCCACTTCCGCAGTTAAAGACAAAGAAGCAGGCACCTACACCCTTAACGGCGCCAAAGCATTTATTACCAACGGCGGCATTGCCGATACTTACCTGGTATTTGCCAATACCCGCAAAACCGGCGGCATCCGCGGCTTAACCGCGTTTATCGTACCGAAAGGCACTCCGGGCTTTTCCGTTGGCAAAAAAGAAGACAAAATGGGCATCCGCCCGTCCAATACCTGCGAACTGATTCTGCAGGATGTTGTAATTCCCGAAGCTAACCGCGTAGGCCGCGAAGGCGAAGGCTTCCGCATTGCCATGAACACTCTTGACAATGCACGCCCGTTTGTTGGCGCTGTTTCCGTAGGTTTGGCACAGGCTGCACTTGACTGCGCAGTTAAATATGCCAAAGAACGCAAACAGTTCGGCCAGCCGATTGCTTCTTTCCAGATGATTCAGAACATGATTGCCGATATGGCAATGCGCATTGAAGCTGCCCGCATGCTGGTTTACAAAGCCTGCTGGATGCGTGACCAGGGCATGGAATTCAGCAAGGAAGCTGCTATGGCAAAATGCTATGCAGCCGATACCGCTATGGAAGTAACCACCAACGCTGTACAGATTATGGGCGGTTACGGTTACAGCCGTGAATATCCGGTAGAAAAAATGATGCGCGACGCAAAAATTATGCAGATTTACGAAGGCACCAACCAGATTCAGCGCCTCGTTATCGCAAACAAAATTATATTCTGATTTTAAGCATACTGCCCGCTGCCGCTATGACAGCGGGCTTTTGTAATTTATGGTTGATTGAAAATAATTAAAGAGTAGTTTATAATAAGCATATAGCTTTATGTATAAATAAACAGTAAAGGTGAAACTATGTGGCTTTTTGTGCTGCCGCTTGCGGTAGTTATTTTAGACCAGTTTTCCAAATACATTGTAGTGGAAAACATGTCGCTGGGAGAAAGCATTCCCATTATTGAAGAAGTTTTTCATTTAACGTATATTTTAAACCCCGGTGCGGCATTCGGAATGTTTGCCCATAACCGTCTGTTTTTTATTGCTATTGCCGTTATCGTAATCGGCATCATTATTTGGGCGCGCAGGGAAATTTTAGCGTCGCCGTGGGAGGTTAAAGCCGGCTGCGGCCTGTTTTTGGGCGGGGCAATAGGCAATTTAATTGACAGGGCGCGGCAGGGGCTGGTAATTGATTTTTTCGATTTCCGCATCTGGCCGGTGTTTAACATAGCAGATATTGCAATTTGTATTGGAGTTGGACTGATAATATGGAATTTACTGAAGACGGAATTGAAGCGGGATTAGAAACCGTAACGGCAGAAGCGGAGGACGCCGGTACAAGGGCTGACGTGTTTCTGGCGGCAAAACTCGGCGTTTCGCGCAGCAATATGCAGAAGCTTTTGGAGGATGGGCGCGTAAAACGCGGCGAAAAAATTATAAAAGCCAATTACAAAGTACGTGCCGGTGAAATGTTTGTGGTGGATATTCCTGAACCGGAGCCGATTGAAGCCGTACCGGAAAACATTCCGCTGGATATAATTTATGAAGATGACGATGTGGTAGTGCTTAACAAAGCGCGCGGCATGGTGGTGCATCCTGCTCCGGGCAACTATACCGGCACGCTGGTAAACGCACTGCTTTACCATTGCAGCAACCTTTCGGGCATTAACAGCGCCATCCGCCCGGGCATTGTACACCGTTTGGATAAAGATACCAGCGGCATTATGATTGTTGCCAAAAATGATGCTGCGCATATTTCGCTTTCACAGCAGATACAGAGCAAAACCGCGGTGCGCACATACCTTGCCGTTGTACGCGGCAATATTAAAACCGACAGTGGCACGATAGAAACGCAGATTGCCCGCGATAAAAACGACCGCAAAAAAATGGCTGTGGTTAAAGAGGGCGGGCGTGACGCCATTACCGATTACGAAGTGTTGGAGCGCTTCGGCAAATATACGCTTGTGCGCTGCAAGCTGCGTACGGGGCGCACGCACCAAATCCGCGTGCACATGGAATATCTGGGCTATCCGCTTGTGGGCGACCCCAAGTATTCGCCCATGAAAACGCCGTTTGGCATAAAGGGGCAGGCGCTGCATTCGCACACGATGGAGTTTACGCACCCGCGCACCGGCGAACGCATGAAGTTTGAAGCGCCGCTGCCTGAAGATATGCATAAAATAATTACCCGTTTACATAACGGTCAATTTTAAATTTGGGGTGAAAACAATGAGCAATATTGTTAAGAAAAATGTTATTATGGACAGCGAAGCCATCAGAAGAGCGCTCGTCCGCATTGCGCACGAAATTATCGAGAAAAACAAAGGCGTTGAGGACGTTGTTATCGTCGGCATCCGCACACGCGGCGTACCTTTGGCGCAGCGCATTGCCGCCGAAATTAACGCTATTGAAAACTGCGAAATGACGGTAGGCATGCTTGACATTACCCTGTACCGTGATGACCTTTCCACGCTTGGTTACAACCCTGTGGTGCATGGCACCGATATTAACTTTGATTTGAGCGGCAAGCACGTTGTGCTGGTGGATGACGTTTTATATACCGGCCGTACAATCCGCGCTGCACTTGACGCCGTTATCGACATGGGCAGGCCTAAAACAATTCAGCTTGCCGTGCTGGTAGACCGCGGCCATAAAGAGTTGCCCATCCGTGCGGATTACGTTGGTAAAAACGTGCCTACTTCTCAGAAGGAAACCATTGAAGTTGTGCTTAATGAAATTGACGGCACCGATGAAGTTTACATTGGTGAACGCGTAGATTAAAGGCAGTTAGTTACAGAGGAGGGGTAACTATGGCTAAAACACCGTTTGAACTTCGCAATGAAGTACTGGCACAGCGCGTTGTAAAAAATTTGCAGCGCCGTGCTTTTGATGCCTGCTATTGTGCAACGAAGGAAGAAGCACTGGAAAAGGCTTTAAGCCTGATTGACAAAGAGCAGTGCGTATCCTGGGGCGGCAGTATGACTTTGGAAGAAATGGGCCTTTTGGAAACCTTGCGCACGCAGGGCTACAACATTATTGACCGTGATACCGCAAAAAGCCAGGAAGAACGCCTGGAACTTCTGCGCAAGGCGCTTACCTGCGATACCTATTTTATGAGCACCAACGCCATGAGCGAGGACGGCGTGATGGTAAATATCGACGGTACCGGCAACCGCGTGGCGGCAATGGTATTCGGCCCTAAAAGCGTAGTTGTTATTGCCGGCATCAACAAAGTGGTAAAAAGCTATGAGGACGCTGTGGCACGCGCACGCAACCTGGCAGCGCCGGTTAATGTACAGCGCTTTGCCAAATTTAACCCGCCGTGCAAAAATAACGGGCATTGCTTTAACTGCACCGCGCCCGACAGCATCTGCAACTTTATTTTAACCACCCGCAAAGGCAGCACCATGAACGCTCCTGCGCCGCGCATTAAAGTAATTCTTGTCGGCGAAAGCCTTGGTTATTGATAAAAACAGCATAAGGCAAGTATAAAAATCCCTGCATGAAAGTGCGGGGATTTTTTGCTGAAAAAAATTAAAAAAATTTGTAAAAAAGGCTTGCATTTTTGATAAAGCTGTATTATAATAACTCTTGTGTTCAGGAGAGCTGAGCACAAGGTAACTCCGGGATAGTGTAATGGTAGCACAAATGACTCTGGATCATTTTGTCTGGGTTCGAGTCCTAGTCCCGGAGCCATTTTTTTACGGCGCTATGGTCAAGAGGCTAAGACGTCGCCCTCTCAAGGCGAAATCACGGGTTCGATTCCCGTTAGCGCTACCAAATGGCTGACAATTTTTTTACGATAAATAAGCTCTGATATTTAAGTATCAGGGCTTTTGTTATTTTAGGCAAAAGTAAAAGCAGTGCCGCAATAACGGTACTGCTTTTAAAGTTTAGGCTTGTTTAAGTTAATGTATTTTTAATTCAGCGGTATTATATTTAATTTATTCCAGTTCCTTTAAAATATCGGGGAAGGGCTGGAGCGTACGGCGCAGGATGCCGTTAATATAGGCAATGGCAATGCCGTAGTTGGTAATGGGCACGCCTTGTTGTTTGGCGCAGCTTATGCGGTGCTGCATTTCTTTTTCGTTCAGCATGCAGGCGCCGCAGTGGATTATCATTTTATATTTTGTTAAGTCTTCGGCAAAGGCGGTGCCGCTTGTCCATTCAAAGGCAGGTTCTGCACCGGTAAATTTCCTAATCCACGCCGGCAGTTTTACGGTGCCGATATCATCGCACTGGCGGTGGTGCGTGCAGCCCTCGGCGATGAGCACCCGGTCCCCGTCCTGAAGCCGGTCGATGGCGGCCACGCCCCGGACAGCATCCTCCAAAAAGCCCTTATAGCGGGCCATCAAAATGGAGAAGGAGGTCAGGGGGATGTCCTTTGGGGTGTCCCGGTCCACCTGGGCAAAGGCCTGGCTGTCGGTGATGACCATGCGGGGCTTGACCGCCAGCTTTTCCAAAGTGGGGGCCAGGGTGTTTTCCTTCACCACAATGGCGGTGCAGTCCGCGTCCAGCACGTCCCGGATGGTCTGCTGCTGGGGCAGAATCAGCCTGCCCTTGGGCGCGGCACTGTCAATGGGGGTGACAAGGACCACCAGGTCCCCCGGGGTGAGCAGGTCGCCCACCAGGCGCTTGTCCTCTCCCTGCGAGCGGGTCAGCCGGGCAATGCGCTCCTTTAGCTCCTCAATGCCCTCTCTTGTCACGGCGCTGACGGCCAGCTCCTTTTCCCCCAGCTGGGGAGCGGCGGCTAAGTCGCTCTTGTTGTAGGCGACGAGGTAGGGAATGTCTTTCTCCTGGAACAGGGCGATGAGCTCCTGGTCCGCGGGAGTCAAGCCCTGGGTGGCATCCACCACCAGCACGGCGCAGTCCGCCCGGTTGAGGATTTGCTTTGTCTTTTTCACCCGCAGCTCTCCCAGGGAGCCCTCGTCGTCAAAACCGGGGGTATCGATGATGACCACCGGCCCCATGGGCAGCAGCTCCATGGATTTCAGCACCGGGTCGGTGGTGGTGCCCTTCACGTCGGATACCACGGAAAGCTCTTGGTTTGTCACAGCGTTGACCACGCTGGACTTGCCGGCGTTTCTCCGGCCGAAGAAGCCGATGTGTACCCTCTCCGCGGAGGGGGTGTCGTTTAAGCTCATGTGTATACCTCCTTGCCCAATGTCTGGGCTCTCAAGCCGCCTTCTCGCCTTCGGCAAGGGCGGGTCCCTCCGCAAAAGCCCGGTGGAGAAACGTAAAAGTTTTTAGTCAAGTTTTTTTCAAAAA